>MDTB01065848.1_pt1 | contig 19178 bp, 17 predicted proteins | sample 811161 | NCBI WGS metagenome assembly MDTB01 (sample SAMN05326650, study PRJNA326480) | marine metagenome | isolation source: seawater | place: Mediterranean Sea | collected 2009
AGGTACGTGCCATCAACCCAGCAATATAGAACTTCGATATCTCTGCTACATGTTAGTGTTAATTACGAAAGTTCTCGTGGCTAACTTTGCAACTCTTAGCCATCTTGAAAAAAGTTCTCATTGCCGCGTCATAATCACCTTGATCGAGTTCATTACGAACCATCAAGGCAGCTTTTTGATAGTCAAGGTTAAGCCGTTCGAACCGGGCGAAATTCTCCCAAATATCGCCGCTTGCGTCAGACCCATTCGATACAGAGGCCTCACTTCCTTGGGGAAACATAGTCGGTAGTTTTTGCGACCAAGCGATATGGAAGTCTACAGCATGTAACGCTTCATTTTTATCTTGTTTTGTGATGGAGTCACGGAGCGCCCGCATCCCCCTCTTGGACTCCTTAAATTTGGCCTGCCGATCCTCAACCGCACTCAAACCGGACGCAAAAACTGACCAAGAAAGGAAAGTCAGATTTAATATGAACGTTATGATCCACGACTTTAGAATTCGGCTTTTCTTCATACCCTTGGACTATAACTCATGGAATGCTTACGGCTTGTTTTTTTAATTCATTTTGCGTATCGGGAACGTGATGCCAAACAGAGCGGGAGGTTGTCAGAATCAAATTGATTAATTCAAGCACAGACTTCTAAGGCATCTTTAAATCGTGCCTATAGACACAACATAAACAAAGAATTAGGTAACGACAAACCGATATATGGCATGAACGATCTGTTAAAAAATTTGCTCGTCCATGGACGAAAAATTGCGGGTTATTATGCCCGGCAGCCCTTCAGTCTTTGGCTAAAAGTAACGGTGCTCCCCCTTCTGTTGGGCGTTTCACCTGCGGTTTCTTATGGTCAGAGTACCCAAACGGAACTAAATTGCTCACATGACAAAATCATATGTTCCTGGAAGGATCGTGTCGTAGGCATTAAAACACCAACAATGATCGCATCAGGATTTATGCTGGACAGAAGTACTCTGATCACCAATAAACACGTCGTCGAAGATCATACGTCTGTACGAGTGAAATTTCAGTCTGGTATTGTTACCAAAGCCGAGCCTATCCCAAACGATCATCCAGCCGATTTAGTAATCTTGAATGTCTCCGCCACCAGAGAGAAATTTGAAAACGGTATTAGGCTCACGTCAGAACGAAACCAAGAACTTCGAGTAGTAGCTTATGATCAAGGTCGAAGAAGCGCTCGTATTTATGCCGAAGGCTCCTATGCCATTCATCCCGACTGGGAAAAATATCCACAGGCTAGGATACATTCGGATCTTCTCGCCCTCCCTGGCAATAGTGGTGGCGCTGTTTTAAACAAATCCGGAGAACTTGTTGGTGTTATGGCGTCTGGTGATGGCAATGTTAATGAAGTTATCCCGGCTTCTCTAATCAAAAACATTAAAGATCATTCAAGCGAAAAGCATCGAGATGTATTTTTTAAACGAGGCAGAGCGATCAGGCGCTGCGCCGACCTACTTTACGAGTCCGCTTCAATCAACAAAAATCCCCCACACCAGGTTACAACACAGATAAAAGATTTTTGCCTTCAATCGAATAACAAACAGCTCCTGGACCAGGCCGGTCAACTATTTGGTAAGTGGTGGATGTTCAACCCATCACAAATGTTTCTAAAAGAAAGTCTCAAATTAGACCCTCAGAGTCCTAACACACTTATGTCGCTCGCGGTTGCGTATCATCTCGACAGAGATTACGCCAATGAAAAGCCCTTGCTAAAAAAATACCTAAAGTTAAATCCAAGTGACCCACAGGGGCTCAGACTTGCTGTGCAGGTCGCCGGAATGTTGAAGGATAAGCAATTTGGACAACAGGCGCTTGATCTAATGCGCATTCATAATCCAAACGCTGTCGAACTTGCGGAAGAATTTCTTACTTCGAGCTTCGGAGATCAAAAACCATAATCATCAGTTGGATCGGGTATCCAGCCCCAACTAGTTACCTTTGGAACAGCCGGAACTGACCGGAATTTTAGAAAATCTTTGACTTGCTTTACTGTTGACTCAGGCTTCTTTTGCAGAAATCGAGAAATCAATGCAGCAACCCTCGGTACGGCGTAACTGCTTCCGCTGGCGGATACTTTGGTTCCCCTATGGTCTATGGCGGCAATCCGGGCTGCAGGTACCAAAACATCAACAGATTGCACACCATAATTCGAGCCCACTCCTAATCGGCCGAACTTATCGCCGGAGGTAACCGCTATAATATTATCTAAATCTAGCGCTGCGGGATAAATGCCTGTTTGGTCAATATCAATACCATCATTCCCTGCAGAGACAACGAAAATGGTATCAGTCATTTTTTTTGCTTTTTTTTCCAAGCAAAGCCAATCAGTCTTATCTTTCGAGCCCATTGACATTGAGACCACTCGGGTGCCGTATAACTCGATATGTTCGAGAACCTCCTCAAATTTACATAGGTCGTTGGCTGGAAATCTGTATATTGAAATGCCCGGGATTCGTAGTTCCCTAGCCAGCACGCTGAATACGGTAGAACCATGGTGAAGTGGATAAAAGGGATTAGATCTTGGGTCTTTATCAAACGGCCTAGTATCGTTATCCCAGAAGTCGTATCCAATGATTTCACCCTCGCTATCAAAGGCGATGGATTTTTGAAACTCTGGCAGCAGGTAGTTGACGCCTGTATCTATAAGCGCAACAAGCGCAGGAGACGATTGAATTGCATTACTATTCGCCTCACTAAACTCGAGCCGAGGATTCTGAGGTTCAGTTGACTTGATCGCCAATGAGACAGGGTCCAGGTTTTCAATTTGGACTGACCGCCCAAGGTTGTCATATCTGATTCGGCGAATAGCCCTAATCTCACAGTCTTGAGAAATCCTCATTTGTGAATACGGCAACCCAGTTGAGTCGTGGGTTGTAACCGTCAAAAGTCTCCACTTTGCTCTTATTGGTTTGTAGTCAAGTGAAATTGAGGCTGGCGACTGCTTATCATAAAGACGGATCGATTGTTCTCCTTCTTGGACTTCCCAAGTGGCTAGTGGTGTTTTTTTGAATTTTGAGGAATCGAAGGAATCACAAATCAACTCTTTTTGATCCGAAATCAATTGAAGGATCGCAGAGGAAGCGTTAGCTGATTGAAAATTTGTAAGTAGAGAAAAGATGAAAACACCGGTTGAAACACGAATTCTTATCATTTTATATTCCCGCCCCTCAATCACATAAAGCAAACATGTGAGGATCTCTTTGCATACCAGCTATATTTGCACTGATTTAGGATATCCTTAGAAGCGTTGAACATAACAGTCTTTTTTAAGCACATAGTGACGACATATTCTATGGACGCCATATTGGTATTGAAATATTACAGGCCATTACCAGCAACCTCGTGGTGGTTGTAATGCCAGCAGCGGCTACTAACGCCACCCACTGAACTACCCCAAATTGGTCTAGTCCAACTACGATCAACGAACCTAAAACGGCTAGTGTTATGTAAGGTTGATGATCAGTTAAAACTTTTGGTACCACGTTGCACAGTATGTCCCGCAAAACACCTCCCAAGGTGCTTGAAATTACACCCATAATAATTGCGACAATGGTTGAGGATCCAGCAATAAGGGCGATCTGCGCGCCCAACGCCGCAAAAAGACCCAATCGTATAGCGTCAGGTACTTAAATCCATTTTTCCGTCAGCTCAGCATCTGATTGCCGGATAAAAATAGAAGACAGAAAACACAACAAGATGACTAACCACACTAAATGATCTTGTTCGACCCAGAAAATTGATCGTCGGTCGAGTAATAGATCGCGAATTGTTCCTCCACCGAATGCTGATACCCCAGCAACGAAGCAGACACCTACAAAATCCATCCCAGCTCGGAGCACTGCCGCTAAACCAGACAGTGCAAAGGCAATAACAGCGAGAATTTCAATACTTTCTTGAATCGTCGGAAGGAATGTTGGTACTACGGAATCAATAATGAGCTGTGAGTCTCATTACAAACCAAATTTGTCGAAATCGAAGTGCATCAAGTAATCCCGAGCCATTGAACTCCGAGTGTGTACACCCCGGTTCCTACCAGAATACTTAGCAATGGGTTACCAATACTTAATTGTAATGTCGTTACGGCAGTTAATGCGATAAATGCGAGCCCCAAACGATCAAGTGACTCAATCTGAAGACTGGACAGTCCAAAACATACAAGAACAACCATAATCATTGGTGGCAATAAACGTCCCGCACGTACTAATAGCGGATGACTTTGAGATTGAGTGAGGGCAACAAATGGTAGAAGACGTGTCATAAAGGTTGCGACTCCCATCACCAGAAAAATACCAAGCAAGTATTGATTATCCATTCAGTGAATCTCGTTTTGGTCGTAATAGAAGGGCTATAAGACACAGACTTATTGCCACCAATAAAAACTGCTCAGGTACAAGGAAATGGGCGACGAAAACCGCGCAGAGCGCCAATATCAGCAACCAACGATCGTTCATTGTTTTGGCCTGTTCGATCAATAACACGACGAATAGGGCCACTAGCGCGAATTCAAAACCACGCGAATCAAATTCGAAAAATGACTGAAGACCGGCACCAAGTGCGCAACCAATGATCCAATATGACTGATTGAGTGCTGTGAGGTACAGATAGTATGTATGACCAGTAGCTACCCTTGGAGCCTTTGCTGTAACAAGCGAATAGGTTTCATCCGTGAGCCCGAAGATCAAATACCAACGGCTCAGACCCCGCTCTGGGTATCGATCTAAAACCGATAATCCGTAAAAAATATGCCGTGAATTAAGCAATAATGTTGCGATAAACGCCTCAGCATAGGGGACGCCCGAGGCCAATAGCCCAACTGCCATGAATTGGGCGGAACCCGCATAAATCATAAAGCCTGCCAGAGGCGCAAATAGCCAATGATATCCCAGGCTCTGAAACAAAAGACCAAAGGCCATTCCAAGCGGGACATACCCGAGCATGACTGGCGCTGAGTCTCGTAACGCCTCTAATAAATCAGAGGGCACTCTTTGACTCAATCAAGCCATCCTCTGAGCTCACGTCTCGCGATATATTCGAGAATCGCTATGCCCTCTTCCGACGCGTTCAAGCAGTCAAGGGCAACCAGTTGATCTCCACCAGCCTCTATGAATGTCTCATTCAAGCCGATCGCTATTTCTTCAAGAGTTTCGACGCAATCTGAAAAAAAAGCAGGGCTGACAACAGCAACTCGCTTTACTCCTTCGTGACCCAGCTCTTCAATTAATTCATCAGCATAAGGCTTCAACCATTCCTTCGGTCCAAACCGCGACTGAAACGCGACCCTAAACTGCTCCTCAGGCCACCCAAGCGCCTCCTGCAAAAGCCGTCCGGTCTTTTGACACTGACAGTGATAGGGATCTCCTTTCATCAAATATTCTTTCGGTACCCCGTGAAAACTAGCGACTAACACATCAGGCTCCTCATCGAGCCGCTCAATTTGTTGCTCAACTGATTTCGCCAAGACCTGAATATACTCGGGATCATCGTAGAATGGCGGAGATACCCGGATCGTTGGTTGCCAGCGCATGGCCTTTAATGTGTCACCGATCTTATCGACCACTGAGCCCGTCGTACTTGAGGCATACTGCGGGTAGAGAGGAATACACACAATCCTCCAACAACCATCGTCAAACATTTGATTAATGACTGAGGGGATTGACGGGTTACCATAGCGCATCGCAAATTCGACTCGTACGGAATCTCCAAAACGCTTTTGCAGACCCTCTGTCTGTTCACGAGTAATTGTTCGTAGCGGAGACTCATCGAGTTTATTGTTCCAAATCTGCCGATAGGCAGCCGCCGACTTCTTTGGCCGAAAAGTCAAAATAGGCCCTTGAAGAATAAGCTGCCACAAAATTTTGGGTAACTCTACAACCCGCTTATCACTCAGAAACTCACCCAGGTACCTGCGCATTGACCAGTAATCAAGTGCGTCAGGTGTTCCAAGGTTTATGAGAAGTGCACCAAGCTTGGGTTTCGGCACTTTAGGATGGTCAGGTGGCGTCGGCATTAAATAAGGTCTCTCTTAGTTAACTGAGTCACGAGTTTGAGCATCAGCTCAGGATCCTTGATTCCGCAGGTTTCCCGCGCTGAATGCATCGCAAATTGAGCACACCCTAGATCAATCGTGTCAATACCCAGACGTCCAGCTGTTAATGGGCCGATTGTGCTACCACACCCTAGATCAGCCCTGCCTGAAAAGTATTGTAACGAAACATCAGCACGCTCAGCCGCCTGCTCTATCAATCCTTGGGTTATCGCTGTCGTCGCATACCGATGGTTTGCGTTTACTTTGACGACCGGGCCCTCATTCAAAAGCGGACGATGGGATTCATCATGTTTCGAAGCGTAGTTTGGATGCACCCCATGTGCGTTGTCGATTGAAATCATTAGGCTGTTGACTCGAATACGCTCAAAATCAATACCGGTGCTTGCGCGACGTAAAATAGATTCCAAAAAAGGTCCATCAGCACCACCGGTCGAGACACTCCCAATTTCCTCATGATCATTTAAAACGATCATTGTTCCCTCAGCCGTGTCGTTCTGAACCAGAGCCTCAGAAATAATAAAGCAACTCAATAAGTTATCGAGCCGTGCGCTGGCTAAGAATTCACCCTCCAGACCAATAACTTGCGATGCCTCAACCGGATAAGCACAAATATCAAACGCAGAAATTTCAGCTACTGGGCGGCCTAACTCGCGCGCTAGTATTTCAGAAAAATCCATCTCAGCATCCTTTTCTGCACGAGACAGTATTAGAGGCAATTCGTCCTGTGGGTTGATTTTCCGACCTTTGTTTGCATCTCGATCGAGGTGGATCGCCAGATTAGGGATTACCCCTACCGGCCGCTCGAAGTCGACCAACTCAGAAAGTACAGCTCCCTCATTTGCAATCGCCACCCTTCCCGCTAATGAAAGATCACGATCGAACCAAGTTGAAAGAAGTACACCACCATAGACCTCCAACCCAAGTTGGAAATATCCATGCTTCTTCACAATGGGATCAGGGCGGACTCGCAAGTTTGGACTATCAGTATGCGCACCAAAAATCGTCCAGCCAACGACGTCTACCGGTTGTCGCCACGCGACCAAGGCCCCGTCAGACCGCACCGTAAAGTAGGACGCGCCGGCCTCCAGACGCCAAGCCGTCCGCTCATCCAAACGAATAAATCCGTGATGTTCGAGATACTTGGAGATGTTAGCGACCGCATGCCATGGCGTCGGTGATCGATCGAGAAAGTTTATTAGTCGGTCGACAAAGGGTGACCCATAATTTAAATCCAAGTTGTCTCTCCGGGGGTTGCGTTCTAAGGTGTTAGGAAGCATAACAGGTTAATTAAGATTCGATGGGGTCAGACGCAAGGTGTCAAAGCAAGGTTGGTTATGTATTGTCCCTCTCAGAGCGTTGTTGTTTTCAGTAACAGTCGCTTGGGCATACACAACGCAAGCGCTCACGATAGAGCCAACGCATGAAGATAGCATGCTCGCACAAATCATTAGTCGCGAGCTCGAACGACGCCATTTAGCCTCGGATATCGTGTTTTTAGAGCGCAAGCCGACGGTTAATCAGCTGATCCTCAAAGCAATCGATCCCGCTCGCTCACTATTAACGCAACAGGACATTAAAAACGTTCCTGTCAAAAATTTAGCTAATCAAATCGAACGTGGAAATTTGGAAACCGTGTATCGGCTTTATGGTCTCTCACTGACGCGATCAGAGGAACGTCTTGATTTCTGGCTCTCGACACTGTCGAAAGGTGCGAGCGCTATCGATTTATCTGATAGAGAAGAATTACAGGTACGTGATCAAGAAACACCTTGGGTTAGCGATCTGATGGCACTTAAGCATCTGTGGCGGAAACAGCTGGAAAATCAAGCCATAAATCTGTTGCTCGCCGATCGGTCCGAGACAGAAATGATCAAAGCCCTCGTCAGACGTTATAAAAGTCAAAAAAATCGAATCGAACAAACGCGTCCAGATGACATTTTTTCAGGTGTAATCAACGCCTATGCAAGCGCATATGACCCACATACCTCCTATTTACCACCTGCCGATAGCGAGACCTTCAACATCAACATGTCACTGTCACTGCAAGGCATTGGTGCTGTCCTCCAATCGGAAGATGAATTCACTAAGATCGTTAATCTTATTCCAGGTGGACCAGCGGAAATGGACGGGCGACTGAAACCCGCCGACCGCATCTTGGGTGTAGCGCAGGGATTGAAGCCCTTTGAAGATGTTGTTGGCTGGAGACTCGACGAAGTAGTCCAACTCATACGAGGGCCTAAGGGGTCACAGGTGCGTCTAGAGGTACAGGCAGGTGATGATGCCCCTCATCGTGAGATTGTACTAATCCGTGATCGAGTGCAGCTAGAAGAGCAGTCAGCTAAAAGCTATACGGTCGAAGTTGGCAAAAACAGGAAAAAAATCGGTGTCATAATTATTCCAACATTCTATTCTGACTTTACTGCTAAACAAGCCGGTGATCCGAACTACAGAAGCACAACCCGAGATGTTAAAAAATTATTTGAAAAACTCCGGCAGCAGAATGTAGACGGTGTCATCGTCGACCTGCGAAACAATGGCGGAGGTTCTCTACAAGAGGCTTACGAGTTATTTGGATTATTCATCCCCCGAGGACCCGTGGTCCAAATTCAGAGCGCTGGTGGCCGCACTGATGTTCGAGGTGACCGTGATCCGAGTGTTTTCTGGGAAGGCCCTATGGCTGTGTTAGTAAACCGCCTGAGCGCATCAGCTAGTGAGATATTCGCCGGGGCTGTCCAGGACTACGGACGGGGCCTGGTCATCGGTTCTCAGACCTTTGGTAAGGGTACCGTCCAAGCATTACTTCCCGTCAACAAGGGCCAACTGAAACTCACCATCGCTAAATTTTATAGAATTTCAGGCCAATCAACCCAGCACCAAGGCGTGATTCCAGACATTCAGTTTCCATCAGCATTCGATCCCAATGAAATCGGGGAAAGTGCATTAGATACTGCCTTGCCCTGGGATCAGATTCGTTCGCTTCGTTATCGCCCAATAGATAGCCCACAGACGAGAACTTCGCAATTAATCGATCGCCATCAGGAACGTATCGCAACAGATCCAAACTTTAAGGCTTTAATAAAGCGAACAGAACGGGCACTGGAACTGAGAGGAGAAAAGGGCACTTCCCTGCACCTTGAAACACGTATCAAAGAGCGAGAAACCAATAAGCAAATACTTCTTGCTATCGAAAATACCCGTCGATCGGATCTCGGTTTACCGCCCGTAGAGAGCATGATTGAATTAGAGACCGAGGGAAAGGATTTTGATCCGACTGACGATGCAAGCTTGATGGAATCGGCTCGCATTCTACTTGACGAGATTCAGATCAATCCGCGTCTCGCGGAACTCTAGGTGGAGGAACCATTGAAAGTGAGGCAACGGAACCCTTGCTATCACGAATTCTAGCAGGCCCTGAAACCTCGACTTCATCGATGCGTATAACCGCATGCATTGGGATATAACTGCGCTTTACGCCCTGAAACTCAGTCTTGAGCTTCTCTTCCGACGGATCCACTAAAAGACCACTCCGTTCACCAAATACAAATTCTTCCACCTCAATAAATCCGTACAGATCGCTAGAATAAATTCGTTTGGCAAACACCTCGAACACCTTATCTTGACTGACAAACTGTACGCGGAACGTTGGGTCAATAGTTTTAGCCATCATGATTCTCAGGTTAGGGGCGCGTAGTCTGTAGGTCTTTGCGGGCCCCGTCAAGAACAGTCGTGCAATTTCAAGCGCTTCAGACTATACTCGCGCGCCCACGAGGAAGGAGATTAGATGACAGTAAAACTCTTCATCAAGACCCACGGTTGTCAGATGAATGAATATGATTCGGACCGAATGGCCGATCTGCTCAATGCTAGTCATGAACTGACGGTAACCAATAAACCAGACGACGCAGAAGTTATTCTAATAAATACATGTTCCATTCGAGAAAAAGCGCAAGAAAAAGTGTTCTCTGAATTGGGACGCTATAAGGTTCTCAAAGAAATCAATCCAAATTTAATCGTTGGTGTTGGCGGTTGCGTTGCGTCGCAAGAGGGTGAGGCAATCCGGCAAAGGGCTCCTTTCGTCGACCTAGTGTTTGGGCCTCAGACCCTGCATCGTTTGCCCGAAATGCTGGAAGCACGGCGCAAAAGTGGCGAGGCACAGGTCGATATTAGTTTTCCAGAGGTCGAGAAGTTCGATCGCTTACCAGAGCCAAGGCTCGAAGGACCAAGCGCATTTATCAGCATCATGGAGGGGTGCAGTAAATATTGCACGTTTTGTGTTGTCCCATATACGCGGGGCGAAGAAGTAAGCCGTCCACTTGAGAGCATACTTCAGGAAGTTCTTGCTAATGTTGATCAAGGTGCACGGGAAATTCATTTCTTAGGTCAAAATGTAAATGCCTACCGTGTTGACACAGATGACGGTGAAACTGTGGATCTATCAGATCTGATTCGCATTACAGCAGAAGTTCCGGAAATAGAGCGCATCCGTTTCACGACAAGCCATCCTATTGAGTTTTCTGACGCCTTAACAGAATGCTTTAGAGATGTCCCAAAACTTGTTAGTCACCTTCATCTCCCGGTGCAGTCTGGCTCTGACAGGATCCTTGCCGCCATGAAACGTGGTCATACAGCACTTGAATACAAAGCCAAAATCCGGAAGATTAAAGAGGCGCGCCCAGGGATCAGTTTATCATCAGATTTTATTGTTGGTTTCCCTGGCGAGACAGATACGGATTTTGAGAAAACGATGGAGTTAATTGAGTTAGTGGGATTCGATGTGAGCTTTAGCTTTATCTACTCGGCCCGTCCAGGCACTCCCGCATCTGATCTTGACGACCAAATCGAACAAGGCACAAAAAAAAGTCGTTTAGCAACTCTACAAGCCAGAATTTCTCAAAATGCTCAGAAGATTAGTAGGAATATGGTCGGAACTTTGCAATCAATACTAGTTACCGGCCCGTCAAAACGAGATCCTGGCGAGTTATCGGGTCGTACCGAAAATAATCGCGTTGTGAATTTCCGTTCAGACAATACCAACCTCATTGGTAAACTCGTTGAATGCGAAATTGTGGAATCTTTTCCTAATTCTTTGCGAGGCCGAGTGACCTCTAGAGATCCCTGGTAATGGACGTTCACCAATTTGTTATTGAACCCAATGATGTCCGCCGCTTGGCATCTCTGTGTGGTCGCCAAGACGCCCACCTGAGGCTCATCGAATCGCGGCTACCCGTGATAATCCGTAACCGCGGTAACGAATTTGAAATTGAAGGTGAAGAGGTTGCGACGAAAACTTGTGCTCGTTTACTTGATCAGTTGTATCGAGAAACCCGGGATTCCGAACTCTCAGATGACGCGGTTCACCTACAACTGCAAGCAGTATCAATTTCTCAGGAGGATGCTCACGCAGCAATAGTCATCGACACGCCAAAACTCAAAATCAAACCTCGTGGAAGAAATCAGCTTGGTTACATCGATGCGATAAGATCGCACGACGTTAATTTTGGCATTGGCCCAGCGGGCACAGGAAAAACGTGGTTGGGAGTGGCCTGTGCTGTCGAAGCGCTTCGACTTGACCAAGTTGAACGTATTATCCTAGTCAGGCCAGCAGTTGAGGCTGGGGAACGACTTGGTTTTCTGCCCGGAGATCTGGCCCAAAAAATAGACCCATATTTGAGGCCCCTCTACGACGCACTCTACGAAATGCTTGGATTCGATAAAGTCACCAAGCTTCTCGAGCGCCAAGTCATTGAAATAGCACCACTTGCTTACATGCGTGGGCGAACGCTCAATCACAGTTTCATTATCTTGGATGAGAGCCAAAATACCACGCGCGAGCAGATGAAAATGTTCCTTACGCGACTTGGCTTTGGCTCCACGGCGGTGATCACTGGTGATCCAAGTCAGATTGATTTGCCAAGAAAGGCAGACTCGGGACTTATGCATGCGTGCCGCGTACTAGAATCTGTCCAAGGAATTTCGATGACTCGTTTTGGCTACAGAGATGTTGTAAGGCATCCATTAGTGGGCCGCATCGTTGATGCTTACGACAAGGCGTCAGATGATCATTGAGTTTGACGATTCAACTGCGAATTGTCCTGTCGCTTCAGATCAGGTAGTACATTGGGCCAAGGTAACGTTATCGTCCGAAACTGACAAGATATGCGAACTCGCGATTCGTGTGGTTGACGCGACTGAAGGTCTACAACTTAATGAAACATTTCTTGGAAAAAAAGATCCAACCAACGTGTTGTCTTTCCGTGCAGATATTCAAATACCTGAAGGTCCGATAATACTTGGTGACATCGCTATCTGCTTGCCTGTGGTGAAGAAAGAGGCCCATGAGCAGTCGAAACCTCTTGAACAGCATTTTGCACATATGGTTGTTCACGGGTGTCTACATTTGATGGGTTATGATCATGTTAATGACAATGATGCCAATGAGATGGAAGCTAAAGAAATCGGTATTCTTTCAGATCTCGGCTATCCTAATCCGTATCTGAGCAAGGAACAGAAAGGTACATGAACGATGGACAACGTCCCGAGAATCTGGATTCGCGATCCTGGTTCGATCGTTTGGCAAGCGTTATCTCTGGTGAGGCTGAGAATAAACCCGAGTTAATTGACGAACTGCGTGACGCTAACCAGCGCGGTTTATTTAATCAAGAAACCCTTGCGATTCTCGAAGGAGCGCTCGCTGTCAGCGACATGCAAGTTAGAGAAGTCATGATCCCGCGAACTCAAATGATTGCTATCCGGGCAGACGAACGACCTGAAGAATTCTTGCCGCGAATCATTGAGTCCGCGCACTCTCGCTTTCCAGTCCTAAACGAGCAACCTAACGAGGTTGTTGGGATCCTGCTCGCCAAAGACTTACTACCCTTTTTAATTAGTCAGGATCTAGAGCAGTTTGAGATTAAAGAAGTTGCCCGCCCGGTAAGGCGCGTACCAGAGAGTAAACGTCTTGATCAGCTACTAAAAGAGTTCCGTGATAACCGAGCTCATATGGCCGTAGTTATTGATGAATATGGTGACGTTGCTGGATTAGTGACCATTGAAGACGTGCTAGAACAGATCGTCGGTGAAATTGAAGATGAGCACGATCATGAGGAGGACCTCAATATTCGTCATCAGGCCAATGGCGCGAGTCTAGTCAAAGCAATGACGGAGATTGAGGACTTTAATGAAGAGTTTGGAACGAACTTCTCGGGTGATGAGTTTGATACGATCGGTGGCCTCGTTACACACACTTTCGGTCATCTGCCCACGCGTGGCGAAAAGGCAACTCTTGGCCACCTAAATTTCATTATTTTAAACGCAGATAGTAGACGAATCCGTCTCCTTGAAGTTCGTCCGCATGGATCTGACGAATCCGTTTAAATATATTTTAGCGCTAGTTGCCGGCGCCTCAGGCACCCTTGCTTTTGCTCCCTTTAATTTCTGGTGGTGCGCAAGTATCAGCATCGCAATCTGGATGTGGCTCTCTATCAAATACTCCGGGTTTTATGTCGGATTCATTTATGGGCTTGGTCTTTTTGGATCCGGAGTCTCTTGGATTTCGATCAGTATGACAGAACATGGAGGCGCATCAATCTCGCTCGCGCTCACCATGACAGCAATCTTCGTGGCAGTCCTGGCTGTCTTCCCTGGAATTGCTTCCTTGGGTTACACCAACTGGCATAGACGCTGGTCAACAACGCTGGGCCGAGTTTGCTTACTGACCTCATGTTGGGTAACTATGGAAGCGCTTCGGAGTTGGTTTTTGACCGGTTTTCCATGGCTGCTGCTTGGCTACAGCGCGATCGAAACACCGTTTGAAGGTTATCTATCATGGGTGGGCGTTTTTGGCACAACCGCACTTATCTGTCTCACCAGCGGTTGTGTTTTAGCGAGTCTGATGGATCGAAAGATCAAGCCAATGATATTACCGATTATCATTTTGGCCGGAGGCTTGGGACTAAATAAACAATTTATTCCTGAAGAAAATCCTGAGAACAGCGCGCATGTCGCACTTTGGCAACCAGTCATTCCGCAAGCCCTCAAATGGAGACCCGAATTTCAAGACCAGATTGTTAGGAATCACATCTCCCAAGGACTTCCGTCGGATATTAATGTAATCATATGGCCAGAGACAGGGTTGCCGATGACTGAATCACGTCTGTATTCGACCCTTCCCGCTCTTGAGTCACAACTTCTGTTGAATGAGCAGACACTGATTACTGGTATCCTCGGTCAACATCGCGGCAGATATACAAACCGTCTCATTACTGTCGGCGTAGGAACCGGAACCTACGACAAAACTAGGTTAGTACCCTTTGGTGAGTACGTGCCACTTGAGTCGATTTTTAGAGGACTCATCGCTTTTTTTGATCTACCGATGTCCACGATTATTCCAGGAAATCGGCAACAAATAATCTCTCACGGACATCTGAAATTTGCACCACTTATTTGCTATGAGATCGCCTACACAGGCCAAGCGCGTGATATGGCAAGATCAGCCAATGTCATTCTAACTGTATCAAATGACACTTGGTTTGGTGACTCGATTGGACCCGATCAACATCTTCAAATTGCCCAAATTCGAGCGCGAGAACTTGGAAAACCAGTGGTTAGAGCCACCAACGACGGACTAACAGCGTTTATCAATGCGCGCGGCCGGATTGAACAAGAACTCCCGCGGTTTAAAAAGGCTATGCTAAGACACACTGTTATTCCAGCAACGACTGTTACTCCATATGCGCAAGCTGGCGAAGCCCCCGTTGTTGTTCTACTGCTGATTATTTTGACACTGACACGGAAAAACGAAACATCCATATCCAACTAGGACAGTTTTTTTATTAAACGCCTTACAGTTGAGAGATCGAAGCGCTATCCTTTAAATTTTACTCTAAGGATAATCTAGAGCTGATGGAGCGCGATTACCAACCGCAAATTATTGAACCGGAAATCCAAAAGTACTGGGAATCAGAAAAGACCTTCAAATCCACCGAGGATCATAACAAGCAAAAGTTCTACTGTCTTTGCATGTTCCCATATCCATCAGGAAAGCTTCACATGGGTCATGTCCGAAATTATACGATCGGGGACGTGATCAGCCGCTTCATGACGATGAAAGGGTACAACGTGCTTCAACCAATGGGCTGGGACGCTTTTGGTATGCCGGCCGAAAACGCAGCAATCAAAAATCAACTACCCCCTGCTACGTGGACCTACGAAAATATCGATCATATGCGTAGACAACTGAAGCGTCTCGGCTTCGGATACGATTGGGATCGTGAACTAGCCACCTGTACCCCCGATTATTATCGTTGGGAGCAATGGCTATTCACGCGCATGGTTGACAAAGGTCTGGCGTATCGCAAAAAAGCACGCGTTAATTGGGATCCAGTAGATCAGACGGTCCTTGCGAATGAACAAGTTATCGATGGTCGTGGTTGGCGATCTGGGGCACTTGTTGAAAAGCGCGAAATTGATCAGTGGTTCATTCGTATCACTAATTACGCTGACGAATTGTTGGATGATTTAAATTCAGTTGATTGGCCAGAACAAGTTAAGACTATGCAGCGGAATTGGATTGGCCGAAGTCAAGGAGTTGAATTCAGTTTTGAGCGTCAAGGAACTCAAGAGCGACTCGAGGTCTACACGACACGCCCGGACACCATCATGGGTATCACCTATGTAGCGGTTGCTGCTCAGCATCCGATCGCAACAAAAGCCGCCGAAACAAACCCAGATATAGCTGCATTTATTAGGGACTGCGCACAAATGTCAGTAATTGAGGCAGATCTTGCGCAAGCATCAAAGAAAGGCATAGCAACCGGTGAATACGTTATCCATCCATTCTCCGGTGAAGAAATTCCGATTTGGATCGCTAATTTCGTACTAATGGATTATGGATCAGGGGCGGTTATGGCGGTTCCCGGTCATGACCAGCGGGACTGGGAATTTGCAACACAATACGGCCTACCAATCAAACCCGTCATCAAGTCTTACGACGATGATCCAGACTACGACATTAGTAAACAAGCATGGTGCGAGAAAACGGGAGTCACAATCAATTCTGGACGGTTTGACAATCTTACTTTTGAGCAAGCTTTCGAAGCAGTCGCCAACGCTATCGAAGATCAGCGTATCGGACGAGTAACAACTAACTACCGTCTGCGGGACTGGGGCGTCGGTCGTCAACGCTATTGGGGATGTCCGATTCCCGTAATTCATACTGATGAAGGCTTAAAGACCGTCCGTGACGAGGACCTCCCTGTCACTTTACCTGAAGATGTAGTAGTCGATGGGTCAGGGAGCCCATTGATCGGTCGCAGTGATTTTGCTGACACTGTGGATCCTGAAACAGGCCGTCAAGCAAAACGTGAAACCGATACATTCGATACCTTTATGGAATCAAGCTGGTACTACGCCCGATTCGCGAGCGCATTTTCAAATGATGCGATGTTGGATCAAAATGCGAACTACTGGCTACCAGTAGATCTTTACATCGGTGGTATTGAACACGCAATTCTTCACCTCCTCTACGCACGTTTCTTCCATAAAGTCCTGCGTGACTTAGATTTGGTTGTCACTAACGAGCCATTTAAGAAGCTACTAACCCAAGGGATGGTGCTAAAAGATGGATCAAAAATGTCGAAGTCAAAAGGTAACACCGTTGATCCGCAGGAACTAATCGATCGATACGGAGCAGATACTGTTCGATTATTCATGATGTTTGCAGCACCACCCGAACTATCACTTGAGTGGTCCGATGACGGAGTTGCAGGCGCACATCGATTCCTGAAACGATTACACACGTTAGTGACAGAACATGTTGGTCAGGGTAATCACTTAACTTCTCATATGCTTGAGCTCGATGCACTCTCTAATTCTGCCCGCGACCTGTATCGAAAACTCCATGAAACAGTTGCTAAGGTCTCTGATGATATTGGCCGCAGATACCACTTCAACACAGCCATTGCCGCGGTTATGGAGTTAACAAATAGCGCGATCAAATTCAATGCGACAACCGAGTCGGATTGGCAAGTGCTCTCAGAAGTTATCGAGACGCTCGTCATTTTGTTGTCACCAATCACGCCACATATTGCACAGCACCTGTGGTCACAACTCGGTAACGACGGATCGCTGATCGATACAAATTGGCCGACCGTTCGTGAAGATGCATTAACTCGAGACACAGTTACTTTGATAGTTCAAGTAAACGGGAAGCTTCGCGGGAGGATTCAGGTAGCCACGGATGCAGACGACGAAACGGTCATGAGGATGGCTCGAGAGGAGCCAAGTGTCGCGAAATTCCTTGGTGGCATGATTGAGAAGAAAGCCATTGTTGTCCCGCAAAAAATTATCAACTTAGTAATGGCGCCAAAACGATGAACAGACGAGTTTTTATAGCGCTTTCTGGGCCAGCGGTTCTAGCTGGGTGTGGTTTTCAGTTGCGCGGCACAGAGGATCCACTAGGTCAACTTCCGAAGTCTTTACGCATTGAAGCGACAGATCCTTACTCCTCCATAGTTCGAAAAATCACTCGAGAATTAACTCACCATGGGATACAGATTGTCTCAACAACCTCGGCTCCTGCCTTAAACTTGACCCTTCCAAAAGTCGCTCAACGGGTGCTAGGACCGGTCTCTAGTGGAGGAGATCAGACAGAACTAGCGCTTAAAATGACCTATAGTTTAAGCGATCAGATTCGAATTAGCATGGTGCCTGAGACTGAAGTCCGTGTAACTCTCATATACATAGATAGTAACGCTGCCACATCAGCTGAACACCAGAGTGTCGCCCAGCTGAGAAGAAGTCTTGAAGATAGCTTGGTTCAGCAGGTCGTGACTTCACTTCGTGTACGTTACGAACAGGCAGTTGAACAAACTAAAAAATCGAAGACCAACTGACAGATGTCTGTAAAAGCATCTCAGTTTGATAACAGCCAGTGGAGTACTTTGATCCCGCCCATTGCTGCCCTTCTTGGTAACGAAGCATTCTTCATCACTCGCATTGGAGATCTTTGGAGGAAGTCCGGTAAAGATCAGGGTTTCTCCGAGCGTGTGGTTCTCGATCAATCACAAACTGATATTGCCAATCGTGTCCTCAGTGAACTCGAAACATTATCTCTCTTTGCCGATCGGACATTGGTTGAATTGCGATTAAGTAAGACCACACTTGATCAGTCTTTAAGAGCTGTGCTCGAGCAATGGATTAAAAACTCACCAAATGACAAGCGTCTATTAATTAGTGGTCCAAAGCTTACAAAAAGCGAATCCTCAGCAACTTGGTATAAACTACTAGAAACATCAAACACTGTTATTGATGCGAATCATATACCATCGTATCAGTTTGCTAAATGGCTCGATTCTGAGCTGACCAAACACCAAATTAAGTTGGATTCAGCTGGTAAAATGGCTGTGCAGGAGCACACGCAGGGTAATTTGCTAGCGGCTGGGCAAGTGATCGAACGACTTAAATTTATCGAATCAGATCTGATTGATGGCCCGTCACTACCTCTGACAAAAGTGCTCGAGGCCGTCACGCAAAGTGCAAAATACACTGTTTACGATCTAATAGACCTTGCACTGAAGAAGGATCTGGCTGGTCTCAACCGCACCACAGATCTACTTAAAGCGGAGGGCGTCGAGTCAATGACCGCGCTCTCAGCGATATCTAGAGAGCTCGATATCCTCTTGCAGATCAGATACCGCATGGATCAGGGAGAGCTCGCAAATCAAGCGATCAGTACACTTCGAGTATGGCGTTCACGAGAGGGTTTAGTTCGTGGCGCAGTCAATCGCCTCAGCCTCACCCAATTACGACAATTGTTGACCCTCTGCCATGACATCGATAGAAATATTAAAGGCGCAACAAAAGAACCTGCATGGTCAATGATTAAGGACGTTTTATTTGGTCTTGCCGGTCATCCGATGACTCGCTAGAGCCAGTAGTTCCTGTTTTAGATGTCCGCTCAAACCCTTTGCTACGTGCTCCAGCCGCGTATCGCCGATTAGATCTGAAATCTGTACTACCTCCAAACCCGGGCGCCCGCAGGGATTGATTCTAGAGAACGGCTCTAAATCCATGTTGACGTTAACAGCAATACCGTGAAATGAAACTCCGTG
>MDTB01212021.1_pt1 | contig 19173 bp, 19 predicted proteins | sample 811161 | NCBI WGS metagenome assembly MDTB01 (sample SAMN05326650, study PRJNA326480) | marine metagenome | isolation source: seawater | place: Mediterranean Sea | collected 2009
ATATCTCGCAATGAAATCAAAGAATCGATCAGTCGATCATTATCCCTTTGATGTAAACCAATACTGGGTTCATCGAGGATGTATAATACTCCTGTGAGTTGTGCGCCGATCTGCGTTGCCAAACGAATGCGTTGCGCTTCACCACCTGAAAGTGACTTTGAACTTCGATGAAGTGTCAAATAATCAAGCCCAACATCTAAAAGAAACTGGATTCTTTTTTGAATTTCCTTGATGACTTCAGCAGCAATTGCTTTCTGTTTTTCAGATAGTTTTTCATCAACATGGTTGACCCAATGTGCAAGTTCAATCAAATCCATCGAAGAAATCTCAGAGATGTTTTTGTCAGCCAACCTAAAGCACATTGCTGCTTCGTTAAGGCGCGAACCATGACAAGTTGGACATTCGATTTCATCCATAAATGATTTTGCCCATCTTTTGAGGGAAGAGGTGTTTGCATCTTTAAATTGAGCTTCAATGAAGGGAACGATTCCGTCATAATCAATCGTGTATTCACGAGTTAACCCAAGTGTTTTGGAGGCGACAGAAAAGCGTTCATTTCCTCCATGCAGTATTACATCAAGTACTTGCTTTGAAATGGATTGAATGGGGTCTTTTAAAGAGAATTTATAACGCTGTGCAATGCTTTCAAACTGTTTGAACGTCCAATTGTTTTTGAAACTACCAGCAGGCTTGATTCCACCTGCATGTATAGAAACAGAATCATCAGGTATGACTTTGTCTAGATTGACTTCATGCTTGATGCCAATGCCACTACAGTCTTGACACATTCCCTTTGGAGAATTGAATGAAAAGCTGTTTGGCTCAGGGGTGGGATAGGCAATGCCAGTTGTGGGACACATCAGGTTGCGACTAAAAAAACGACTTTCTTCACTGCTCTGATACCATAAAATCACAGTATTTTTTCCATGATACATGGCAGTTTGTAGACTTTCTTTGAGCTGTTTCTGTGAGCTTTTTTTACTTCGATCGATGAGTAAACGATCAATGACAATTTCGATGTCATGTAGCTTATAACGATCGACTTTGTATCCTGGTTTTAGATCGACAAATTCACCATCCACTCGGACTCTAGTGAAGCCTTGCTTTAAGATATTCGAAAACAATTCTCGATAATGACCTTTACGTGAGCGAACGACAGGTGCCAACAAAATCACTTTGTGATTGTTGAAGTCGTTGTGAATAAGAGAAACAATCTCGTCATCACTGTATTGAACCATCAATTCTTGCGTGGCACTGCTGTAGGCATTTGCAGCTCTGGCATAGAGCAATCGGAAAAAATCATACAACTCAGTAATCGTACCAACAGTTGATCTAGGACTCTTACTCGTTGTTTTTTGCTCGATGGCAACCACTGGCGACAAGCCATCAACCTTGTCGACATCTGGACGATCCATACCCCCAATAAATTGACGTGCGTAAGCACTAAACGTTTCGATATATCTTCGTTGACCCTCTGCATGCAGGGTGTCAAAAGCAAGGGATGATTTCCCACTTCCCGACAATCCTGTGATGACAGTGAGCGCGTTACGAGGAATAGATACATCAATGTTTTTAAGATTGTGTTCTCGACCGCCCTTAACTACAATTTTTTCTTCCATGCGCAAACACGCAAGATACTTTAATTAAATAAAATTTTGAAAGAGTTTTAGTTTGATTTATCAAGATCGAAATGATCAATCACATCTTCCAAAAAATCAAGGGTAGTATCTCTGAAATAGGTGTAGTCATCATTCAATAGATCAACAGCATTTCCCATTGGGCATATGTTTTTTCGTTTTGACATTTGATTTAAAACCAATCGAATGCCCTCAGTACTTGCATAACCCTCAAGCCAACCATATTTTTTCATCTCCAAAAAATACTGCTTCGCACTTGTAGGCATACGGACTAATTGTAGCTGAAGCGCATCATAAACCTTTTGCACATACACAGGCAGTGGTAGGGGATGAAACTGCTCGAAATGAGCAGCCAAAAAATGATCGTAAAACAAGTCTAAAATCACACGAGATCGATGTCGATACTGATCGAATAAAACAGCACGCAATACGCGACTTTTGGGATGACTATCAGTGTATAAATCTATCGCTCTGTGAAGATGAATGCCCTCTTGTACAGGCAGGCTGTAGTGATGCAGGGTTTTATTGATGATATGATCCCCAATAAAATTACCTAAAAGAATGTGTTTATCCTCTCCCGAAAGAATCATATGACCTAGGTAATTCATCTCTCAAAAATATGAATGTTGGGGATACAATCTTTATTATCTTTGCATAAAATGACACTTATTAGTTCAATTTCTGGCATTCGAGGAACCATCGGTGGAAAAGAGGGCAGTAACCTCACTCCTGTTGATGTGATTCGATTTACAAGTGCCTATGGTGCTTGGTTATTACAAAAACATCAAAAAGGGACAGTCGTGGTTGGTCGTGATGCTCGACCCTCGGGAGCAATGATCCAAGAACTTGTCCAGCAAACACTTATCTCACTGGGAATCCATGTGATTGATGTGGGTTTATCGACCACACCAACTGTCGAAATGGAGGTTGTACGACATAAAGCGCAAGGAGGTGTCATAATCACTGCCAGTCATAACCCCAAAGAGTGGAATGCCTTAAAACTTCTCAATGAAAAAGGGGAGTTTCTTGATGTTGAAAATGGAGAGCAAATCAATAAGATAAGTAATAACCTATCATCCGTTGCGTTTGCAACAGTCAACGAATTGGGAGCGATATGTATAGAGACTGATGCAATTCAACACCACATTAATGCAGTACTAGACTTGCCACTTGTCTATGTAGAATTGATTAAAAAACGTGGATTGACAGCTGTTGTCGATGGCGTTAATTCAAGTGGGGGCATTGCCATACCAAAGCTGTTAGAGGCATTGGGTGTTACTGTTGTTCCCATACATTGCGAGCCAAATGGTGACTTTCCACACAATCCCGAACCTCTTGCACAACACTTAACAGATTTGTCCCAAGCAGTGGTGAGGCATCATGCAGATTTGGGTATAGCTGTTGATCCTGATGTAGATCGATTGGCTTTTATGGACGAGCAAGGGATTTTGTTTGGTGAAGAGTATACGCTAGTGGCTTGTGCAGAATATGTATTACGTCAACATCCTGGAAATACAGTGTCCAACTTGTCTTCTACTCGTGCATTGGCTGAAGTCACTCGCCAGTATGGGGGAGATTATGTTGCGAGTGCTGTAGGTGAAGCCCATGTAGTTGAACTTATGAAAAAAACCAACGCTGTCATAGGGGGAGAAGGCAATGGTGGTGTGATTTACCCTGACCTTCATTATGGGCGTGATGCTTTGGTTGGTGTTGCATTATTCCTCTCGCATCTGTGTCAACAGGATTGTACTGTTTCTGTTTTGCGAAGTCAATACCCAAATTGGCTTATGAGAAAAGATAAAATCAATCTGACTCCAAATCACGATGTTGACAGTCTGCTCAACACCATTGCAAGCTCATACACAGATAATACTGTGACACGTATTGATGGGGTGAAAATTGATTTTTCAGATGGGTGGGTACACATTCGAAAATCGAATACAGAACCAATTATTCGCATTTACGCTGAAGCGAAGACCGAACAGCGTTTGGATGAATTGGTTAAAGGGATTCAAGATATTGTCAAGCGCTTTTAGTACGCATTCGTTTAAAACGATTGTGCGTCCATAAATAATACCTTGGGTCTTCTTTGATAAGGGATTCCAATTCCTCAGTAAACTTATCTGTGATATGGTTTTCTGCTGTTTTTCTAGGTTCATTGGCCAGCACTGTAATTTCAGTTTCATAAAACCCTCTTTTTACGCGTCGCACTTTGGCCATTAAGACAGGGATATCGTGTTCTTTTGCAATGCGTTCAGCACCTGTAAAGACAGGGACTTCAGTGCCAAAAAACGTGCGGAAATAGGTCTTTTTCCTTACTTGAGGTGACTGATCACTCGCAAATCCATACAATCCCAAATGATTGTTTTCAGCATGATGTTTGATTGTCTTCACTGTTTCACGACGAGGAATCAAATAGGCACCATAACGCTTTCGAACGCTGATGACAAGCCTATCGAAATATGGATTTGTCAGAGGTGCATAAATGCCATATGCAGTGTGATCGGAATAATATCCCATCGATAAAAGCCACTCATAACTTGCATAATGTCCACACATCATTATGACTGATTTACCTTGCAAAGCATAATTTTGTAACAAGGATGAGTTCTTCACAACAAAGCGTCTTTGAATTTGACGTTTGCTCAAAACAAGAGATTTAAATGTCTCAAGATATAAATCACAAAAATGCTTATAAACTGCTTTTTTGATTGCTAAGCATTGCGTTTGATTTTCGCCAAAGCCAGTTCGAATGAGGTTATCACGCACCACTTTTTTTCGATAGCCAATGATTCGATAAAGAACAAATGACAAGACATCAGAAAAAACATACAACAAACGAAAGGGTAGTATCGCTATAAAGTAGATCAAAGGGAGCGAAACGATGTATATGAGTAAATTCATTAAAGTCTGGGCATGATGATTTTTCAGATTACAAATATATATATTTGGCACCAAATTTTGATATGTCATTGCCTCTGTTGCTTCTCATCATTTCAAATATCTTTGTCTCAAACAAGGGTTTTTCTGATGTACAATTTTTCGATCGTTATAAGTTTTCAGTCTTACAACTTCAAAAAAATGAGTATTTCCGTTTGTTGACTTCTGGATTTTTGCATGTCAACACAGCGCACTTGATATTCAATATGTTTGCTTTATACATGTTTGGGGATGTTGTTATCCAAATCACAGGGGTTTATTTGTTTCTGTTGATCTACATCGCCAGTTTGTTGGCTGGAAACTATTTTACATATTTCAATCACAAAAATGAGCCCAATTACACAGCTGTAGGAGCGAGTGGTGCAGTTTCTGGAATTGTGTATTCTTCGATACTTATTTTTCCACAGATGGAGCTCGCTTTGCTGTTTTTACCGATCCCAATTCCAGGGTACATCTTTGGAATTTCATATCTTTTATACACATTATTTGGCATGAAAAGCAGAAGGGATAATATAGGGCATACTGCTCATTTTGGAGGTGCAGTTGCAGGGTTTGTGATCACTCTATTGATATATCCATCGCTTATCTACATGCAAATGAACCTTATAATACTCATGATGGCTCCTTTATTGCTGTACCTCGTGATGAAAAGCAGAGGTCATCTATAGGTTTGCATTAGCGTTTTTAAGAATACTCTTGATCGACGCCAAATCGTGACTACGCGCAAGAACAGTTCCACTGTCATCAATTAAAAACAATTCAGGGATCGAACGCACTTTGTATTCTTCGGCAATAGGGTCTTGCCAATGTTTTAAGTTTGAGACATGTGTCCAATTCAAACCATCATCCTCAATCGCATCTAACCAACGCTTGCTACTTCGATCAAGCGAAACACTAACAATGTTCACATCATGGCTTTTGTAAGTATTGTAAAGCTCTACTAGCGCAGGGCTTTGGTTGCGACATGGTTTACACCAAGACGCCCAAAAGTCAATGACTGTAAATTTTCCTTTGGCTTGATTCAGTGAAACCAATTCGCCATTAGGGCTAGGCGCTTCAAAATCAGGGGCAACATCACCAACCCCTGGAATTTCCTTATTTGCCTCGTCTTGCGATTTTTTTTGTCGCAGCAACTCAAGTATGTTTTGAGCAGACTTTGTCATTTGGATTCTACTGTCGAGCTGATCAAATAAATCTTGTGCCTCAGTTGTGTCGATTTGACCTGAAGTAACCCGCTGTTCTAAAATTAAGGATGAAACATATGAGTCAGGATTGTCTTTGATAAAATTAATTTCAAAATCTGTGATTTTGACTACGATATCGTCATACTGCTCCTGTAAGTCTGAAACATTCAAACTGTCTTTACTCAACATCGCATTGCGCAGTTCAAAAGAAATCTCTTGTAATACTTGATTAAATGTTCTCACTTCTTCTAAGAAACGAGAAACATCTTGATTTGATTTGGTACCTTTTATACTCGCTTTTTGAATGCTGTCCTTCTTTGCTTCAACAGTGATTGTGCCTGCTTCGATGACAACAGGAAGAAGACTGCGTACTCCCTCAAAATTGAGATAGTGCATTTCAGGGTATTTGGATGAGCCAGAGAGACTAAACGTTCCAGCCTCGATTTGGACTGTGTCGATTGGCATCAGTTGAGATTGTTCGTCAACACCTAAAAGAAGAACGTTTTGACCATCTTCAAGATCTATTGTCCCATTTAAGGTATATTCTGTTGTTTCCGAACAGCTAATGCTAAGAAAGAGTATTGCGAGGAATGGAGCGATTGTGCGCATATTTATTTTTTTTCAAAGGTAAGTAATGTTTTGCGATTCGCATTAGATATAAGACATTACATAAAATCATCGTATTTTTGCCAAAACTTTTGATATGGCAGGCAATACATTTGGTCACCTTTTCACACTTACCACTTTTGGCGAATCACATGGTCCTGCCCTTGGTGGTATTATCGACGGCTGTCCTGCTGGCGTCACAATCGATGAGGATGTTATACAGGCAGATTTGAACAGAAGAAAGCCAGGGCAATCGAAAATCGTAACCCAACGAAAAGAACCCGATCGCGTCGAGATCTATTCTGGCGTTTTTGAGGGCATGACCACTGGAACGCCCATTGGCTTTTTGATACACAACAGCAACCAAAAATCAAAAGATTACGATCACATAAAAAACTCCTATCGCCCATCACATGCCGATTATGTATACGATAAAAAATATGGTTTTCGTGACTACAGAGGTGGGGGGAGAAGCTCTGCTCGCGAAACAGTGGCACGAGTTGTCGCTGGTTCGATTGCTAAGCAATTTATGTCAGGTGTTCAATTCCATGCCTTTGTTTCAGCAGTTGGAGATTTAAAACTTGAAAACCCTCATTTGATTGATGATTTTTCTTCAATCGAATCAAACCCTGTTCGTTGTCCAGATCCAACAATGGCTGGAAAGATTGAGGGTTATATCAAAAAGATTCGTAAAGATGGTGACACAGTGGGTGGCGTCATCACTTGCGTGATTAAAAATGTTCCGATTGGATTAGGAGAACCTGTGTTTGACAAACTTCATGCAGAGCTTGGCAAAGCCATGCTTTCGATCAATGCTGTCAAAGGATTTGAATATGGAAGTGGTTTTGCTGGTGCTTCTTGGCTTGGAAGCCAACACAATGACCTTTTTAACAGCGATGGCACAACAAAGACAAACTATTCTGGGGGTATTCAAGGGGGGATTAGCAATGGGATGGACATCTACTTCAACGTTGCTTTTAAACCTGTTGCAACCATCATGCAAAATCAAAACACGATTGATAAGTCTGGAAATGAAGTTGTTATGGAAGGTAAAGGCAGACACGATCCTTGTGTAGTGCCTCGTGCAGTGCCTATCGTGGAAGCGATGGCATCACTCGTGCTTGCAGATTATTTTCTGATCGCACGCACAAATTCTATCATTGGGGATTTTAATGATATTTAGCTTTTGCTAAATCACGATTTGAAGAAGCGTTTGCTTACACCTTCAGTTTTTCTCCTTCAGACTTGGCAATAATGACTGCTCCACAGCTATCACTCCACACATTGACTGTTGTCCGAAACATATCTAGTATACGATCGACAGCGAGGATCAACCCAACTCCCTCTAAGGGAAGGCCCATTGCAGAGAGAACAACAGAAATCATGACAAGTCCAGCCATGGGGATTCCTGCAGCTCCGATAGATGCCAATAGCCCAGTAAAAACGCCGATGATCTGCTCAGTAATCGTCAACTCGATTCCATAAGCTTGAGCGATAAACATGGCTGCTACGAGCTCGTATAAGGCTGTACCATCCATATTAACTGTGGCACCAAGTGGCAATGTAAAACTTGAAATTTTGGTAGAAACACCACTGTTTTTCTTAACAGCATTCATTGTGAGCGGTAATGTGGCATTGCTTGATGAAGTTGAGAAAGCAGTAATCAAAGGGGTCCGCATTGCATTAAAATGCTTGACAGGATTGACACGACCAATTGTTCTCAACACGATCGGTAATACAATAAACGCATGAATAAATAGTGCAAGGATAACAACCAGCATAAATAGACCTAGACGCGAAAAGAGTTCCCCCAAATCGTTGTTTTCAGCAATTTGTTTGGCAACGATTCCAAAGATTCCATAGGGAGTAAATTTGATGATGAAAAGTGTAATTCTCATAATCAATTCGAATAGGGAGTCAAAAAAACCAAGTAATATTTTTTGGCTTTTGTCCTTAATTTTTGTGATGAAAAAGCCCATTAGGATTGCAAAAAAGATGATGGATAACATCTGATTTTCCACCATGGCAACAAAAAGATTTTCAGGCACGATATTAATTAGAGTACTCCCAAAAGACTCTTTTGCAACGCCGAGCCCTTCGATTTGATTGGCAAAACCCAAGTCAGCACCTACACCTGGTTTAAAGATGTTGACAACAACCAAGCCTATGCATAAAGCAACAGTACTCGTGCTGAGATAATATCCAATGGTTTTAATACCTAATCTTCCCAAATTATCCCCACTGCTCACATTGGCAATCCCTGAAACAATGGAAGTGAAAATCAGTGGAATAATAATCATTTTGAGGGCTTTGATAAAGACGTCGCCCATCCATGCAACAAGATGAACATGATCACTAAAAAAAAGCCCGTAAAGAACGGACAGTGTAAAAGCAGTGAGGATTTGCCAGTATAATGCTAGTTTTTTCATGAAAAAATAGAAATAAATTAATTTAAATGAGGTGAATTATTTGGGTTTATACTACTGCAATATAGTAAAATTGATAGACTCAATAGATTTAATCTTTGATGAATCGATCATCAGTGAGCAAAGGGCAGGAGTTGTGCTTTCCAAACCATTGGTATCTGTTTTTTGAAACCCTGTCATATGCATAATCTAAAGCTAAACCAGGGATAATTTTCAATAATATACCAATCCAACGTACATACGGAAGTTGACGAATGATAAATAAAATCGCTTTGCTTTTGGTGTAAATCATTTCATCTTGACTAAGCACCACGATTGAGTCTTCCTTTGGTTCTGAGAGTGTTTTTTTTGCAAAAGAACTATCTAGAGTTGAGAATAAAAACTGTTTTTTCGAATCCAATCGCATTAGAATTCGCGACAACCGATTGCACAACACACAAACCCCATCGATGAAGATGACATGATGTTGAGAAGTATTCATTAAGATCGTTTAACAAGTTCCAATTCGTCTGTGTGGACTTGGGTCGTGAAGGCGCCGTAGTTGACAATGGCTTTATTGTTTTCCAAACGATCAATCGTCCCAACTGCCTTTCCATCGAACAAACGAACGTGATCACCGACGTGTAATTGCAATTTTGGACGATTTTTTTCCACTGGCTTAGGTTTATTTTTTTTCTCCACCCGAACCTTTTCAATTTTTTTCTCAACCTCAACTTTAAGTTTTTTCTTCTCTGCCTTTTTCTTGCGAATCAGCGCAGCAGATTGCTTTTTTCGTTTGGCATTTTCAGATTTAACGATCTGCAGCAGTCCAGCAACTAAGGGTCGTTTTTTTTTATTTAGAAAATAGGACTCAGCAAGATCGTTGAGCTTATTTCCCAAAACAATCATGCGTTGATCTTGATCAAAAAGATTTTGATAGCTTTCCAATTTCGCTTTTACTTTCGCATTGAGGGTTTCTAATTTTTCGTTTTGCTTTTTACTTTTCAACGCTTCGTCCTGCAACTCTTTGGTGTTTTTTGCCATCGTAGAACGCTCACGTTGCATTTTGGCAAGAGTCGCATCAAAACGAACTTTTCCTCGCTCGATTTTCTTTTTTGCACGATTGATCAAACTGTAAGGGATGCCATTTTTTTGCGCAACTTCAAAGGTGAAAGAACTCCCAGCTTCTCCAGTGACAAGTTGAAAGGTGGGGGAGAGTTTATTCCGATCAAATTGCATATTGGCATTTGCAACGTGGGGCAATTCATCTGCTAACAATTTTAGATTTGTGTAATGCGTAGTAATCACTCCTAGTGCTTTTTTCTCATAAAAAACCTCCAGGAAAATCTCTGCCAGCGCCCCACCAAGCTCTGGGTCTGAACCTGTGCCAAACTCATCAATCAACAACAGACTTTTTTCATTGCATTTCTTCAAAAATCGGTTCATATTTTTCAAGCGATAGCTGTATGTGCTCAATTCGTTTTCAATCGATTGGTTATCTCCAATATCAGTAAGAACATTTTCAAATATGCACATATGCGATTGCTCATCAACAGGGACTAAAAATCCAGTTTGAACCATGAGTTGCAACAATCCAATTGTTTTTAGTGTGATACTTTTCCCTCCAGCATTTGGACCAGAAATGACAAGTATTCGGAGTTCGTTGTTCAGATGAATCGTCTGTGGATGGGTGGTTTGTTTCTTTTCTTTGTTTGACAAATAGAGTAGGGGATGGTAGGCATTTATAAGGTCCAAATCAGATGTGTCATTTAATTTGGGCATCACCCCATTGATTTGTTGCGCATACAACGACTTGGCACAAATCATATCAATTTCAGTTGCATAGCGTTGATAATTGTCTAAAATATCCTCATGGGGTCTCATCCAATTGGTGAGTGCACGTAGAATAAGATCTATTTCTTCTTGTTCATCATAAATTAGATTTTCCATCTCTTGGCTGTACTGCACAACTGCCAGGGGCTCGATGTAAACAATACTGCCTGTTTTGCTACTCCCCAACAGAGAACCTTTCACCTTGCGACGATACATTGCTTTAACAGCCAAAACCCTTCTGTTGGAGACGACTGTTTCTTTGATATCATCCAAAAATCCTGAACTCTGGTATTTACTCATTGCCGATCCAAAACTCTGACTGATTTTACCACGAACTCGTTCAATCTCTTTGCGAATTACTGCCAGCGAATCAGACGCATCATTGCTAATCTCTCCAAAGCAATCAATGATGCGATCGATTTCTTTTGGGATCGATTTTTCAATCGGAATTTCTTGTCCAAACTTGTAAAGTTGTGGAAAAAAGAGTTTTGATTTTTTAAAAAATCGCAACAGAGTTTGTGCTGTCTTTGCGAGATGAGCAATGTGTTGAAAAGACTCAATCTCGATCTTACTGTTTTCAACTGAAAGCAACTCCAATGCTTTATCAATTGACTCAAACCCATGGTTTGGGATGTTGTGCTCACTTGCATAGGAGCTTTTGAACTCATTCACACGTTCAATTTCGATTTGAACACGTGACAGCGAAGTGTAAGGAAGAAGGTCAAGTAATGCTTTTTTCCCAAGATCAGTGGCGCAACGCTCTGCTGCTTGTTGCAGAACAATATCAAATTCTAAGTCGGTGATACTCTTTTCGCTTATCTTTTTCATCGCATTTCCTTACCTTCGGAAACCGCAAAACTAACTTTTTTTGATGAATGTTAAACTGGAATCGTCGTGGAAAGCTGCCTTATCAGAGGAGTTTTCAAAACCATACTTCAAGGAGTTGACAAACTTTGTGCGACATGCTTATCAGTCGACGACTGTTTATCCACCTACGGGTCAAATTTTTAATGCTTTGGATTCTTTCCCACTTCCACAAACACGTGTTGTTATTTTAGGTCAAGATCCATATCATGGCGCAGGGCAGGCGCATGGATTGAGTTTTTCAGTACCCGAAGGCATAGCTCATCCACCATCACTCGTCAATATATTTAAAGAACTGGTGTCTGATACAGGTAAGGAATATCCCAAGCATGGCTCACTGACTTCTTGGGCATCTCAGGGGGTGTTGCTCCTCAATGCAACCCTAACAGTTGAAGCTAGCAATGCTGGGAGTCATCAAAATAAGGGCTGGGAATTATTTACAGATGCTGTAATTGATGTGATTTCAGCACAGTGCAATCATGTTGTTTTTATGTTGTGGGGGAATTATGCAAAGCAAAAAGGCAAAAGAATTGATAGAGAACGCCACCTGGTTTTGACTTCTGGACACCCATCACCATTGAGTGCCAACAGGGGGTTGTGGTTTGGCAATCGACATTTTAGTCAGGCCAATGCGTTTCTAACAAGCATAGGAAGACCTGCAATTGATTGGTAGTTAGAGTTATGTGAAAACAACTGTACACAACGAAGATTTTACGAATGTGCCATTGCCCAAAGGTATTTCAACAATTTCTCTGATGGATTCTTGTGGGCATGATTCATCATTGTTGAATGAAAAAGTATCACCCTCTTCTGTGTCAGCGTCATAGACATGACCAACAACAGTTATTTCAATTACAAACCCTCCATCTTCTTCAAGTAGATTAACATTGATACAGACAACAAACCAATCAGGGCTAGGTGTAAGCATCGATGCTAAGGAAACAGCTGGAAAGTCAAGGTTTACTGTGATGTCAATCGAAATAGTACCAACACCACTGTTGAGCCCACTTCCAGTGTAGGTCGATAGTCCTTCGTTGTTGTCAGTGAGGGCTTGGAACTCACTCACTAGCGTTGATGTACTTCCTGTTTCGGCCAACTGCTCAATACCTTTGGAGGCAAGTTGGCCCTCATTAAAATATGTATTATCTTTTTTATGCACCCACCCAAAAAAGTGGTGAGAAATGTGCAGAGGATGGGTAATCAGTTGGAAAGTCAGTTTTATTCCAATCAAAAACAAAGCTAACTCGATAGTCAGCTGTTTGTTCTAATGTTTAATTTATTATTACGTTTTATCATCAAAGAGATCATTTGCCTCTATATCAAAATCAGTTGTTACACAGGAAAAAAAATAGGAATGGGAAAAGAAAAAAAGATATTTCATGATTTGGGGTTCTAGTGATGGATATGCAACATATGTTATGCCAAAGCAGTTTCAAAAAATGAAAAATTATATTGTTGAAAGCTATAATTTACCTTCTTTGATTGCAGATGTGACAGTTGCGATCATATCATGAACAGCCTGATCTGGATTTTTAGAGAATGTGCCATTGATTCGATTTGCGAGTATGGCAGAAATCGAAATGGCCTTATGCCCCAAAACACGACTCAAGCCATAGATACCTGCAGTTTCCATATCGAAATTGGTGATCACGCTATTGTTATACTTGAATTGAGATAAATGATGATTGTCAGAATCGACAACTTTTTGGGTTCTCAAATGACGTCCTTGTGGCGCATAAAAACCTGCATTTGTAGCAATAATCCCTTGTTGCATACCAAGATCAATACAAGCCGTCAATAAACTTTTATCACCCAACGCATAGTAGGGATGGTTGATTTTTTTTGGATTTCCCATGTGTGAATGAAGTGCTTTGGCAAGGGGGTGGTCGCTCATTTTTGGGTCATAATAATGCATTAAATTGTCAAAACCAATAGCCCCTTTGGCAACGACCAAACTGTCCAGTGCAATATCAGACTGAATGGCTCCAGAAGTACCCAAACGAATAAAAGTCAGAGGAGTAGGGGAGTGAAGAGGTTTTCCTGTGTTAAGATCAAAAGAAAACAAAGCATCGATTTCGTTGAAGACTATATCGATGTTATCTGTACCCATGCCAGTTGAAATAACACTTATAGATTGATTTCCCAGCTTGCCAGTATGAATACAAATTTCTCTTCGTAGGTGCCGAAAGTCAATGCGATCAAAAAATTGAGACACTGTTGGTACTCGTTCAGGGTCTCCAACAGTAATAATAAAAGGGGCAGAATGCTCGGGTCTAATTCCTAAATGGTAAATGGAGCCATCATCATTCAATATGAGTTCTGATGCATTCATCCACCCACGCGTTTCACATTGTGTCCTTGCTTTTGTAAGTGTGCCATGATCTTATCTCTAAAATTCCCTTGTATGATAATTTCATTGTTTTTTACACTTCCCCCAACTGCGCATAGTGATTTCAACTCTTTTTCGATGGCTTTGAGTTCTTTTGAATTGCCGATAAATCCTTTGATGACAGTTACAGTTTTTCCGCCTCGACCTTTGTTGCTAAAGTGTGCTTCTAAATTTTGTTTTCTCATTTTTGGTTCAGGCTTATAAGGTCCTTCGGCCTCAGGAAAGAGAGATTTTAGGTCAGAAAGGCTGTTGAGTTTTGCCATGATTATTTTCGTAAACCTAAATCTCGAAGGCGTTCTTCCAAAAATTCACCAGCAGTGATGTTTTCAAATTTTTTAGGGTTTTCATCATCAATGCAATGGGGGAGTACATCGAGTTTCATATTCGAAATTGGATGCATAAAGAAGGGGATAGAATAGCGTGAGCTGCCCCATGATGATCGAGGTGGATTGACAACCCTGTGGATGGTTGATTTTAACTTGTTATTGGTGTGTCGAGAGAGCATATCACCAACGTTGATGACAAGTTCGTCTTCTTCTGCAATGGCATCAATCCAATCTCCTTGATGATTTTGTACTTGTAAGCCACGTCCTTGTGCACCCATGAGCAAGGTAATCAGATTGATATCGCCATGAGCTGCTGCACGTTCGGCTTCTTTGGGTTCTTCCTGAATAGGGGGATAGTGAATGGCTCTTAAAATACTATTTCCACCCTTGACATAAGGATCAAAATAGAACTCTTCCAAACCTAGATGGAGTGCTAACGCTCGTAAGACGAATAGACCTGTTTTTTCGAGTGCTGCAAAAGTTTTTTGACCAACAGAGTTAAAAGTAGGATTTTCATCAACCAACACGTTTCCTGGATAATCTTCTCCATTTGTAGGAGGATTGTTTTGCCCAAAATGAAAAAACTCTTTCAAATCACCAGTGGTTCTGCCTTTGGCGTGCTCTTTTCCAAAAGAGGTGTAACCACGTTGACCAGCAAGCCCTGGAATTTCATATTTGGCTTTAGTTTCATCAGGAAGGCTAAAAAAAAGACGAACTTGGGTGTAGAGTTCATCGACCAAATCTTTATTCAGAAAATGCCCTTTGAGTGCAACAAAGCCAATTTCCTCGTAAGCTCTGCCCAAGTTTTTGATAAAGGACAAACGCTTATCATTGTCCTTTCCTAAAAAATTTCCTAAATCAACTGATGGAATTTGATTCATGTTCGTGCTTTACACAAAATTAAGCATTTATATCAATATCTCATTCAAAGGGGTTAAGGGAAGCGAATACGCCTCTGCCAATGCTCGATGTACTACTTTTCCATGAACCACATTGAGTCCATTGGCAAGGTGGGGGTGTTGCCGACAAGCCGCTTGCCAACCATCATTGGCAAGCGCAACAGCATAGTCTAACGTCACATTGTTCAGTGCTTGGGTTGATGTATGTGGAACACATCCAGGCATATTGGAAACAGCATAGTGAAGAATATCATCAATCACATACGTAGGGTTTTCGTGAGTGGTTGGGCGAGTAGTTTCAAAACAACCCCCTTGATCGACAGCAACATCGACCAAAACAGCTCCTTTTTGCATGCTGCTGAGGAGTTTTCGGGTAATTAGTTTTGGTGCCTTTGACCCAGGAACCAGCACAGCTCCAATAACCAAATGCGCTTTTGGTAGATGTTTTTCAATTGCACTGGGTGTTGACAAGCAAGTTGCAACATTATCTGGCATAGTGGCATTGAGTACTTCGAGTCGTTTTGGGTTGATGTCATAGATTGTTACGATTGCGCCCATTCCTGCAGCAACCAAAGCAGCTTGAGTGCCAACACCACCACCACCGAGTACCATGACATCAGCAGGTGAGACACCCTTCACACCTCCCATCAGTACACCTAAACCACCTTGAGGACTTTCCAAATACTTCGCGCCTTGTTGACTGGCCAATCGACCAGCAACAATTGACATGGGGGTAAGCAAAGGAAGACCACCATTGTCATCAGTAATGGTTTCATAGGCCAAACAGACAGCATTGCAGGCCATCATAGCTTTGGTCAGTGTTTTGGAAGATGCAAAGTGAAAATAGGTGTATATGAGTTGTCCTTCTTTGATGAGTTCATACTCTTGAGGCAAAGGCTCCTTAACTTTGATAATCATATCAGCACGATAAACCTCTTTGGGGTTTTCCACAATTTGAGCACCTACATCGATATAGGCTTCATTTTGAAAACCACTGCCGACACCAGCATTGTTTTCAACAGAAACAGTATGACCCTCAGCAACAAGTTTACTTACAGCAGCGGGCGTCATGCCCACACGATATTCATTGTTTTTAATTTCTTTTGAGACCCCAATGGTCATATAATGATATTTATAACAAATATCTATTAAAAACTTTTATATATAACAAAATGAGAGAGGGTAAAGAACTAAAAAATGATTAAAAATAAAATTGAAAATAAATATATACAATTCTATATTTGTATAAATAAATGCATATATGTACATTAATTGTATATATGAATAAAATTGCGCAAATCAAGTCAGTTGAGTAGATGATGAGTAATCTAGGGGAGAGCATCAAAAAATCACCCTTCAAGACATTATTTTTCATGAACAAACTGAAAATTAAACCATCTTTTTTCTATAAAAAAATGAGGAATAACAGTTTTACAATAACTGAATTCAAAACGATTGCACCATATCTGTATGAAAATGAGCAGAAGAAACACGAGAAAGAAGTTATTAACAACCTACTGCGTATCAGCAAAGAAGAGATGAAAGGAAAACAGACGAGGGATTTTACGTTTCTATTGGAAGAAGCGAAAAATCTCTATGCCCTACAAAGTTGAGACAACAACAGTAGCCGATCAAACATACCTTCAATCTTACAGTTTTTAATCTCAAATTATGGAGGTCAAACTGCCCAGAAGTTTGAGGATGCCACCAAAAAGTGCGTTGAACTACTCCAGGTCAATCCAGCATTATTTAAGTTCAATGTTGAATTTCAATGCAGAAAAGCGATTATTGATCGATATACATCCATGTTCTATGAAGTAAAAAATCTTGTTAAAATAGTTCACTTGTTTAAGCACGATCCGAAAAATTCAAGCAACATTTCGATTCAACGCTGACAGTATATTCACTAAAAATAGAATACTTTTTTATATATAAGGATTTATTGTTTCACAAATATACTTCATGATATAATTATGAGTAGGTTACAAGTAATTAATGTAATTTAACATAATATATATTATAGTAATAAAGGAATAATAAAATAAAACACCACAGTTAAATTGCATATTAGTACTTCCTGATGGTCGTTTAGAGGGAGATGCAGACCCACGAGGAGATAATACTGCCCTTGGGTATTGATTGTTGATAAGGTTGTTAATGAACAGCCTTGTGAGCAAGTATTGTAATTGGTTTTGCGTTGTAATTTTATACAAATCCAAGACGATGAACGACCGACAAAATGATATCCTTCGTATTCGTCCTCAAATCAAAAAGCATCAAACCTTTGAGAATATGTCTGCTGAAGAGCGCTTTCAAAACGCTACGCTACGACCAGTTTTAAAGTTGCAAAACCCTCTACTCCTCGCCTCTTTTGTCAATTATGCGATCAAACATAAGGGGGTGTTTTTTGATATTTCGATTGACAAGCAAATGGCGTATATCGAGAATGCCATACATAAAGATCAAAAGTTTCGCAATGCGCTGAAAGGTATGATCATTGGCCAGTTTACGATGGAAGAATACACAGCTTACACTCAAAATTCATCGAAACTCAACAAAAGGATGATGAACCTGGTAATTGCTCGTTTGCAAGACCAATTGCAGTTGTTGGTGCCGCAGGTTTTGTCTAAAACGGCATAGCCAAGACTTTATTACTTCTTTAATCCATAGACCAACAATGAATCGTTGCTTTGTGAGATTAACAAAATTAGAATGTCAAAAGGGTTGACTATTGAATCAAAAGAAGACGAGCTCAACCTTTAAACCAAACTCTCCCCATCTGCATTAGTTGTCAGCACATCGCTCATATAATCCACAAAGGGTCGTACGGCTTGTAGGGCTTTGTCTGCACGATCAAAAAAGTCAGGTTGGCAGATTTCCTTGTCTGTGTAGTCAATCGTGAATATATGCTGCTTAAAACGCAACAAATCATTCTGTGGGTGGTCCTTGGCATAACCCTTTGGAGCTGTTTTGACTGCCTCACCCTCCAATTCACCCCACACACTGCGAAAAGACTTGTCGTTGAGGATGGCGCGATACTCATCACCATCGATGTCGATCTCTTGTCGAATGCGCTTGAGATCAGCTGGGTTGGGTGCCCAAAAACCACACGCCAAAAAGTTTTTCCCTGGTGATAAATGCAAATAATATCCCCCTCTATTTTGAGGCTTTGTGCGATGCCAAGTCAGACCGAAATGGGTTTTTAAAGGGGTTTTGTCTTTCGAAAAACGAATGTCTCTATAAATGCGAAACAACTTAAATCGATCAATACTGTCATGCTGATTGAGTTGGTCTTTTAGTGCTTCGCCAAAGGCCTTCACCTGACTCTCAATCTCCTTAAACCTCGGCTTGTGCGCAGCAAACCACTCACGGTTATTGTTGTGTTTTAGTTCTTTAAAAAAAGTATAGAGTTCGGATGGAAATTGCATGGGAATTTATTTTTGTGTTTTATAAAAATATGTATTTTTACACAAACCAAATCCTTAATCTATGCCCTCGCAACCTCATACATTTTCTTTTTAGTACTCATTATACTCAACAAACTATTCTACAAGTCCTCACTGGCTAAGCCCGTTTTGAGTTTTGTAGTGATTTCATTTTTATTCTTTACGTATTTCTATATACAATACCTAGACTATTCAGGAAGTGGTATTCCCATCAATGGTGTCCTGTCATTTAGAATAGATTAAATACAAGTCATGATGAATTGTTTACTCGTGGCAGTATTGATCGTTACTGCCTACATCCTCCACAGCTATTTTAAAAAGCGTTTTTCAAAAACACCCTTGTTTCGCGTATTTGTGAGTATGGTGGCTTATGTAATAATCGCCTTATTGATCATGATGCTATTGACCTGGCCGTCGTTTTACTAAGCGAGTTTTAAGGATGTCTAACTGAAGAGCTACCCCTTTTGTCGTTCTTCTAGAATCTGAACAACATCATCCAATCGATGTCCTTTGGCTTGTAGCAATATCATTAGGTGAAAGAGTAGATCAGCACTTTCATTGAGAAACAAATCACTGTTTTCGTCTTTGGCCTCAATCACTGTTTCCACTGCTTCCTCCCCTACTTTTTGGGCAATTTTATTCAT
>MDTB01028804.1_pt1 | contig 19167 bp, 10 predicted proteins | sample 811161 | NCBI WGS metagenome assembly MDTB01 (sample SAMN05326650, study PRJNA326480) | marine metagenome | isolation source: seawater | place: Mediterranean Sea | collected 2009
AATTATCTTGATTGATGAGGTTTTAAGCGTCGGAGACAAAACGTTTAGGGAGAAAGCGAGATCTGCTCTAAGACAAGAATTATCCAAGCATCGTGCTGCCGTAATTGTCAGCCATATTGATGACCAGATAAAGCGAACCTGTGGTCGTTGCATCTTACTTAATGAAGGTTCCATAGTTGCGGACGGAGATTCCAGTAGTGTTCTTGCAAAGTATGCAGCTCTTGCGCACTAATGCCAAAGCTGGCCCCCTCTTTTGAGATGAGGTGTGAATTGGTCGAGCAGTCAACCCGACACGAGCCTACAGGGGCGACAGTTGGGCCGAATGTCATTATAGGCGGGGCTCCTTTGTTGGGAAAGTTGACTGGCATCGGCCATTACACCAGGCAGCTCGCCAGTGCACTAGATGAATACGAATTGTTGTCCGACCTGAGGCTGATGGGTGATTTCAGCTTTTTGGATGTGGGCCTCTTAAATCAACTAAAAGTTGACTCGTATTTTTTGGACGAAATAAACCGCTCAGAGATGGAGTGGAAAGTACTAGTACATTCTATTCGAGAGAGCGCTCGATCGTTTGGGTCCCGGTCGTACGTTGCTACTAAAACTTATTCCTCAATCACTAATTGGGTGACCGAAAAAAGGTTAAGAAAATATGCTCAAAGTCATTTATTCCACTCACCAAACTTTGTTTTGCCAAATTATGACGGGCCGAAAGTGGTCACGATACATGACCTTTCTGTGATTAAACATCCCGAATTTCACCGAAAGCAAATGGTAGAAATTTGTGAACGCGGAATAATGAAGGGGATAAGCGAAGGCGCCCACATTCTGACTGATTCATACTTGGTTCAAGAAGAATTAAAGAAGGAGTTTGGGGTATCGGATGATCGAATTTCCACAGTGCATCTAGCGCCCGATGCCGGTTGTCGGCCCCGCGGGGAACTGGAGTGTCGGTCGCAGCTAGAACGTTTAGGTATCGCTTACCGACATTTTTATCTCTGTGTTGGCACTATTGAACCTAGGAAAAATCTTCTCCGTCTCTTCGATGCCTTTCGAATTGGACGTCAGGAAGGGATATTCGATTGGCCACTAGTCGTGGTCGGCGCTCGAGGCTGGAAAAGTGATGATGAACACCGCGCCCTTCAAAAATTATGTGATGATGGTTTGGCGATTTTCCCTGAATATGTTGGCGATTCTTTACTGAGGGTCCTGTATTCAGCCGCCGGCTGCTTGGTTTTCCCTTCTGTTTACGAGGGTTTTGGCCTGCCCGTCATTGAAGCGATGTCTTCCGGTTGTCCGGTGATAGCCAGTCACGGGACGGCGGTTTCGGAATTTGCAGACGACCAGGTTAGTTTTTTTGATCCGTTAGACATTGATATGTTGAAGTGTAACCTTCAGGCGCGCTATGAGACTCCACTACCCAAAAAAAGTATTTCAAAAGGTCGTTACCGCAGTTGGTATGATGTCGCTGTCGAGACAAGGGCGACCTATTCGAAGGCATGGAGTTGAAACTTTTGCGCAAAATTGTGCCACTAGTGAGTTGGTTAGTGTTTCGAAAGATTAGACAAACGGTTACGAGGCACGCATTTTAATCTTTCAAGAGAGGTTCTTTGGTTATCTCGGTTAACTGTACCTCTAATATTGCGATTTTTTGCACTAAACGCTGTTGCTTTATTTTCAGTTTGGTAAGTTCAATGTCGATTATCAGCGCCTTTATAATTAAAGCGGCTATGGCAAGCGTGATACCCAAGATGGGTGCGTAACTGACGCCAGCAGTGAGTGCTATGGAATCGAAAATCCCAGGCGCGAATCCCAATAGAGCACAAAGGAGGATAGCGATAGTCCATCCAAGTCCATGCGAGATATGAAGGTGATCTTTACGAACCAAATAGAGCAGCGTAGCCGCGAGAATAACCCCAAAAGCCCCTGTTATTTTAATGATCAAGTTGATTTCCTCAAATTATTCATTTAACCATCTTTGGTCGGTATCGTTTGAAAGGCGCTCTGTGGCGCTTAAAAATTCCCAGCACCAGCGTCTGTGCCATGTATGATATGACTGCAAACCAAGAACTAAAGATCCTCGACTTGCCATCTTTTCTGTGATCCATATCGACTGGAACCTCGACAATGGTTAAGCCCTCTTTCTCCAGCATTAGCAAGACTCCTACATCCTGATAGTCAAGATTGCTCGCGCTTGAACTGGCCAGCAGTAGGATTGCCTTTCGATTGAATACGCGGAAGCCGCTCGTAACATCGCTGCATTCTAGCCCGGATGATGACCGGATCAGAGTCCAAGCTATTCTACGAAGCAATGAGCCTCGCTTTGGAGACGAGCCAACTGCCACATCTGCTTTGCCGTTGAGAACCGGTTGCATAATTTTTTCTATGTCTTTTGGGTTATGTTGGCCGTCAGCATCCATGGTTATTACGTATTTCATCCCAATTCTTCCTGCCTCACGCAATCCGGTTTGGGTAGCACCCCAGGCGCCTAATTTTTGATGCAATGATATTAAGCGAGCCCCAGATTTCTCAGCCTCGTCACGAGTATTATCCGTCGAACAGTCATCTATCAGCCAAACAGGAAGTTCGGTTAACTTTTGCGTGGTGCGCACGATATGACCGACTACAGCCCCTTCATTTAGGGACGGCATAACAACCACAGCATCGCTTTTCGGAAAGGTGTTTTGGAGAGTCAATCGAGGCTCGTATAGGAATGCGTGGGCATATTTATATTATGACAGAGCATAGCGCCCTGTCGCTATATTAAATCTACCCACAACCCTAACCTCAACATCAAGACTTTATTAACAACTTATTATTGGCGCAATTTAATTACCGCTTACCGTGTATTTTTTGAGAAAGGCTCGATGAAGTCTCTGTTTGTCAATTTCTGTCAGCCGACATCAATGATGCTCTAGTTAAACGCGTATGGCGTTCTTGTGGAAACTATTTCAAAAATTATTTTCGGCGCCCGGTTAATTGAATGTTTTTAAATCTATCGTTAAGACTTTGTTATTAGCGAGCATACTTCGCTCCTATTGGGTGAACAAACTATTCTGTAGTATCGGCACTGTATCCTCTCTCAATTTACAAAGGTTGCTTGGTATCTTGTCAAGATATATTGATTCGTTGGAAGTAAATAAGATGTTGGCCTTATTCGGTTTTGTTCCGTGCCATATTGCTGTGATGCCAAGAAATCAGATCTAGGCGATGATATTTAGCTCTCATAACTTTCTGTTTTGGTTTCTACCAATTGTTTGGTTTGGGTTCGTAGGGCTGCGCGGCGTTTTCTCGGCCTCGCCTCACCGGGCGCAAATATTAATGTCTTGGCTCCTGCTTTGTTCATTTTGGTTTTATGCGCAATGGAGGACAGCTGATTTAGCACTGTTGGTCACAATTATTTTGATTAACTATGTCGCCGCTATGAAGTTACGCGCTCTTGGGGTCAGCCGCACTCTGTTCGGGGTTATTTTTATAAATTTGGGTGTGCTCGCATTCTTCAAATATTGGCCCTGGGTGGACTGGGATATTGACCGATCATTGCTTTTGGCCGGCTTACCTCTTGGAATTTCTTTTTATGTGTTCCAAGCTATAGCCTTTCAAGTCGACTTTTCACGTGGAATTACAAAGCTCCCCAAACCACTTGACTTCGCATTGTTTCTTGGCTTTTTTCCTCAGCTCATTGCTGGACCGATTGTTCACGGTCGAGAGTTGTTTCCACAGCTAAGTAAGCTTGGTGCGCGTCCATGCCTGATAAGCCTGGGGCTCACACTATTCAGCGTCGGGTTAGCCAAAAAAGTCCTGATAGCAGATTCTTTGGCTGGCGGTGTTGATGCGATTTATTTGAAAACCCAGAACATTGATGTGACCACCACTATCGCGGCGGGTGTTGGTTATGGTGCTCAATTATATTTTGACTTTTCTGGTTATGCTGACATGGCAGTTGGACTGGGTTTGCTTTTTGGTATTCGTTTCCCACAAAATTTTCGCTCGCCATACTCCGCATCATCTATTTCTGATTTTTGGAAAAGTTGGCACATAACTTTATCTCGTTTCTTGAAAGATTACTTGTATATCCCTCTCGGAGGGAATCGACTCGGTTCGTTACGCAAGTGCATTAATTTATTGGTGACGATGATCCTCGGAGGTTTATGGCATGGTGCCGGCCTTCAATTCGTCATCTGGGGGGTTTGCGCATGGTGTTTTTTTGGTTGTGGAGTATGTGGGTAGAACCCAGTTAGGCTGGTTGGCTGACCTTATTCCGCTTTTTATCCGAAGAGTTCTGACCTTCGCAATTGTCATGCTTTTATGGATTCCTTTCAGGGCGGCTGATTTAAATCAGGCTGAGCAGCTAATAACGGGGTTGCTTCATTGGTCCATGCCAAATGTGCCCTCGATGATTGAAATTTTTGAGCCATTGATGAAACTGTCATCCTCTTCGAGTCCACCAATAGTTGTTCTATTTTGGGCCTTTCTATCTATCTATCTCATTAGCTGTTGCCCCACCGCTTTTCGATGGTCACTGGGCGCCGGGGGATTCAAGAGGGGAATGACTTTTGCTTTACTAACTCTCATGGTTATTAAAACGCTGGCTGATCGTCCTGACCAACCATTTCTATATTTTCAATTTTAGTGACGATCTTCAACCGTGTTTTCAAATAGGGATCAAAACTGGTGAGCATCATGAGTCTGGGAAAAGCTTTATCTAAACGAGGCTTTTTTTGGGGTGTTTTAATCGGGGTTTTCTGTTGGTCGCTAGGTTGGGCAGTGCTGATATTTGGGCAATTGGGTAGGCCACACCCGGATAACGCTTGGGTGATCGGGGTTTATGATGCAAAGATTCAAGCAATTGAAAATATCATCAATAAACCTAAATTGCTCATTGTTGGGGGCTCGGCAAGCCTGTTTGGGATTGACTCGTCTACTTTGTCTAAAGAGTTAGGCATGCCATCCGTCAACTTCGGCACAAACGCAGGTGTTGGCACTCACGCCCTTCCGGACAAAGCCGATGCCTATGTCGGGGAGGGAGATTTGATTCTAATGCCTTTGGAGTATCGATTACTGTTATGGGATGGCTTCCCAAGTTATGTCACCCTGTCATGGGCACTTCAGCATCCATCTGACCTCCTTAGATGGAATTTTAAATCACTGATGTGGGGTTTCTGGCACTTGCCTGCAGCGAGAGTATGGCAAGGATACTCAAATCTCCAGCTGACTCTAGCCTCGGATAGGCCGTATGGTCCTCACAGAATAAATCATCATGGTGATCAAATTTTAACCGAAGCATCAGAGCGATCGAAGGAACAATGGTTAAAACTGATTCGTCATCCACCGGAGAGATACGACGAGTATTTGTCTGCCAGCACTTATGGGCTAAATTTGTGGGAATATTATTGGAGGCGCTGGCAGGCTCGCGGTGCCTGCTTGCTTGTTATCCCTCCTCCTTTTTTGGATCACTCCTCCTATCACACTCCAGCATCTGAGGAATTTTTTGACGGCATTCCCGAGAGAGTAAGATCGAGAGGCGTCGACTATCTTGGCAAACCCCAAGATGTTTTTTTTCCAGTGGAGGCTATGTTTGATACCAACTATCATCTCACTGACGAGGGAAGATCTGTTTACACTCGCTGGATTCTGGATATGCTGGATACAGTTGGCTCGAGTTGTCTTCCATTAAGATGAATTCGAAGCTCAATTTGCAAATTATAGGATGAGACGTCTCAAAATATGCCTCTAATGTTTAACGCACTTTGGGACTATCGTTACTTCGTTTTCTCGACTGTGAAACGAGAATTTCAGACTCGCTACAGGGCATCGTTGCTTGGTGCGTTTTGGACTGTTGCCCAACCTCTCACGATGATTCTAATTTATACCGTGGTGTTTGGTCAGATCATGCAGCCAAGTATTTCGGGCCATGAGGAAACTCCTTACGCGTTTAGTCTTTATCTTTGCGCTGGCGTTATCTTTTGGGGTCTTTTCTCCGAAACACTCACACGAATGACTACTGTTTTCGTAGATCATGCAACCTTGATAAAAAAAACAGTGTTTCCAAGGGTTTGTTTGCCAGCCATCGTGACAGGGACCGCATTGGTGAATTTCTCAATAATCCTTGGTCTATATTTATTTTTCCTTGTGCTCGTTAAACATATGCCTGGCCCAGTAATTTTGGTGGTTTTGCCGCTTCTCGCTATCCAGTTGTCTATTGCAATAGGTTTGGGATTGCTACTTGGGACGATCAATGTTTTCTTCCGTGACGCAGCTCAATTCGTTGTCGTTTTGCTCCAATTTTGGTTTTGGTTGACGCCCATCGTGTATATCAAAGACATCGTTCCTGCGAAGTACCAACAAATTTTAGAATTAAATCCCCTAGAGCCACTTATGTCCGCCTATCAAGGGATTTTTTTGGAACACGCGGTCCCTGACTTTGACTCGTTACTATTCCCAATATCTTTTGCACTGATTTGCTTAACCACGGGCGGATGGATTTTTCGGCGGCACTCTACTCAACTGGCAGATGAACTATGAGATTCCCCGTTCGAGTGGAATCAGTCGGGAAGTGTTTCAAGCGGTATACCTCTCAATGGGCCCGTGCTCGGGAATGGTTTTTGGGTATTCCCTCTCATGAATTACGATGGGCCTTGAAGGACGTCTGCTTTGAGGTGAGAGCGGGATCAGCTTTGGGAATTGTGGGTAAAAACGGCGCAGGTAAAAGCACTCTCTTAAGAATAATATCTGGTGCGACATCCACTTCCTCTGGGCGGGTTTTGATAGAAGGTCGTGTCGCGGCAATTTTGGAGCTAGGGATGGGGTTTCACCCCGAATTCACTGGGAGACAAAATGTGGTGATGGCCGGGCAGCTTATCGGCTTAGGTTTGAACGAGGTTGAGTCGGTGATGTCAGAGATTGAGACATTTGCATCGATTGGTGATTTTTTTGATCAACCTCTTCGCACTTATTCCACCGGCATGCAGATGCGCCTTGCTTTTAGTCTCGCCACGGCGGTTAGACCAGCGGTACTCATTATTGACGAGGCTCTTGCTGTTGGAGACGCTGCCTTTCAGCGAAAGTGTTTTCGCAGAATTGAGGAATTTCGCCAGCAGGGCACTGCGCTGTTATTTGTCAGCCACGACATAGGCGCGGTAAGGCGTCTTTGCGATACCGCTATTTTTCTTTCTGACGGTTGTGTGGTCGCTTACGGGCACACCCGAGAGGTTTGTGATGCCTATGAGCGCGCTTTGTTTGGTGGATCTCCTACAGCCGAAGATTCGACAGGCGAGCAAAACCCCGAGCGCACAAGTCAACCTGCACAGTTCGATGCCAGTTTAGTCTCAGAGTGTGAGCAATTCTATGGGACTGGAGAAATAAAAATTGAGTCTTGTTGGCTCGAATCTACGGCTGGACATCAAATCAATGTGGTCCGCGCCGGTGATCGGATACGTTGGTGTTTTCACATTTTTGTCAACGAGCCCGTCGAATCGCCAATTTTTTCTATGATGCTAAAAACTCGCGAGGGAGAGGCTGTCTTCGGCACTGACTCATCCCATTTGGGGTTGAAATCTGGCCCCTTAGCTTTGGGTCAGCGGCACAAAATAGTGTTTGAGATAGATACATTCCTTGCCTCTGGACACTATTATCTTAACTGTGGTGTGAGAGTGGACGATGAGGAGGGGTCGGTATTTTTAAGCAGGCGGATAGATGCTGCCATATTAAGGGTCACTCAGTCGGCAGAAACCACAGTTTTAGTTGGTATTTCGGATCTAAAAAGCAGTTTGAGTATTGAGGAGCAAAAATATGGATAAAACACCAATTTTTATCCATTCCAATTTTCGCGCTGGCAGCACTTATATTTTTTCCGAATTCCGCAAAAATTGCCAACTTAATTGTTACTACGAGCCAATGCATGAATTGGTGGCTTGGGCATCAGAGGACAAAGATCGCTTAACTCTTGAGCAAGGCGACGAAAAAATGAGCCGCCTGCGGCATCCTTCATTAAATAGGCCTTACTTTAGTGAGCTCCTGGATGCCTGGCCCTCTTGGCGTAGTAGCCTCAGTCAAGAGGCGGTGTACGGTGGTTATTTTTCTGACTCTTTTGAGGGTATAGGATCAGATTTTTATTTAAAGCTGGTACACCATTCTCAAGCTCGTGCCGTTTTTTGTGAATGTCGCACAGCTGGGCGGATTCCAGCGCTGAAACGTTTGGTCGGTGGAAGACACAGCTTTTTATGGCGAAATCCCTGGGATCAGTGGTGGTCCTATCAGACTGATCCTTATTTCGAGGCGGTGAATCAGATCATTCTCCGTGCCGATCCCTTACCAAAAGCCATGAGTCTATTGGCGCAAGAGTTAAGACTTACTGTCCTTAAAAACCATCCTTTTTCTGCAGCTAGAGATTTTTACATTCAGAGGCCAATGGCATTTTGTGAGAGTTACGCGTTGTTCTTTGGGCTATGGCTAAGCACATTAGACATCGCCTTACGTCATGCGGATTTGCTCATCAACATCGATTTTTTAGGAACACAGGATTCCTACACGGGAGACATCTGCCAGAAATTTGAAGGTTGGGGTGTCTCGGATTTGGACTTTTCAGGGGCTTCAATCCCGAGGGCCAGTTACACCGCGGAAGAGCGGGCTGCATTTGATACGATAGAGGTTTCGGTCAAAAACGTGTTTTTAGAGGCTGGGTGGTCTGAAGAAAGGTTGTCCAAATTAGATGCTTTTAGAGGACAATATGCGCCACCGCTGCCGCGTCTAAGCGATGAGCTGATTAACCAAGCGGCGCAGTTTCGTCAGCGCCTATTGTCTGCTCGAGCCGGTGAGGTGTCTCGTAGCCTCGGGTGGGACTTATTTTTACAAGAGCAGGCTGAGGCCTTGCGAACAGCCAGGCTAGAGCTAGAGCCCGCGACTCGAGTAATTCAGCACTTAAAAAAAGAAGGGGCACATCAACGAAGCCAGCTTGAGAGGGTAATCGAAGCAAATGAGAGCTTTAAGAGAAGATTAGCCCTGCTTAAAACTCAGCTAGAGCAGGAGCGAGGTTATCGAGAACAGTTGCTGAACTCAATTTCTTGGCGAATAACCATGCCAGGCAGAGCTCTGGCGGAATGGGTTATTTGGGGGTACGAAATTTTTAGTGATCCTGTAGCTAGCACAAAATCATTGTTGGTTCGGATACACGCTCGGATTAGTCTTTTTCCATTGATAGCGGTCCCTCTTCGAAGCCTATTACAGCGTTTTCCAACCTTAAAATCGCGATTATCGGTTGCTTTGGGCTTCCCACAAATAGATCCAAAGCCTGTCGAAATCCCACGACTTGAAAAGCTGTCTCCCAGAGCGATAGAGATTCACAATTTACTGGCTGAGGGGCTTGGTATACCTGAGGTAAAAGATTCCAGAAAAGGTGCTCGGAGTAGCACTGATTGATGCGCTTGCTTTTTGATATTCAGAGTCTTCAGAGTCTTAGCAGTACTCGGGGAATTGGTCGATATACGCGACATTTTTTACAAGCCCATTCAGAGCTTGGTTTTCCTCACGAAGTCATCTTCCTACTGAACGATAATTTTGGGAATGTGAGTGAAACATGGACGGAACTAAAAAAAATTTACCCTAGTGCGCAACTTTGCGTGATGAGTTTGCCATCCCCTACAGCGGACTCAAACGCCGATAACCACACGCGCAACGAAGCGGCTGAATTAATCAGGGAGTGGTTTATTTCTGAGATAAATCCCGACCACGTCCACATCTTCTCTCTGTTCGAGGGGTATGGGGATGCTGCCGTGACAAGTATTGGGAGATTGGCCGTAGGTTTTCCAGTGACGGTGACTTTTTACGACTTAATTCCTCTTTTAAATCCTAACGATTACCTCAGCGACAACCCACCCTTCCAAGATCACTACAATCAAAAGCTGCGGTATTTAAAGTTGGCAGATGGATTGCTCGCTATTTCTGAATTCGCATCGAAAGAAGTTATTAGTGGGTTGGGGTACCCTCGAAATAATGTTGCCGTTGCGACGCTTGGGCCGATGCAAGGTCGTCGATCTTACGAGTCAATAGGCGCAAGTCCAAATAACTCTGTGTTTGAACTTTGTTCGAAACCCGGTTTTTTCCTTTATGTTGGTGGGTCCGATGCTCGTAAGAACCTTGCCAGACTGATCCAGGCTTGGGCTAGTTTGAGTCTGGAGCAACAAATATCCTATCCCTTGGTGTTTGCGGGATGGATGTCAGAGCGTGATATTGATGTTTTCCGAGCTATTGCCACTGATTTTTCCGCCGATTTAAGTGCCTTGATCTTTCTCGGTCACGTGTCTGATGAGGAATTGGAGCATTTGTATCGAGGGTGCAGTGTTTTTGTGTTTCCATCCTGGCACGAGGGGTTTGGTCTGCCGGCCCTGGAAGCAATGGCAGCGGGCAGCGCTGTGATTGCAGCAAATTCTTCTAGTCTACCCGAGGTGGTGGGCATGCCTGAGGCACTCTTTGACCCCTATGATGTGGACTCTATCGCTCATATGCTGGCTCGAGCTATTGAAGATGAGGAGTTCCGGGCTCGATTACTCGAGCACGCCCCCAAACAGGCTGCTAAGTTTTCTTGGCGTAATACCGCATCACAGGGCATGTCTTTTTTTGAATCGTTTTCGAAGGTTACCGATAGGCCAGAGTCGACTCCATCAGTAAAAACTGGATCGATGGAAGCTTGGGAATCGGGATATCAAAACCGGCTTCAAAAATTTTTGGAATTGTCGGTCGAATATCTAAAAAAGATCAAAAATCCAAAACTGCTCAAAGCAACGACAAAGCAAATTGCTATTGCGATCGACGGGAATGAAAGAGAGCTGAATCGATATCATGCTCGATTCTCAGATCAGGTGACTCCATGGCGCGTCGAAGGTCCATTCGATACAAGCTACTCGCTAGCGATTGTCAACAGAGAATTCGCTAGGGGTTTGGCTTTAAAGGGGGTTGATGTCCATCTGCATTCAACGGATGGCCCCGGTGATTTTTTGCCTGACACTGAATTTTTAAAAAAAAATCCGGATCTTTTGGAAATGGCACACGACTCCACCGATGAGCTAAAACCTCGCCCAGCGGTTATTAGTCGGCTACTTTATCCCCCACGCGTAAAAGATATGCAGGGCGCCTTCAATTTATTGCATTTATATGGCTGGGAAGAGGGAGAGCTGCCCGCTAGCTGGGTGTATGACTTCAACCGTCACCTTGATGGTATTACCACGATGTCGAAGTTTGTAAGCAAAGTGCTAGTAGACAATGGGGTTAGTGTCCCACAACTTCCTATTGGTTTAGGCGTGGATCATTGGGAACGGATCGTTCCAAACAAGCATTTCGTGCTGCCAGAGGAAACGAAAGGCTTTATTTTTCTCCACGTGTCGTCGTGTTTTCCGCGAAAGGGCGTTGATGTTTTATTGGAAGCCTGGGGAAGGGCATTTGAGGATAAAGAGGAGGTCTCCTTAATCATAAAAACATTTCCAAACCCTCACAATGAAGTGCACTCTCTTCTCTCAAAAGCAAAACAACGTTTTGCTAACTTTGCTTCAGTCTGTGTCATAGATAAAGACTTATCCGATGGCGAGATGAAAGCGCTAATGGAAAAATGCAATGCTTTTGTTGGACCAAGTCGGGGAGAAGGTTTTGGATTGCCCCTTGCCGAAGCGATGTTGTCTGGGTTACCGGTTATTACAACTGGCTACGGTGGGCAAATGGATTTTTGCGACGAGTCTACCAGTTGGCTGGTGGATTTTTCTTTTTCGAGAGCGAAAACTCATTTTAAGCTAACTGATTCAGTCTGGGCAGAGCCGGACTGTGATGGGCTAAAGAATCAATTATTGGCTGTGTCGCGTGCTACCCGGGAAGAGCGCGCCATGCGGGCTCGGCGAGGTCGCCAAAGGTTACTTAATAGCTTTAGTTGGGGCGGGATTGCGAGACGAGTAACAAATGCGGCGATGGCTTGGAAAAAAGTCAGGGTATCCCCTTCTCTGCCACGTGTTGCTTGGATAAGTAGTTGGAATACCCGATGTGGCATCGCGGGATACAGCTCGCATCTCCTCGAAATGATAGAGCTGGAGTTCTCTATTTTTGCAAGTCGTCTGAATGCCGAGGAAGAACTCTACACCCCGATATCACCAGAGGATGGGCCAGAAGTTCATCGCTGCTGGACATCAGGTAGGAACGATAATTTAAGCGAGTTACGCCAGGGGTTAAGTCATTATGCTCCGGACGTTGTGGTCATCCAATTTAACTTTGGTTTTTATGATGTCTCAGCAATTTCAGAGTTCATAAGATGGTTGACACAAAAACACATCAGCGTGGTGGTGATGTTGCACTCCACCTCAGATTCCTCAGGACTATCGGACACGAGCTTAAAAATGCTCGGAGATGCGTTTTCTGTGTGCGATCGATTGTTGGTTCATAGTGTTGACGATTTAAATCGGATGAAGGAAATTGGCCTGGTGGACAACGTGACTCTTTTTCCACACGGAGTCATTGAATGTCCCAAAAAATCCGGTTTGTCTGATTCTTTTTTCAATAAAAAGCCTCTTTGCTCTGAAGGCTTCCAAATAGCTTCTTTTGGTTTCTTGCTCCCGAATAAAGGGTTGGAAGAACTGGTGGACGCCATATGCATGTTGAGGGCTGAGGGTTTAGATGTGCAATTGAATATGTTAAATGCTGAATATCCTCTTGAGGTGTCAAGAGTACTTGCAATCACTTTGAAAGATAAAATCGCGAAAGCTGGCGTGCAAAGTAGTGTTGAACTAGACACCATCTATTACACAGACGAAGAATGCCTGGAACGACTCTCCACGGTTGATCTCATAGTGCTGCCCTACCAGCAAACACAAGAATCCTCGAGTGCGGCAGTGCGTCATGCTATTGCTAGTGGCGCGCCTGTTGCGGTAACCCCCCTTCGGATATTCCAAAACGTTGAGGACGCAACCATTAGATTCCCGGGCACAGATGTAAATGCTTTGGTTGATGGAATAAGAAATGTTATTGCCTGGGACTCTGAACAAAAGAAAGATTATTTATCGCAAGCAAAGCAATGGCGTGAGGCCCATAGCTACCGAATCATCGCGAAGCGTTTGGAGGGAATGCTCTGTGGCCTGCATCGGCTGAAATCTCAACAAACTTATAGGTGTGGAGACTAAATTAATTAATGATCGATTTTTTTGGAATAAAAATATTGAGTGGCTCGTTAACGCTTTGTGAGTGGTAAATCGAAGTATTTTGCAGGCACAAAATTTAATTTCCTTAGTTTTTGCTATTCGTCGCTCCTTTGGCGGCGAGTGGGCCACACAAGAGTTAGGCTCGGTTAGCAACCTTCCCCCAATATTTGTGGTGCTGGGGAGTGGAAATGAAAATTAAGTTTAATTTTGCAAAGAAATTTCGACTGACAAGACTCATTTGTAACAATTTATTAAGAAACATACCCAAGTCTATGTTTAAATTTACGCAATTTCATGGCATTCTTGGGGTTGATAGATAGAACTATCTAGGATAATGTTTGTAATTGTGGGGCTAAAGGTCTGGGTAACGGTGTTGCCTGAAGATTTAGTTAGCTCGGATAACTCGCTTGGGTTGTTCAAAAAACAGTTTTGAATTAAATGGCCGAAGAGGCTTTTATTAGGAGTGATAGATGGCGACTGCATCTGAGATCGAAGTAACAAAAGCGTATATTGGCCTTCTTGGTCGAGCCCCTGACCCCGCAGGCCTTGCTTACTGGGTGACGGAGTTGGACGCACTGGTGGCTGCTGGGCAAGACTCAGTAGTTGCACTGAAAAAATTGACCAACGATATTACACTTAGCACAGAGTGGGATAATGGCATTGGCGCCAATGACGGAACTACCACAGCGGGTTCCGAGGCAATTGTTACTGCCATGTATTCTAACTTGTTCGAGCGTGCAACATCCCAAGCGGAGCTCGATTACTGGGCCCCTAAAATTGTATCGGGAGAATTCACAGCATCCGAAATGGCTGTCGCGTTGATTCAGGGTGCTGGAGAGATTGACGGCGCTGTAATGCTTTATAAACAGCTCGCGGCAACCTATTATGTTGAGGTGGCGGGCAGTAACTACACCGCGACCTCGGCCACAGCATCTGTCTCCAGTGTCGACGGACCTATAACTTACGGTACATCTAAAACTGCGACTGACTATGTCGCAAGCGGAGTCGGTGAAACGCTTGCCCTGACCACCGCAACCAACGATGCCCCCTCGTTAACAGCAGGTAGCGATACTATCACGGGTATTAGTGGTACTGGCGTAACTGTCCAGTCAACTGACACCATTACTGACTCTAGTGCAGTCGACTCCGATGTCATTTCAATAACTGGTGACGATGACTTTGCGATGCCGACAATTAGTGGGGTAGAGACTATTAATGTCTCCATCGGCAAGCAGGTAGGTGCCGGATTTAGCTCAGACTTTGCTAATTTGACTGGCGGCACGGTGAATTATACTGTGGCAAGCACGGTAGATATTGTGGGTATTAGTGTTACAGGAGAGCAAGCCCTAACGGTTACTAACCTGTCGTCTGATCTTTCTACCACTAATGTCGTGACGCTCGATGCGGACTTGGACGGTGAGGCGGCTACAGTCACCACTGACTCAGCTATTACAACACTGACCGTATCAACGATTAATGATAATGATACGACTATCGTTATGGGTAACGAGTCTGGTGGCTCACTCAACATCTCCGGAACCGCCAACACTAATGACGCTGCTTCCATCACGGGTACAGGAACTATTGTTCTTGACGCAAGTGAGGCAGGCGGGAACCAGGACGTTGAAGTATTGACTCTCTCAGGCGGGTCGAACGATGTGACTTTCGATATTTCCGGCGTTACGACGGGCGGTAACATGTCTTACACAACTGCCGGGAGTTATGGGGTAACTCTTCAAGGTATTGCAGCAGATTTCTCGACCGCTTCCTTTACTATGGGTGCTGCGACCGGCCTCGATATCGATACCGGCGGCGGTAGCATTGCTTTAGATATGACCTCGCAAGGCGTCTTCACTGGTGGGATCGATATTTCCGCTGACGTTGGTAATACCAACACTGCCACTGTGACAGTGCAGTCCGGAAATACTGTTCAGATCTCTGCAGATCAGAATGCTGGAGCAAATCTAACACTGGTATCTGCTAACGACACAACAGCGGATTCTATTACTTTGACGCTCTCAAATGACGTAGGAAATGTGACCACCACTAACTTCGAAACTGTTACTGTAAACACTGGCGCTGCCGATGTGGTAATTGATTCGATGACGTCAAGCGATAATGATGCGGCGCTTACAATTTCAGGTACCGAAGACATTACGGTAACGACCACAGTCACTGCTGGTACCACCGCCATCTCTGGTAATGAAGTAACCGTGACTCAGACGACTGACTCGACGGTAGCCGGGATTAACGTTGACGCCGTCGGCGCAATGACCCTGACTGGCAACGTTACTGGTACCAATGAGGTAGACTTGGACGCGGGCGGCGCCATCGTGATCGGTGCTGGGGTGGACAACACACGAGGTGATATCACTATCAACGGTGATTCCGTCTCGGTTACCGGCGCAACCACGGCTACACTAGGAACCGTCGCGATTGTGGCAACCAACGATGTGGACGTTGACGCGCTCACTAGTACTGCAGGTAGTTTTACTTCCTCGGGTGCTGCATTCGCTGGGGGCGGGGCTATAGCGGCGCAAAACGATATCACTATTTCTCACAGTGGGCCGGTGACGCTTGCTAGTACGACTACAACCACTGGTGCGGGTGGAAGCAATGCAATCGTCATCTCTGGCAATGACATCGATGCAACCGGCTTGGTTGGTCACGCTACCACCGCTCGTTCTGTAACCTTAACAGCGACAAACGATGCTGCGACATCAGATATCGACGGCGGTATTAGCTCGAGCTACTCGATTACTTTGGCTGACGGTAAGTTTGATGCCACGGGCCAGGCTTTGACTACGGAAGGTCTCTTAATAATCGGTGATACCGATTTACTTGGAGGCAATGTCGTAGCCGAGTCTGTGACAATCACCACGACTAACGACGTGACTCTCGATGCTGTCGAAGAAAAAGTGGCAGGAGAGGGCGTTGTGGTTTCCGGCGCCTCGGCTACTGGTAATATTGCTGTTACTGTAGCAGGTAGTTCAACCGGTACTGCCACGGTTTACACTGGTAGCGGAAACGACACAGTGATTTTAAACGAAAACACTGTAATTAACGTCCAGAGTAATGCTGGGGCCGATATTATTACTGTAACTGATCTGGCGAACGACTCAGTGATCAGCACTGGAGACGGTGCCGATGTAGTCACTGCAACCGTCGCTGGTGCTGAGGAAATGGCGTTTACCCTCAATACCGGTGCCGGAAACGATACCATCAACGCAGGAAACCTCTCTGCGACTATTGATGGCGGAGATGGTACTGACACGGTTAATTTTGACGCGGCAATGACCAATACCCTCTTTACTATGACAAATATTGAGGTTTTAGATCTTGCCGGCGACGCTACGCTGACTGCGGCAAACTTCGCTAATGAGTCCACTTTCCAGGTAACTGGAGTGGGTCAGACATTAACGATCAACGGGTCTGCCGGTACTACAGATCAGACCATTAGTGCCGCTGGATTATCGTTTGATATTGGTGATCTCGCAGACATTGAAATTGATGGAGGCTCGGGTAACGACACCTTAACTGGCTCTGACGCTGTCGACGTGATCGATGGTGGAGCTGCAGCTGATACGATTACTGGTGGCGGTGGCGGTGATACCTTGAATGGTGATGCCGGTGAAGATACCATATCGGGCGGCGGCGGTGCTGATACTCTTAACGGTGGTGGCGACAATGACACCATAACCGGGGGAGCAGGAGCTGATACCATAACAGGCGGCGGCGGTACCGACACACTGACCGGTGGTGCGGACGTAGATCGATTTGTTCTCGTTACTGCCTCTGCTGATACCATCACTGACTTTGTGTCTGGCACAGACAAGCTTGATATAACCGGCCACGTAGCCAGTACCGCGGAGACAGTTGTGCCTAAGCAGGCCGCGGCTACTGATGCGCTAGCGAACGCGGAGTACTTCATTTTTAACACTGATGGGACCGCAGCTAACTTAACTAATAGCGGGACAGCGACCATTACTGATATCACAAATGAGGTGCAAGTTGCGGCTTACATTGGTGAGCAATTTACCGCGAAAAGTGGCGGTGGTCTTGGCGCTAAAGCAGTATTCATCATCAACTTTAGCGATACAAACTCATATATCTTTTTGCACACGGAAGATAACACCGCTGGGATTACTAACTCGGAGATAGAGTTGGTTGGCATCCTTACGAGCAGTACCGCGACCGCTGGTGACTTTATCTAACTGCATCTAAACAAGAACTAAAACAAACCCCCTGGCCGCTTTGGTTAGGGGGTTTTTTTTGGAAACAATTTGAGAATATTGCAGGTATAGCCCGTTAGATGTAAAACAGTGAGCTGTCAGGTGAAAATTAATCGATGAGTGACGTACCTAAACCGCAGGAAAAAGTAAGTTTTGCGAGCCTAGTCCAAGATTTTGAGCGGCAGTTGGCTACTGTCGATGTGGACAAAGCTAATGCGATCATTCAATTGATCGATCAATTAATAAAGCATTTTTCAGGCCTCGGATTACACGCTTTGACTGGTCGCCCATCGCTAGTTACCAATTTATATACGCGAATCGCCGCTGGAATAACTAAATGGGCAACCGAGCCCGACACAAGCCTAAATGGACAAAACCTTCAAGATATCTGTAGGCGCAAGCAAGAGATCACATATATTTTTGCCGCCAGCGGTTATGGTGATGCGAGTCACTTAATGTGGTTGCTTGGTTCTAGTGATGGCAATGGTAAACTTCAGGTTCCAAAAAAAAACTTACCTATGTTGCTATGCATCCTGAGCCTAGATGAATTATCGGAGGAACTACTTGCTCTTGCTTTGAGAGTGGATCCTCGGGTCCTGATTCATCTAATGCTAGGCTGGCTTAATCAAAGATCGGTTCTTACGGAGAGAGGAGAGTATAACCGGGGGATTTTACTTCAGAACGGCCATTTGGTAGAAAACATCTCCATTTCAGATCAAGAGATTGGACAGATTGTCAACGCGTATATGTACTCGAGTTACGCTAATCATGAGCAGAAACACCAGATTAAAAAAAACTTTAATAAGATGCTCAAAAACAGGATGGACGCTGCGGGTGTTCGGGTTCAAAAACCACGTCGGTCGTCTAGGAAACGGCCAATATTATTGGTTATTCATGAGCGCTTTTCGAACGGCCATGCGATGTTTCGAAGCTACGCTCCGATGATTAAACATCTAAGCTCAAAATTTGAGCTACACGCTTTCGTTGACAATAGCCACATTGACGACGAGGGTCGTCAATTGTTTGATCAAGTTCATGGTTTTGACAAGGGCACTGCATTCCACGTAAAGGTAATCGCGAATAAGATTAGTAAGATTGAACCAGATATTATTTATTACCCAAGTCTAGGGATGAGCCACTGGACTGTGATGCTTTCGAATTTGCGATTGGCGCGGGTTCAAATAATGACCCACGGTCATCCCGCCACGTCTATGAGTGAGGAGATTGACTATACCTTTATCGGAAAGTTAGAGGGCGATCCCACTGCGCTACATTCTGAAGTCATCCTGGAGGGAAGTAGTCAGGTAAGTTTTGAGTTACACCATCATTTACCGGAAAAGTTGCCGGCGCTTTTGGAGCCCAGTTCTCGGGAGGTAAAAATCGCCGTGAACAGTAAGGTTATGAAGTTGTCGTATCGTTTATTTAATATTTGTAAACGTCTTCAAAATGAATGCAATGTACCAGTTAAATTTAGATTCTTTCCCGGAGAGATGGGTTACCGCTTTGATGGTTTAAGAGCGCAGATTAAAACCCAGCTTCCAGATGCAGAAGTGGTTCTTTATGAAGAATACCCAAAATTTCTTAACGATATTGCAGCGTGTGATCTCGCTTTTGCGGCTTTTCCATTCGGAAACACAAATAGTACGGTAGATACAAGTCTACTAGGCCTCCCAACAGTGGCAAATTTCGGTTCAGAGACTCCCGCTCAAACAGATAGTATGGTGCTGCGAGCGGCTGGACTCGCCGACTGGCTCGTGTGCAAAGACGAT
>MDTB01028061.1_pt1 | contig 19166 bp, 15 predicted proteins | sample 811161 | NCBI WGS metagenome assembly MDTB01 (sample SAMN05326650, study PRJNA326480) | marine metagenome | isolation source: seawater | place: Mediterranean Sea | collected 2009
AAAAAAATGGCAGATATTCTTCCAAGTCCTTAAAACATGGGTACAGTTTTTAAATGATCATAAGCCGCACGCCATTTCGTATCTCACTTTTTGGAGGGGGTTCAGATTATCCTGCTTGGTACAGGGAGAGAGGTGGGTCTGTATTGGGTTTTGCCATTAATAAATACTGTTACATTAGCCTTCGAGAACTGCCGCCATTTTTTGAGCATAAACATAGGATAGTCTATTCTAAGATTGAAATGGTAAATAATGCTCAAGAAATTTCTCACCCATCTGTAAAAGGTGTTTTTAAGCAGTTGGACATAAAAAAAGGCCTAGAAATTCATCATGATGGGGATCTTCCCGCACGTTCTGGGTTAGGCTCGAGTTCATCTTTTACGGTAGGTCTTGTCAATGCATTATACGCACTTAATGGCCAAATGGTTAGCAAACAGAAACTTGCGTCTGATACTATTCATATTGAGCAAAACGTGATTAGAGAACATGTTGGTTCCCAAGATCAGGTTTGGGCAGCATTTGGTGGCATAAACCGTATTGATTTCTCTCGTGACAATGATTTTAGAGTGACACCACTTATTATGGATCATGCGAAACGAACTCTTCTCAAAAATAATTTAATGTTATATTTCACAGGAGTTTCTCGCATTGCTGCTACAATAGCTAAGAAGAAAATTGAAAATTTAAATAAGCGAAGGAAGTCGATCCTTCAGATGATAGAAATGGTTGATGAAGGGGTTAAAATTGTTAGTGGCAAAATTGAAAACTTTCATGATTTTGGACACCTGTTGCATGAGTCATGGCTCTTAAAAAGAGAATTAGCCAGTGGCGTAACGAATGGCGAACTTGATGATGCTTATAACGCCGCACGGAATGCTGGCGCATTAGGTGGGAAAGTGTTGGGTGCAGGTGGTGGAGGCTTTATGATATTCTACGTAGAAGCGGAAAAACAGGAAGCTGTAGCAGAAACCTTAAAAAAATGGCTCCAGGTAAAAATTGATTTTGATATGGAGGGTTCAAAAATAGTTGTATTTGAGCCTCAGGGGTTAGAAAATTCATGAAAGTCGCTAGTATAACTGACGGATCTTAAGGTTGTTTGTAATGAATGAAAAAAAAGTAGCTTCAGAAAAAATTCTTATAACGGGGATAGCCGGCTCTGGGGGGAGTTTTCTTGCAGAATATATTCTAGACAATCATCCGACATCTCGCCTTTATGGAATATCACGTTGGCATAGTGTTTCCTCCAACCGTAATCTCTCCAATGTAATAGATTCTGTTGGGATGCATGAGTGTGATTTGTGTGATCTATCTTCAGTATTGACAGTACTAAGGCAAGTTAAGCCAGACAAAATATTTCATATAGCGTCGCATGCTAATGTGCGTGCATCGTTTCACACGCCCCTCACAGTTATGCAAAATAATATAAATGGAACGGCGAACTTACTCGAAGCTGTCCGTTTATTAGGAATCGATCCCATCATTCAAATATGCTCCACTTCGGAAGTTTATGGTCAAGTAGACCCTAAAAGAGTTCCTATTGCTGAAGACTGCCTTTTTCAGCCTTCAAGTCCATATGCTGTATCAAAAACTACTCAAGATCTCCTAGGCTTTACATATTTTCAGGCATATAATATGAGAGTTGTTCGCACAAGGATGTTTTCATATCTGAATCCACGTCGTTATGATCTGTTTGCAACATCATTTGCGCTTCAGGTTGCTCGGATTGAGTTAGGCCAGCAAAAATTTCTTAACCACGGGAATCTTGACTCTGTTCGAACGATTATAGATGTTCGGGATGCAATGGAAGCTTATTGGATCGCCACCAATGTTGGTATTTCGGGTGAAGCATATAATCTCGGTGGGGATAACATAATTACTGTTGGTGAATTTTTAGAAATTCTTAAAAGTAAAGCAGTTTGTCAGATAAAAACTAAACAAGATAAAAACTTGTTAAGGCCAGCTGATGTAACTTTGCAAATTCCAGATACAACTAAGTTTAAAACTTTGACCGGCTGGGAACCGCGTTATACTTTTGAAGAGAGTGTTGACCACCTTTTAGAACATTGTCGCAAAGTTGTTAAATCTGAAAACATGAGTTCTTAAAACATTTGTTGTTGTGATTACATTTATAGAACGCCATAAACTTGGTGATACAGCTTATTTATTATAAGTGATATAAAAAAAAGCTTGTTCCTTTCCATTAACACTGTTACTCAACCCGTATTACCACTAAGTTGATTGTTGTGCACGAATTCGCTTAATTAATTATAGACTAAAGATTTTTGATGAATAAGTTTTTGTATCCATATTTTTTCACTATATCATTTTTTTTGTTATGAACGTTACCCTTCTGGTTTTTTCGTTGAATGAGTTGGAAGGCATGAAGGTGATCATGCCGAGAGTAGATTCAAAACTATTTCAACAGATAATTTTGGTTGATGGCGGTTCGACTGACGGCACAATCGAGTGGGCGCGTGAAAATGGTATATACGTTCACGAGCAAACAAAAAAAGGAATGCGTCATGGTTATGATGAGGTCTTTGATAAGATTAGTGGAGACGTTGTAATTTCATTTAGCCCTGACGGCAATTCTGTTCCTGAGCTTTTGCCAGATTTGATAAAAAAAATGAGTGAAGGTTTTGACATGGTAATTGTTTCCCGCTATTTGGATGATGCTAAAAGCGAGGATGATGATATTGTAACTGCTTTTGGTAATTGGTTTTTTACAAAAACTGTAAACTTTTTGTATTCAGGAAACTATACGGACGTAATGGTTATGTATAGAGGCTGGCGTAAGAACGTTTACAAAGATTTGGATTTGCATACTGACGCTGCGTTTTCTATGTTTGAGAAAGCGTTTTTTACAAAATCTTGTGTTATTCCTTTGATGTCTGTTCGCGCATTAAAGCGTAATTTGAAAGTATCTGAAATTCCGGGTGATGAACCAGCCCGTATTGGTGGGGAGAGAAAACTACAAATAATTAGGGGTGGATTACTGTATTATTTAACATTTTTTAGAGAGTTATGGTTTTGGAGATGAATGGGAGCGAAAGCGTTATAGTTTTTTATGACCTCCTTAATTTGAGAATTTGCTAATAATGAGACTTTTTGACTAATATTCAGTTTAGACCAAAAGTGTAATTCTTATAGTTATTATATCAATACAAGTTCAGCATCGGCCTTACCAAAAATGCGCATTGAAAACCATTTCTATGAGCACTGTTCTGGAAGAATAAACGTTTTTCTCTTAAAAAATTCTTCAACATATACGATTACATTTTTACCAATAATTTAGTAATACATCTAAACTATAAGGTGGGCTATAGCGGAAAATGATTTGGCTTGTCAAAGGTGGAACTAATACACCCCAAAAAGCATAATTTGCCGGAATGATTTTCGTTTCGACTCCATCAACAAAGCATTTCCAGAAAGGGCTATAGCTATTAGTTAAAATTAGAAAACTTGATGCGTCTACTTTGTCGATTTTTATCTCGATGATATTAGATTTATATCTCTCAATATTCACGTTAAGCTTGTGGAGGGACATATTTTTTTTAGTTCAGATAATCCATGGTTTTTTTCAATAAAAACAGTTTTTTGTAGTGTTTTTAAATCAGTTGTTCCAAGTGCATCTAAAATATCTTCTTTTGTATCAAAAATCTTTACTGTGTTTACGCTGAAAGCTCTTGGAAGCACATTAGGGTTCTGATATAAATAGTATGGCTTTTCTCCCGTAAAATTTGCTTTCAGGTTGGTCTTGATTTTTTCTGTTTGACTCAAAGTGTCCCACGACTTTGGTGATGTATTTAATTCAAATAAATTTTGATCAAGTAATTTATTTTTTGAAACAATAAATTCGGCATTCATAAGGGATAAAAGCGTAATATTAGCAAAGTCACTAAGGATCCACTCTCCTTTTTGATGTGTTCTTGTCAGGCCTAAGCCATTTTTTGTCGCTGGAAAAATGGAGGTAATTGCTTCAAATGTAAAATTGGTTAATTTACCAAAACTATCTTCCCAATAAGGTCTTTGTGTCCACTTTTCTGCCATTTTAAACCAAAGTTTTGAGTATAATTCCGAGGTGAGCGGGTGATAACCCGCAATTGTTTCGAGTCCGTAAGCCGTGAGCAAAGTGCCGTGCATATGGAATGACATAACCCGGCTTGGTTGTTCATTTTTGGAAATTTGTTGTCGCAAATTTTTGAAGATTGGATTTTTTGTGTTTTGATATAAGTTGCCCCATGAGACCCAAGCATAAGCGTGCTCAATCTTTTTATTGATATTTGTTAATATTACAATACCAAAAATGAAAAATATCACTGAGCTTGAAATCGCTCTGGAGTACAGAAGCTTTGTCTTATCATTATTGGTAAGATTGGAGATTATTACTTGAATTAAAATACCACCTATTATGCAAATGAAAAACCCCATATTTTCCATAATATGAGTAAAATTGTACCCACTAATAAACGGTAACAAAGAGACTAGGGGTATTTTAACAAGGCTAGCTAAAATTAATAGTCCTATAATCCCAATTAAAGACAGAAAAATACCTGAAAATAATTTAAGATGATGTAATCTCAAATAAATTATAGATAAAATCATGAATATTGATGGAATCTAGTTGTGACTAAACATGCGATTTTTAATGGCTGTCAAAATAGTAATCGTTAGTGATGCATTCTCTTTAACCTCGCGTGCTTCTGAGATAGCTGCGAACTGGCTATATGAGGCAATCGCGATTAAGTCTTCAAAACGACTGATCAAGATTCCAAGAGAAAAAAATATTATTATCATCCAGTTTTTCCATGAAGTCCTTTTTTCTACTAAAAAAAACCATAAAAAGTAGGAAGTAATTGGCCAGGGAAAGAGCTTTGAAAAAAAAGTGGATTGTGATACCAGAATCCCTACGCCTAAGGCAAGAATCCAAAGTGTTAGCCTACTTTTGTTGTCCAACAAGTAACTAATTACAAGAATTGTTAGTGGAAGATATCCGAGCATTGCGGTTTGATAAAACGTTTCATTCATGTATAAAGCGCCGTATGAAAATCCTGCAAAGATGCTGGATAGCTGATCAAGCTTTATCACTTTTTTGCATAACCCATACACACCAAAGACAGCACCTAAAATTGGCCCAATAATTGCCACTTGGATAGCCAACCATGAGGGTAACCATGAAAAGATTAATTTATAAAATGTAGTGAAGTAGCCCGTCGCTTTTAGATTGGTTCCCGCAGCTGGGAATGGAGTCCAATCGGACATTTGTAGGTCAACGTTCGAGAATGCAAGATAATATGGGATGATGGAAATGTTGTCACCAGATATAAATAGTGAGTATTTTCCCAATATAATAAATTCTATCACTAGCCAGCTAACTATTAGCCACAGGACCAGATATGGGCTCTTATTTGTTAATCGAGTAATCTCAGCCAGCCAAAACGTTGATTTGATCATTTGAATTGATTTCTCGAATCTTAGTGTTTTAGATTGCGGAGACCAAAATTCCTTAAAAAGGTCCCTTAAATTCTTTTTGATACGCTAATTTAGCATCTTCGCCATTGGGTTGCCAATTTGGTTTATTAGGGTTTAGCATAGTGAATATCTTAGATGCAATTTTTGCTGCATTAGGATAAAACTGCTCTTCAATTGATGGTGATGTGGGGCAGGTTGTTTGTGCGAAGCCCATTCTTCTCATCGTAATGTTTTTATTGGAAGGGACAGTTTCTGCAATTGAGGCTATAATTTCTGCACTCATACCGCAGTTAGTCCACGCGTTATCTACAACTAAAAGACATTCTGTTTTAACGACTGAATTTAAAATGGAGCCCATATCAAGAGGCATTAGCCATATTGGATCAATAACCTCTACGCTAATTCCTTTCTCAATTAGTAATTCACGAGCACGTAAGCACTCTGGAACCATATTGGAGATGCCCACTAAAGTAATATCGTTTCCTACTTCACATATTCGAGCTTTTCCTGGAGGCACCTCATAGGGTTTTTGTGGCACAAAAGCTTTTGTGTAGTATAGCAATCGATGTTCAGTGAAAATAACTGGACTGTCATCACGGATAGCAGAAATCATGCACCCCTTAGCGTCGTAAGCATTTGATGGGGCTACGACTTTTAATCCTGGAATATGAGTAAAAAGTGAATATAAAGCTTGCGAATGTTGTGGTCCTTGACCCCATGATTTACCGATTATCGCGCGTTCTACCATTGGTGCACGTAACTTCCCACCATACATGTAATGAATTTTGGCAGCCATATTGATTATTTGGTTCATGCATAAAAGAAGGAAATCTTGTCGGATATGTACATGTATCGGGCGCATTCCAGCCATGGCAACGCCGACAGCAAAGCCAGCCATGGCATCCTCTGACAACGGAGTCGAAAAGACGCGATCCTTACCGAATATATCTTGCAGTCCAGTTGTTGTGCCCTGAATTCCTACGTGATCATCCACGTCAATTCCAAAAGTTAAAACATCGGGGTTTGTATACATTTCCGATAGCACAGCTTCATGAATAGCTTTTCCATAGCTAACTAGACGTTTTTGGTTACTCTGCATAGACATGTCTCATTAACTCAGATGATTTAGGAAACGGGCTGGATTCTGCAAAGTAGACTGCCTCCGATATTTTTTTTTGGATTTTAGAATCTATTTCGGTTTTTTCTTCCGGTCTTAACAATTGGCCTAATATATTAACTTGATCATTATCTTGCCACTGGTTTAGTTCGTCCTTAGAACGATATCCTTTGTCAAAATCTTCTCCTGGACCCACGTGTTCACACCATCGGAAGGTATGGCATTCTAAAAATTCAGGTCCTTTACCAGCGCGAATTCGTGTTATAGCGGTTTCAGCAATGTTTCCTATTTCGAAAATATCCATTGTCTCTAATGAATGTGATTTTATGTTAAAACTGGAGACCCGAGCATTAAGGTCCTCAGAGGACCAACGTTTTTCAAGCCCAGTATGAATAGCCATTCCATTATTTTCACACACAAAAAGAATTGGAAGATTGTGTAGAGAGGCAAAGTTTAATGATTCATAAAACACACCTTCCTCAGTTGCTCCATCGCCAAAAAAACAGGCGATAATTCGTTTCTTATCATCTTGTTTTAACTTCCATGCATAGCCTAAAGCAATTGGGATATTTGTAGCAACTACAGCAGAACCCCCCAAGATATTTTTGGACATATCAATTAAATGCATTGATCCTCCTTTTCCCGCTGCGCATCCATCAGCTTTTCCATACAATTCGGCCATAAATTTATTCAAATCACCATCCTTTGCGAGGTATAAAGCATGCCCTCTATATGTCCCGACTACAAAATCATCACATTTCATTTTTTCACAAATACCAACTGAGATAGCTTCTTGTCCTATAGACAAGTGGACAGGGCTTTTAATCTTGTCTGAAGGGTAAATTTGAGCAACACGTTTTTCTACCTCTCTTATTAAATTTAGCGAATAATATAAGCGGGCGATATCATTTGTGTTTTTTAAATGTTGTATTTTTTCCATAATTAAATTCCGGCAGAAGGCTTAAAAGTTTTAATTAAAACACAATGTATAACCTCTATGAGATAATTTTCTAGACTTAATAGTGAATTAGTAAAAAAATGTATGAGCAATTATTTTTTTCAAACCTTTTTGGTCATTCGAGACATACGCTTGTATACATATTTTACAATTTAAAACGGGTGTTTTAGTATTTAAAGTGCCTCTTAATATTTTAGATTAGATAACTAAATTTACGTATATTTAATAATAAGATAATAGCTTAAATTAGTGTGATAAATTAATAAGATAATTCGAATTTAAAAATAAGGGTTAAACATTTGTAAATCACGCTAATTTTTCAAAAATCTGATAATGAAATAAAATTAAATAATTTATGAACAATTGGAACTGAATTTGTTACAAGTTAGGTTAATCGTTTCAATTCACTTATCTTATTTTAATGAATTTGTAGCTTAATAAGTTAATAGAGTGTATACGAATGATTTTTGTTAATTCTATTATATTAATTTTTACAATTTTAAATTGAAGAACGACAAATATGCATAATTATCTTTTAAATTCAGATATCCAAGAAGTTGTTGACTTACTAGTGGAGCCTGCTCAGAAATTTTCAGGAAAAACAATATTGCTTACAGGTGCTCGAGGTTTTTTAGGCAGGTATTTTACAGAGATATTTAATGATCTGAACATGCGAGTGCTTAAAGAGCCAGTTAAAATTATTGCAATGGATAACCTGATAACGTCAGGGAAAGAAGGTGCGCAAATACCAACCTACAAAAATTTTCAATTCATAGAGCATGATGTGACCATTCAATTTGACTGGGATAGCAAGCTAGATTTTATTATTCATGCAGCAGGGATAGCATCACCATTTTATTATCGAGCCTATCCTTTGGAAACCCTTGAGGTTGCTATGACTGGCACTCGGAGAATGCTGGATTTAGCGCTGTCCCATAAAGCTAAGTTTGTTTTCTTTTCATCAAGTGAAATTTATGGGGACCCTGACCCAAAACATGTTCCAATGGCAGAGAGTTACAGAGGAAATGTTTCGTGCCAAGGCCCAAGAGCCTGCTATGATGAAAGTAAGCGAGTTGGGGAAACGCTGAGTTACATTTATAATAATCTCTATGGTATACATACAAATACTATTCGACCATTCAATGTTTTTGGTCCCGGAATGCAAGAAACTGATTATCGGGTGTTGCCAAATTTTGCAAGCCGAATTAAAGGGAGGCGTCCTCTACAGGTTTATGGCTCAGGAAATCAGACAAGAACATTTTGTTATATCACAGATGCTATGGTTGGATTTTTATTAGTTATCTTAAAGGGGGTACCGGGTGAGGCATATAATATAGGGAACCCAGAGCCAGAGATTTCGATGAAAGACTTGGTTAAGCGAATTCAGAGTGTTTCAAACTCAGAGGTTAAGTATCATCTCATTGAATATCCTGATAGTTATCCTGCGGACGAACCCAATAGGCGCGCACCAGATATAAAAAAGGCGCGTGTCCAGCTTGGGTTTGCCCCATTAGTTTCACTCGATCAGGGTCTAAGTAGGTTTTTAGAGTGGGCTGACACAGAATATACAGGTAAAGAGGAGCCATAAGGAGTGTTTTTGCCAGAATTTTTTAATGGTTTGGACTAAATTATGAGAGACTTGTCAATTATTCCAGTGATTCTATCGGGGGGGTCTGGTTCAAGGCTCTGGCCTTTATCCAGGCAACAAAGGCCTAAACAATTTTTAGATCTTGGTTTTGAGGAGTGTTTATTTTCAGAGACTATCGCGCGAGTAAATAATCCTAGTTTTAATTTTCCAGTTGTAATTTGTAATGAAGATCATAGGTTTCTTGTCGCCGAAAAATTAAGAGAAAAAAACTGTGATAGTCAAATTATTTTATTAGAACCATGTTCAAAAAATACGGCTCCGGCAGTTGCGGCTGCAGTGAATTTTATTTTATCAATTGAAAAAGACTCATTAGTCTTGGTGTTACCGTCTGACCATAAAATCGGCAACACTGATGCCTTAATTAATGCTGTGAGAAAATCTAAGCATTTTGCAGAATCAGGGCAAATTGTATCTTTTGGAATTAAACCAGAGTGGGCTGAGACAGGCTATGGTTACATAAAGAAAGGAAGTAGAATAGAAAACTCAAAAGAAACGTATGAGATCATGTCATTTGAGGAAAAGCCAGACAGATTGACCGCAGAAGGCTACTTGGAGTCGGGCGGCTATTGTTGGAATAGTGGTATTTTGTTATTTAAACCTGAGGTATTCATTGAGGAACTCGAAAAGTTTGCTCCTGAAGTATTAAATTCTGTAAACGTAGCATATGATCGAGGAATTCGGGACAAGGATTTTTATTGGCTAGATAATAAAGCTTTTAATTCTGTGCCTCCTATTTCGATCGATTATGCAATTCTTGAAAAGACAAACCGTGCTATAGTCGTAGAATTAGATATGAATTGGAGTGATGTTGGCGGTTGGGCTGCTATCAGTAGGCTAGTTAAACCAGACCGAAACAATAACACTATAAATGGTGATGCTTCCCTCATAGATTGCACTGGTGTGTTTGCAAATAGTGAAGGTCCATTAATTGCGGCTTTGGGCGTGCATGATTTGATTTTGGTGGCTACGAAGGATGCTTTTTTGGTCATTCCAAAAGATAAATCAAATGAAGTCAGTCAAATTGTCTCTTGTCTTAAACATAGCGGGCGATCGGAATATGATAAACACGAAAAAGTATATCGGCCATGGGGCAATTATCAAAATTTACATACTGGAAAAAAGTTTTTAGTAAAAGAGATCGTTGTTAATCCCGGCGCTAAACTGAGTTTACAATATCATAATAAAAGGTCAGAGCATTGGACTGTAGTTGAGGGGATAGGTAAAGTTATAAACGATGACAAGGAGTACAAAGTTGAGGCTAATGAGTCTATTTACGTTCAATTGGGGGCGAAACACCGTCTGGAAAATGTAGGGGTTTATCCATTAAAATTAATAGAAGTTCAGTATGGTGATTATATAGGCGAAGATGATATTGTTCGGTTGCAGGATGATTTTGGGCGTAAATAAGAAGTTATGAGTGAGAAGTAATATAGAGATTTAGATGAGTTTAGAATTATTTATCATGATTTTTATTTTGGTGTTTTTAGGAACACTCTACTTGACCAATGTATTATGTAAACAATTGAAAAAATATTCTGTTTTAGATTGCCCAAACGATCGTTCAAGTCATTCATCTCCAACCCCGAAGGGGGGCGGAATTGCTATCTTGGCAGTCTTTTTTTTAGCATTATTCACTCTCAGTATTTTTGATTTTTTCCCTATTGATTATTTTTATTATTTATTTTTGATTTGTAGCATCTTAGGAACGGTATCATTCTTGGATGATATTTATGGCCTGCATCCAATTTTGCGGTTAATTATACATGCTGTTTGCGTGTACCTAGCAATTTCGTTTGGCCTAATAAAGGGCGGCTTATTTAGTGGTTTGATCCCTCCTTTTGTAGACATTTTAATTATTACAATAGTTTGGGTGTGGTTTGTGAATCTTTTTAATTTTATGGATGGGATTGATGGTATTATTGGTGTCCAAACAGTTGCAATTGGCATTGGTGTATTGTTAATTGCATCCTCTGTCACTGTAGGTTTAGTGGGGCTAACCTTAGCAGCCGCTGCGTGCGGGTTTTTAGTATTGAATTGGTACCCAGCTAAAATATTTCTGGGGGATGTTGGTAGTATTCCGGTTGGATTTTTAGTTGGCTGGTTATTATTATCAGTAGCAGCCGAATCTAATTGGATTTCGACAATAATTCTTTCAATCTATTTTTTAATTGATACTGGTTTTACAATGCTAAAGAGGTTATTAAAAGGTGAGCTAATTTGGGTGGCTCACAAAGAACATTTTTATCAAGTTGCTGCGCAACAACGAAAAACTCATAGTTCGGTAAGTGGGTCAGTTGCAATTGCGAACATTTTTTTTGTGATCTTAGCCATTTTTGCAGCCAGTGGTTATGAAAAACTCTCCATCTTAGGGAGTTTAATAGTGTTGGTCTTGTTGATTTTTTGGATGTTAAAAAAACCGATTCGTCAGTAAAATATACTTTAAAATGCATGTCCTATTTTTAACAGAAAACTTTCCGCCTGAAACGAATGCGTCTGCAACTCGTGTTTCTGAAAGAGCACAATATTGGATCAAGTGGGGCTATCAAATTACGATCATCACGTCTGCACCAAATTTTCCACATGGGAAACTTTTTGAAGGGTATCAAAATCGATGGAGATCAGTTGAACTAGAAGATGGTTTGCGAATAGTTAGAGTGAAAACTTTTATTGCTCCTAATAAAGGAGCTTTTTATCGTATATTAGATTTTATTAGTTTCATGATTAGCGCATTACTAATTGGAGTATTCGAAAAGCGGGCTGATGTAGTTGTTGCAACGTCACCGCAGTTTTTTGCAGCAGTGGGTGGTTGGTTATTATCATTGTTTCATCGCGCTCCATTTGTTTTTGAATTGGGGGACCTGTGGCCTGCTTCAATTGTTGCTGTAGGGGCGATGCGTCAAAGCCCAATCATATCACTAATTGAGAAGTTAGAACTCTTTTTATATCGGCGTTCTGCTGCTGTAGTAGCTTTAACTAACTCTTTTAAAGAGAACCTGATTTTACGAAATATCGCAGGAAGTAAAATTGCTGTAATTAAGAATGGAGTTGATTTACCCAAGTATAGTCCACGAGCACGTGATCGTAAATTGGAGAGGGATTGGGGGGTGGAAGGTAAATTTACGATAGGTTACGTTGGCACCCACGGTATGGCTCATAATTTGAATAATGTCTTAGATGCAGCATCAAAATTAAGAGAAATCCCTAAGATCAATTTTGTGTTTGTTGGTGCGGGTGCAGAACGAGCGCAATTAGCGAAAGAAATAGATTATCGAGTTTTAGAAAATGTAAAATTGATATCAAATCAGCCAAAGCATTTAATGCCATCTGTCTGGAGCGTGTGTGACGTTGCTCTTGTTCATCTTCGTAAGAGCAAGGTTTTTGAAGGCGTTATCCCGTCAAAAATTTTTGAAGCAATGGCTATGGGAATCCCAATTTTATTGGCCTCTCCTGAGGGTGAGGCGAGTAATATTATTGTTAATGAAAGAGTGGGCCTGCATGTAATTGCGGAAGATCCTGAAGCGTTAGCTAATTCGGTAAAAAGGTTATATTTTGAAAAAAATTTATATGAGAGGCTGGCTACCCAATGTCCCATTGTTGCAAAAAAGTATAGTCGTGAATTTCAATCGTATCATATGATTAAAGCTTTAGAATTAGTAGTTAATGGCCGAGGAAATGAGGTTGCAAACATTGATTTTACAGAGAGTTTAAGGGTCGAATGAAAGTGTTAGTGACGGGTTCAACAGGGTTTGTAGGTAGATATTTGTGCTCGCATTTGGTTGAACGGGGGTATAGTGTCCGAGCTTCTTTACGAAGCCTAGCGTCAGCAGATTTTGATTCAAGACTTGAAAGTGTTTTTATTGATAATATTGGGCCTGACACGTTTTGGGATGAAGCCCTTTCGGGGCAAGACGCAATAATTCATCTTGCTGGTAGGGCTCATACAGCTGACTCACAAGACCAAGATGCCACAAATCTTTTTGAGTCGACAAATGTCGAGGGAACAGAAAAATTGGCGTTATCAGCTATCAAAAATAATATAAAAAAATTTATTTTTTTGAGTAGCGTGAAAGCAGCGGGTGAGACTTCAACTAATTTCGCCCTAAATGAGGCGATGAATCCAATGCCTGAGGATTTGTATGGGAAAACAAAGTTGAGAGCTGAGAAGCTCCTTTTAGATCTCTCATTTGGCACTGAGATGGAGACCATTATTATTCGTGCACCATTAATTTATGGACCTGGAGTTAAAGGAAATTTTCTTAATTTAATGACTGTTTGTGGACGCGGGTTACCATTACCTTTTAAAAGTATAAACAATAAGCGTTCTTTTTTGTTTTTGGGTAATTTGGCAGATGCTTGTGAAAAATTGTTAAAGGTAAAGAATATTTCTGAGGAGGTATTCTTCATCAGCGATGGCACAAGCGTCTCCACAGCAGACCTCACCGAGAAAATTAGTAGTTCATTGGGGACAAAGCCAAGATTGTTTTCAATTCCGACAATTATATTAGTTTTGGTGGGAAAGTTATTAGGAAAATCATTGAATATTAATCGTTTAACTGGTTCTTTGGAAGTTGATGACAGTAAATTTAAACGAATGTTGGGTTGGACGCCCCCTTTTAACATGTTACAAGGTCTTAAAGTCACTGCAAAATGGTTTCATGACAACTTAAAACTTCAAAAATAGTTAAATAAAGTTATATGTTAAACAAAATTAATCGACGCGGTTTAATAGCTTACGGCCATGACATTTTGATGGCTGCTGTTTCTTTTTGGCTATCTCTTTTTTTGCGGGTAGGGGACCTTTGGTTTCTGTATAAAAATGACGAATTAATTATTGCGGGGGGTCTTCTCTCATTAATCGCAGCGAATATTTTTTGGTTTTCAGGTCTTTATCGTGGTGTTTGGCGGTATGCATCAATTTCTGATTTATGGGCGATCACTAAAGCTGTTACTTTAGTAATATTAATTTTCGCATTTATCATGTTTCTTTGGACGCGTCTTGAGAGTCTTCCTCGGTCAATTTTAATTATAAACTGGTTTGTAATGATGGCATTATTGGGTAGTCCAAGATTCTTATACCGATTACTCAAGGATAAGAGGTTTAATCTAAATCCTGGTAATATTCAGAATGGTCAAATCCCTGTTTTGTTAGTCGGTGCTGGTGATCGTGCAGAATTATTTATTCGCTCATTAATTCAGTCTGGTGAGACAGAGTATAGAATTATTGGCATTATCTCTGAAAACAAAAGCAGGGTCGGTCGAGAGATACATGGTATAAGTATTATTGGAGTACTTGATGACATTCCATATGTTGTAAAGGCTCAGGATAGGAAAAGTCGTCCCCAAAGATTGATTCTTACAAATGATGAGCTTGGGGGTAATGTGGTTCGTACCCTTTTGGATTATGCGACTACTTTTGGTATGACTTTGGTTAGAATTCCCCGAGTTACAGAATTTAAGACAAAGCTATCAGATTCGCTTGAAATGCGTCCAGTCGCCATCGAGGATTTGCTCGGTAGAACGCAGAGGCCATTGAACCGAGATGCGATGCGGAAGCTTGTAATTGGGAAAAGAGTGTTAATTACAGGAGCAGGTGGAAGTATCGGGAGTGAACTAGTTCGACAGATTTCAGATTTTCATCCTTCTTTAATAGTAATTTTAGATCATTCTGAATTAGCGCTCTATTCCATTGATCATGAGCTACACAAAAAAAACTCAACCATTAATTGTGAAACTATAATATCGGATGTTCGCGACTTCAAAGAGATTGAAAAAATATTTTTGAAATTTAAACCCGAACTTGTTTTCCATGCCGCAGCTTTGAAACATGTACCCTTAGTAGAAAAAAATATTTTCGAAGCTATGGCGACTAACGTTATTGGAACGTTTAATGTTGCTAATGCATGCAAAGCACTAAATGTTGAAACAATGGTAATGATTTCTACAGATAAGGCTATTAACCCCAGTTCAATCATGGGCGCGAGTAAACGATTAGCTGAAATATATTGCCAGGCGCTGGATATAGAATGCCCGTCAATGTCAGCCACCCGTTATGTTACAGTTCGATTTGGGAACGTTCTTGGTTCAACAGGTTCGGTAGTTCCGTTATTTCAAAAACAATTGGCCGAGGGGGGGCCTCTTACGGTAACACACGCAAATATGACCCGTTATTTTATGACAATTTCGGAGGCTGTGGAGCTTGTATTGCAAGCGTCTGCTCTGGCAAGTCAAGATAGTATTGGAAAAATATACGTTCTTGATATGGGCGAGCCGGTAAAAATTTATGATCTTGCCACTCAAATGATAAGGCTTGCCGGGTTAGTTCCACTTAAAGATATTGAGATTAAAATCATAGGGCCTCGCCCTGGAGAAAAAATGTTTGAAGAGTTGCTTCATGACTCTGAAAACTTGTTTTCTACAGAACTGGAGGGAATACTCTTGGCTGCGCCTCGGACCGAGAGTATTGATGAAATTTCTAATTCAATAGAGGTGCTTCGGGTTGCGTGTGTTGATCACAATTATTCAGATGTATTAGATATTATTATGCGCTTTATACCTGAGTTTAGTGGTGACAGAGCAGCAATTTTCCAGAATAATAAAGGTTAATTTTAGTATGAGAATATCATGAAGATCAAAATACGTCGGGCATTAATCTCGGTTTCGGATAAAAGTGGTATCGAAAATTTGGCACATTTCCTTGTTTCGTCCGGAATTGAAATCTTGTCCACTGGCGGCACGGCAGGTTTTTTGAGCGCGTCAGGTATCAAAGTTATTGATGTTAAAAATTTTACAAGGTTCCCAGAAATTTTAGAGGGACGTGTCAAAACGCTTCATCCAAAAATCCATGGGGGTATTTTAGCAAAACGCGATGATAAATTGCATAAAAAAGCTATACATGATCATGGTATTGAGTTTATAGACCTTTTAGTGATAAATCTCTATCCATTTGAGTCTGCGGTAAGTTCAGGTGCAAGTTATGAAGATTGTATAGAAAAAATTGATATTGGAGGGCCAGCACTGTTGAGAGCTGGAGCAAAAAATTGCAATTATGTTACTGTAATTTCGGATCCAAATGACTATACAGAACTAATCTCTGAGATCCGAGAGGGTGAAGGACAAGTGTCTAACAGGTTTCGTCAGGAAAAGGCAGCGAAAGCCTTTGGGTTAACCGCATCGTATGATGCTTCAATATCGCAATGGTTTAATTTGAGGTGTGGAAATACTATGCCAGAAAGAATCACTTTTTCAGGTTTGCTGAAACATGAACTGCGTTATGGAGAAAATCCACATCAGAAAGGATGCTTTTATCAGAGCAATCAGCACTTATTAGGAGTTGGAGCAGCCAAAAAACTACAAGGTAAAGAACTAAGTTACAATAACTTAAATGATACAGACGCAGCATTTGAGCTTGTTAATGAATTTTCTAATACACCAAGTTGTGTAATTGTGAAACATGCAAATCCATGTGGAGTTGCGTTAGGTGGTGACCTTTTGGCAGCTTATGAGCGCGCTTTAGCCTGTGATTCAGAGAGTGCATTCGGAGGAATTATTGCTTTTAACCGTAGTGTAGATAAGGCTGTTGCATCTAAAATTATAGAGCTTTATGCAGAAGTAGTTATAGCCCCAGATTTTGATGAGACCGCAATTGAGATATTCAGTTCTAAGAAAAATATACGTCTACTTCAAATGGGTGGAATGCTGGAAACAAGCCAAGTCAATATATCTATTAAAACATTGTACGGCGGCTTTCTGGTTCAAGACCGTGATAGTGAGGTGTTTGCAAATTTAAATTGTGTTACTCAACGTAAACCTTCCTCGCAAGAAATGAACGATTTGAAATTTGCGTTTACGGTTGCTAAGCATGTAAAATCAAACGCCATTGTTTATGCAAAAGATCAGGCAACTGTTGGGATCGGGGCAGGGCAAATGAGCAGGGTGAACTCTGCGCGGATTGCAGCTTGGAAAGCACTTGATGCGGCCACAAAGGCCGGTGATAAAGAGAGCTGGGCAGTCGGTTCGGTTGTCGCATCCGATGCATTTTTTCCGTTTCCTGATGGGTTGCTAGCCGCTGCTGAAGCGGGAGTTACTGCAGTAATACAACCTGGTGGAGCCACACGGGATAAAGAAATTATAAAAGTTGCAGATGATGCTGGATTATCTATGATTTTTACAGGGGTGCGGCATTTCCGTCATTAGAACATAAGCAGTCTAATGTTGAGGTTAATATAGGCAAATTATGAAAAACTATCCAAAAAATGATGGGATTAGGCGTAAGTAAAATTGTGATCTTTCAAATGTCATATTAATGATTGTCTCGCATTTTCCAAATAAAATAGAAACCAATTAAGAAAAATGGAATTATAGTAATCATTCCAGCACGCTGACTTTCAAATAAAAGAGTTATTGTGGTAAGGATTGCCGGGCCTAAAAATGCTGTAACTTTGCCTGTAAAAGCATAAAACCCAAACATTTGTGTTTGCATTTTTTTTGTAGCCAGTTTCGCCATTAAAACACGGCTGGCTGATTGTATTGGTCCAACAAAGAGGCCAAGCGCGATGCCAAAAATCCAAAAATAAAATTCAGACTTAATAACGATTAAAATAATGCTTATAATTGTTATAGACGAAAGTGAGATCATTATTGTGCGCCTAGGACCGATCAAATCGTCTATTTTCCCCGCTAAACTTGAACCAATTCCAGCGCTTATGTTTATAGCAATTCCAAATATTAGGATATCTTTGAAACTAAAGTTAAATGTTCCTGCTGCATAAATACCACCTATCGATAAAAGAGTATTCAAACCATCAATATAAATCATTCGACCAAGAAGAAACCGCCAAATATCAGGCCTTTTCTTTATATGTTTTAAAGCACGAGTAAGTTGTAAAAATATGTTTTTAGCATGATAATCAATATTTGGTTGTTTTTTTTTGTCGCCAATAAACCAAATGAATAGCGGGATTGAAAAAAACAAAAACCAGAGTGCTACAAATGGCCCACTTATGCGAATGTGTTCGTATCTTTTTGGATCAAGTTCTAAAGGAGGTGACTCTGGATTAACAAAGAGCATCAGTATTATACCGAGACTTGCTAGTCCTCCAAAATACCCGAGAGACCAACCCATTCCTGACCACCACCCCAATTCAGCTTTTGGAGCAATTTTTGCCAGCATAGAGTTGTATATTACCATTGACATTTCAAATGAAAAATTAGCGACCCCAACTAATACAATGCATATTATTACAAAATTAGAGTGTCCTTCGACAAACCATAGGGATGCAGATGCGATAGAGCAGATAATAGTAAATAAAAAGATCCATGATTTCTTTTGCCCATTTTTGTCTATGATAATACCGATTATTGGAGCAAAAATTGCGACTGCTATTGCGGAGGCGCTAATCATAGCACTCCACACAGCCATACCATCAATGGGGTTATTAGCTACAACCTTTGAAAAATATGATGAAAAAATAAACGTTATTATTACAGTAGGAAATGCTGAATTAGCCCAATCATAAAGGCACCAGGAGCCAAGTGCCTTAAGTTTAGATGGTTTATTCTTTATCAAAGGAATTTAATTTCTTTTTATCATAGACCTAATTTGCCTGCTGGCCACGGAAATCATAGAAAGATCATTTATATCTCCAGAAAACAGTTCTTTGAGTAATTTTTCTGTTGGATCAACCAAAGTTTTATTTTCTTCAACCCAAAAATCTATAATTTTTTTCGTGTTTGAAAACTGTTTAGTAGAAACCAATATTTGACTGGTAAGGGACAATTGGTGTGCATAGGTCTCTTCAATTAGAGAGCTAATAGCTAATTGTGTCCAATGGTTAATTGAATTTAGGTTTGAGGCGGCTGCACGGAGTCTGCCAAGTTTGAATCGTGCCCCAATAGAAAAATAAATAGGTGCAACATTAAGAACATCAATTTTATGTGACACGGCTAGCTCAACAATATCACAACTAGAATACAAA
>MDTB01215675.1_pt1 | contig 19166 bp, 17 predicted proteins | sample 811161 | NCBI WGS metagenome assembly MDTB01 (sample SAMN05326650, study PRJNA326480) | marine metagenome | isolation source: seawater | place: Mediterranean Sea | collected 2009
GCGAAGAGTTTATAGATGACAATAAAAATGGTCTGTGGGACCAAGGCGAAGAATTTACAGACAAAGGAAATGGATTATGGGATAATGGACAAGATGATTGGCTAAAAGATAATATAGAAAGTGAATCCATTAATTATTCTTCTATTAAAAATCAAGAAATCGCAAAAGACATAAATCGATATGTAGACAATGTTGCTATATATGATGCTAAATATGATAAAATAGAAAAAATTCATAACTCAATCAATAATGTGAGCAAGAAATATACTGAAACAAAACATCTATCTAGTAACACAGAAGCAGTGATTAGTACTATAGAATATGATCTGAATAAAATTGATGCTAAAAATATAAGCTTAGATGACAAAAACTATGCTATCCCTAGCTATAAGAAAATAAAGTCTGGTATATCTATATCTAGCTTAGTTATAATTCTATTGCTATTCATTATATATACTTATAAAAACAAAGAAAGTCGTGCAAAACTATCATTTGGGGCTTTTTTCTCTATATTTTTATTGCTTACACTAATATTTAAAATAAACAGTCAATCATCGCAAGGAAGTAATACATATCAGGATATATCGTATATTTATATTGTTAAGCCAAGCGATGAAAAATATACAGATCTTCCAAATGGAGTTTTTGATGCAGGAATTGATGTAGATTGCGGGCTAGATGGAATATGCCCAAATGACCCAAACTATATATCAGCTGATAATGATGGCACAGAAAGAAACAACTATCTTGAATCAGAAGCCTTTGAAGATAATAACGACAATGGTATTTGGGATGAAGATGAAAAATTTACAGATAGTAACAATAACAATAAATTTGATTCTATTGAGATATATGCTGACCTTGGAAACCGTCAATGGGATGAAGGCGAAGAGTTTATAGATGACAATAAAAATGGAATTTGGGATAATGGTGAAACCATAGCAAAAATAAATCTTGAGAATCTTATAGGCTCTATTGATAAAACAAGCTTTCAAGAAGCATTTCTGGATTATAAAAAAGAAGGTGAATCTAATGGTAAACTTTATGCTGAGAACATCATAATAACAAAAGAATTTAACCGCAACAATCTTAATTCTTTAAGAGCTCACTCATCAATTATCCTTGACATTCTAAATGAATCTGACGAAAAAAAATCAGGCGATTACTTCATCATTAATGATGAGGATGCTAACGCAAACATAAACGGCTACTTTATTGGCTATGTAAATGCGACTGGAAATTACTACAAGAAAACTGAAACAGATAAATTAAAAAGTAAAGATATCTTAAAAGAGCAGAAAAACATCTTAATAGAAAATAATTATTTTAGCAATTATATTCAAGCAGCAGCAAAAGATATTCTTGATATAGATGATTTTCAGTTAAAAGATTTAAATGAAGAATTTGTAGCTCAAATTTTTATAAATATATCCGAGAGTTCAAATAACCCCAACTTTATAATAAATTATAAAAAAGAGCTCTCTAATTTAGATTCAATCCAAAATGACAATGGTATTATCGCTGGAACAATATTACAAATGAATCCAGGAGAAACATCCGATATAATATTTACAGATGATAAGGCATACATAGTATTTCTTCATTCTAAAAATTTAAACACAAGCACTTTGGATCTTGAAAAAGAAAGAGAGACTTTGAAAAGTAAAACCTATACATTCTCTAAACACTTTGAGGCTCAAAGAAATAACCTCAAAGTAGATGATTGGAGAAATAAATCTTCAAGAAGCGTACCTAACGCACTAGGATACTCAGATAATATAAACGATATATACTTTAATTTAGGAAACTTTAAAGCTGCCTTTAGTTTTAATACAAACTAAAGCCTTGAATAACAGCTAGCTATTACAAATATACTTAGAAAATACTATAATAAATTCATGGCAATAAAGAAGATTTAGAAAGCTTGTTTATTATGTACGATTCCATTACCTTCTAATGACAAAATATTAAAAGGCTTGCATGACCTCCTATATTAGCTTTTCTTTTTTTTTGCAAACAACCTCTACTTAAATCAGGTTAATATTAAATTTTATAAAAAAATTCATTCTTAATATTGCTACAGAAATATTAATATATTTTATTGAAACCTAGAAATTTAAAAAAACAAGAGTCACAGCAATAGGAAAACCAATAACATCATATCAATTTAATTTTAAAAACATATAAAAAAAGCACCCTATAATTTAAAAGGGTGCTTTTAAAATGATAAGCTTTATGAAAAAACTTATGGATTACATCATACCACCCATGCCACCCATGCCGCCCATACCACCCATGCCACCCATATCAGGGGCAGCTGGAGCACCAGTACCAGCAGGCTCAGGTTTTTCAGATATAACAGCCTCAGTTGTTAAGAGCAATCCAGCAATACTAGCTGCATTTTGAACTGCAGTACGAGTAACTAAAGTAGGATCTATAATTCCGGCTTTAATCATATCGCAATACTTTTCTTCTCTTGAATCAAAACCATATGATTTAGATTTGTTTGAAAGTATATCATTTATGACAACGGCTGGTTCTAAACCTGCATTTGAAACTATTTGCCTAGCTGGACCTTGAAGTGCTTTTTTGACAATATCACACCCAATAGCTTCGTCACCCTCTAAACCATCTGATTTAATTGATAAAGAAGCTCTTAATAACGCAACTCCTCCTCCAGGAACGATACCTTCTTTAACAGCAGCTCTAGTCGCATGTAAGGCATCTTCTACTCTTGCTTTCTTCTCCTTCATCTCAACTTCTGTAGGAGAGCCTATATTTAAAACTGCAACTCCTCCTGACAATTTCGCCAATCTCTCTTGAAGTTTCTCCTTATCGTAATCAGAAGATGATTTTTCTATTTGAACTTTTATCTCATTAACTCTAGCCTTAACAGCGTCAAGATCACCTTTACCTTCAACAATGGTAGTATTATCTTTATCTATTGTAACAGTTCTAGCCTCACCTAGATATGAAACTGTAGCATTTTCTAACTTATAGCCCTGATCTTCTGAAATAACTGTACCACCTGTAAGTATGGCAATATCTTCCATCATAGATTTTCTCCTATCACCAAAACCTGGAGCTTTAACAGCTGCAACCTTAAATGATCCTCGAAGCTTATTAACAACTAAGGTAGCTAATGCTTCACCTTCAATGTCTTCTGCTATTATAAGCAATGATTTTCCTGCCTGAACAACTTTCTCAAGTATAGGTAAAAGATCCTTCATATTACTTATTTTTTTCTCATGTATAAGAATCATAGGATTCTCTAACTCACATTCCATGCTTTCAGCATTTGTCACAAAATAGGGAGAAAGATAACCTCTGTCAAACTGCATCCCTTCAACTGTTTCTAAATAAGTATCAGTACTTTTAGCTTCCTCAACAGTAATAACTCCTTCATTACCAACTTTATCCATTGCTTCTGCTATCAGACCACCTATTGAATTATCATTATTAGCTGATATTGTTCCTACTTGACCTATTTCATCTTTACTTGAAACTTTTTTGCTTAACTTTCCAAGATAATCCACTACTTGAGTAACAGCATGATCTATACCTCTTTTTAAATCCATAGGATTAGAGCCTGCAGTAACATTTTTAAGCCCCTCATTAACAATAGATTGAGCTAAAACAGTAGCTGTTGTAGTTCCATCACCAGCAACATCAGATGTTTTTGAAGCAACTTCTTTAACCATCTGTGCACCCATATTTTCAACTTTATTTTCTAATTCAACTTCCTTAGCTACAGTAACACCATCTTTAGTAATCACAGGAGCTCCAAAAGACTTCTCTATAACAACATTTCTTCCTTTGGGACCTAAGGTTACTTTAACGGCATCAGCCAATGTATCTACACCAGTTTTTAAGGCTGATCTAGAGTCTGAACTATATTTTATTTCTTTTGTAGACATTATTAACTCCTTAATTATTTATAGTGTTGCAAGAATATCGCTTTCACGCATGATTAATAATTCACCGCTATCAATTTCTGAGCCTGAATATTTACCATACAATACTTTGTCACCTTTCTTGATTGTCATTTTTACTAAATTACCTGAATCTGAAATTTTTCCTGGACCAACAGCTACAACCTCACCTATTTGTGGCTTTTCTTTAGCTGTGTCCGGCAAAATAATTCCTGATGCTGTTTTTTCTTCAACAGCTTGTGGCTTTACCACAACTCTGTCAGAAAGTGGATTTAACTTCATTTTAAACCTCCGTTTATTTAAAAAATATTATTCAAAAACAATACAACAAATATAATGCCATTAGCTAAAAAAATCATAAAATTATGACAAATAGTCATGATTATTTGCCAGTGCTTCCAAAACCACCCTTTCCTCTACTGCTATTACTAAGATTATCCTTAATAGTATACTCAATATTAGAACAATTTGGTGCAACAATTTGAAATAGCCTTTGGCCTTTCTTTGCAGTAAAGCTATAACCTTTTATATTATCACAACATGCCATTATTTCACCTCTATAGCCTCCATCAATCAAGCCGATTGAGTTTGACATTCTTAAAGGAGTTTTACTAATACTTGATCTTGGAATCAAAAAGTATGACAAACTATTTTCTGACTCACATGCTATCCCCAGCTTTATAAGCTTAGTTTCTGCAGGTTGAAACTCTACATCTTCGATAACGTATAAATCAAGACCTGCGTCTCCTTTATGAAAATGACCATGGTTTTCATAATAAATTCTAGCATTTTCATTTAATATTTTTAAATATAATTTCATAAATAACTCCTTATGGATCTACCCAGTCACCATTTTGTTTGATTAATTTAATCAATTCTTCATCTGCAACATTCATCGGCACATTTTTTTTAACTATATCTTGTTTTTTATATAATGATATTTTACCAACACCTGTACCAACATAACCATAATCAGCATCTGCCATTTCCCCTGGCCCGTTAACAATACAGCCCATAATGCCTATTTTTAAACCCTTTAAATGCTCTGTTTTTGACCTAATTCTTGATGTAACCTCCTGTAAATCAAAAAGAGTTCTTCCACAAGATGGGCATGATATATACTCTGTTTTAGTTATACGCGTTCTGCTAGCTTGTAGTATGCCAAAAGAAATTCTATTTATAAATCTGAGGTTTTTATGACCTTCAGTTTTGAGCATAATACCATCGCCAAAGCCATCTATAAAAAGGCCTCCTAAATCTATGCTTGGATACAACTGAATCTGCTGATCACTTAAATTACTATATAATTTTTCTACTATCACAGGCACACGACAATTATTATTAATTAAATTTAAAACCGCTGAACGAATGTCTGCCATAAAATGAGCATTATCTGAATTTATCACTAGAACTATAGTTGAGTCATTCTTGATTTTTGATATAATATTATCACTTAAATTTAAAGAAGATATTCTTAAAAAATTAACCTCAGAATGTTTCTTATCATCACTCAAATACTGTTCAAGGCTCAATACTGGATAGTGTCGATTTTTTTTACAATTACTCCATATTGAAAAATCTTGTATAACTCCTATTGTTCCAGGAAGTTTGAAATCAACTTCTTTTTCACCAATATATATATAGTCACATGCAATGTCACTAATTCCCCATTTATCAGTTTCTTCAAAATACTCATATCCTAGATCAACAAGAGATTTAATCTTAATTTTTTTAATAAAAGATAGATCATTAATAACCCTAGGAACATTTTCTCTGCCAATATTTAATATTTCAACACTATTTCTTTTCATATAATCAAAAGGATTACTCGAGTTTTCATTTATTTTATTAATATCAGGATGATTGCTTCTATTCAAATATTTATTTATAATATCTCTTGCTACTGGTATTTCAAATTCAGGTTCTTCAGTCAAAGAGACTCTAATAGTGTCACCTAAACCATCTTCCAAAAGCGTTCCTATCCCTAAAGCAGACTTAATTCTACCATCTTCTCCTTCACCTGCCTCAGTGACACCTAAATGAAGAGGGAAATTCATTTTTTCTTTAATCATTGTGTTAACTAATAATCTATAAGCTTGAACCATAACAATAGGATTACTTGATTTCATAGATATGACAACATTATAATATTTTTCATCACTACATATTCTAAGAAATTCCATTGCAGATTCAACCATACCTCTTGGAGTATCTCCATAACGACTTAAAATTCTATCTGATAAAGATCCATGATTTGCTCCAATTCTCATTGCAGTACCATATTCTTTACAAACACTAATTAAGGGCAAGAATCTTTTTCTAATACGATTAATTTCTTCACTATACTGTTTATCTGAATATTCTTTATAGTTAAATCTTTTAACATCAGCATAATTACCAGGATTAATCCTTACTTTTTCTACGATTCTAGCCGCAATTTCAGCTGCATAAGGAGTAAAATGTATATCTGCAATTAATGGAGTATCATAACCTCTTTTAACAAGCTCTTTCTTAATCTGGCTAAGATTCTCTGCCTGCTTTCTACTTGGAGCTGTAATACGTATATATTCACAGCCTGCATCAATCATTCTAATGGACTGTTCAACTGTACCTATAGTATCCATTGTGTCTGTTGTAGTCATTGACTGAATTCTAATGGGATTATTGCCACCCAATGAGACATCCCCAATCTTGACTTCTCTTGAATTCCATCTTGAATAAGAAGTTAAAGAATTGCAATACTGATTTTTATTTATAGTTTTTTCCATTGTTAGAGTTTATAATTTAATACTATAATTTCTGATATTCAAAAGGAGCAAATATGAAGAACATAATAATTGGTTTTATGACATGCTTATCATTATTCATTATAATAGGAGCGACAGAAACTCCTCGAATAATAGATACTCCACCAGAAGAATTAATAAGACAGCTAGTTGGTATAGATAAAAGTTCAATTGGTAAATATCAAGGTTTTACGGATAGCAATAATAGCCCCAATAAGGGGATTTACATGATTAACACTGAAAATGCACATGTTTACAAATTGAATTTTGAAGAAAAAAAATGGCAGAAATTCACATCAGATAAAGCTTGGATAAAAGATTAGGTAAAATATGAAATTAAGAACCATACTATTAGGTAGTTTTTTATCTATTATTCTGGGTGCTGCAAATGCATATTTAGGATTATTTGCAGGAATGACAATTTCGGCATCAATACCTGCAGCAGTATTATCAATGGGAATTCTCTCATTATTTAAAAACTCTTCTATAAAAGAAAACAACTTAGTTCAAACATCCGCATCTGCTGGTGAATCATTAGCTGCAGGAGTTATATTTACAATTCCTGCACTAATTCTCATTGGTTCAGAGCCAGATTCTATATTTAAAGGGTGGGAAAAATTTAACTATTTTAAAATTTTAATGTATTCATTAATCGGTGGAATCATGGGTATATTTTTTACAATACCACTTAGAAAAGCACTTATAGAAAATGCAAAATTAAGTTTTCCTGAAGGTCAAGCTACCGCAAAAGTATTAGAAGTTGGTAACAATGCAAAAAAAAGTAATTCAAAGGAAGCAAAAGCCAACTTAAAACTAATGATATTAGCATCAATATATAGCTCAATATTTAAACTAATACAATCTGGATTTCATATGATATCTGAAGTATTCACTAGCTCATTTTTAGCATTTAAATCAGTTTTTGGGTTTGGAGTATCGCTATCTCCCGCTCTATTATCTGTTGGATTTATTATAGGAAAAAGAATATCTATCATGGTTTTTTCTGGTGGTGCTTTTGCATGGATAATAATACTACCTATATTAACTGCAGGAACCAATAGTGTTAATATAGATTTAATGGAGTATGCCTATGAAGTCTGGAACAAAAAAATAAGATACATTGGAGTTGGAACTATGCTTGTTGGAGGAATATGGTCTTTAATTTCCGTATTTAAATTTATATCTATAGGCTTTAAAAATGATTCGACCAAATCAAAGGAAGCAAAAGACATTCCAAGTAAATGGGTTTGGGCAGGAATGATATTAATTTTTGTTATACTTGTTCCAATATATAATCAAGATATCCAATCTTTACCCCTGTCAATAGGTTTATGTTTTCTAATAATACTTATGGGGTTCTTGTTTTCATCTGTTGCAGCTTATATGGCTGGAGTTGTAGGTTCTTCTAACAATCCAATATCAGGCGTAACTATCGCTACAATAATGTTTTCCAGTTTATTGATTTTGTTTCTAAAGGGCCAAGCTGAAAATGGGCCTTTACTTGCTATACTTATCGGATCTGTTGTATGTTGTGCCGCAGCGATAGGAGGAGATAACATGCAAGATTTAAAAACAGGACATATAATTAATGCTACTCCTTGGAAACAACAAATAATGCAAATAATTGGAGTAATCTCAGCATCTCTTGTAATGGGCTTTATAGTTCTCTTATTGCATAATGCTTATGGAATAGGGGATGGATTAAAAGCCCCGCAAGCTAATTTAATGAAATTTGTATCTGTAGGCATATTTTCAAATAATCTACCCTGGGATATGATAATAATTGGAGCTATTGTTGCTATTTGCATAATAATTACTAATATAGTATTCAAAATAGAGATACACATACTGGCTGTAGCTGTTGGAATATATCTTCCAATTGAATTATCCATTCCAATACTGATTGGAGGTCTTATTGCAGATAGAATAAAAACTCGAGAAAAAGGTATCTTAATAGCATCAGGAATTATTACAGGAGAGGCGCTAATGGGCATCATAATTGCTATACCTATATTTATATCTGGAAATAAATCATGGTGGCCTCATATCAAATCATTAGAAATATCAAGTTTAATTGTATTTATTGCCTTCATTGGATGGTTCTACTATCAGTTAAAAAGTAAAAAAGCCTAATGAAAACCGTACTTATAACAGGAGCAACTGATGGTATAGGTAAGCAAACAGCTATCAATATAGCAAAAAAAGGACATCATATCATATTTGTTGGTCGTAGTGAACAAAAATGTAAAACAACTCAAACTGAAATAATTAAATCAACATCTAATAAAAATATAGACTATTTTTCATATGATTTATCATTGATATCAGAAAACAAGTTACTTAGCATTGATATCCAAAAAAACTATCCTAAGCTTGATATTCTTATCAATAACGTTGGTGCCCTTTTTTTAAAAAGAGAGATTACAAATGAAGGGTTAGAAAAAACATTCGCCCTAAATCATTTAGGCCCATTCTGTCTAACACTTGAACTTTTAGACCTATTAAATAAAAGTAAAAATGGACGTATAATTAATGTCTCATCAGCAGCTCATTACAACATAATAGAAGAACGTATAAAAAAAGAAAACAACAGAAGCTTCATAGAGAAAAAAATGTTCAGAGCTAAATTTAACATTAATGATTTGCAATGTAATCAAAATTACAAAGGAGGCCATCAATACAGTCGTACAAAACTTATGAATGTATTATTTACATACAAACTTGCTAACAGTTACTTAAAAGACACACAATTGTCAGTAAACTGCCTACACCCTGGATTTGTTGCTTCTAAATTTGGTCACAATAATACTGGGATTTTTCGAAACATTTTAAAATTTGCACAAAAAGTAAAGGCTATTTCATTAAAAGATGGGTCTAAATCAACTACGTTTCTCGCTTTATCGAAAAAAGTTCAAAATATATCGGGTAAATATTTTGATGAAGATTGCTCATTGAAAAAAAGCTCAGATTTGAGCTATAATAAAGACTTGCAAGACTCGTTGTGGGAAAAATCTTCTAAATTGAAAGATAGCTTAATTCCTGAAAATTTTACTTCTTAATTTTGAAACATTTAATAAATCGTGGTATCCAACTGATATATAAATCGAAGAATTAATATCATTTCTCGATTTTTTAATTTTTTCATATTCGTAACCAATTATAATTTGCCAATTATCATCTATAGAAAAATAAGATTCAAATAGAATTTCAATTCTCGACAAATCTTGTTCGTTCATTAATTCAGAAATTTGCTTGAAATTCTCTATTTCAAACTTAATTTCATATAAATCAAATTCATAATCCCAGAATAAACCACTTTTAAAATAGGATGTTTTCCTCGAATCATTCAAATAATCACTTATATCGTAAGCTAAAGCAATCTCAGCATTAATATGCCCTTTATTAAAATTCTTCAAAAAAACACCTAGCCCCTGATTTCCATGATATCTAATATCAACACCTACTTTTGTATTCTGATCAATAGCAATAGTAGAAAAATTATAGAATGAGTAGAATTCTCTTAATCGACTGCTATTTTTATATCGAAGTTTTTTATATGAATTACTGCCTGTTGCATGCAAAAAAAATCTTAAATCTTTAAAAGTATGTTTAGTTGTTCTCTTAAATCTAGAATATGCACCAAATCCATAATCCGAGTTATTATTAAAAATGTAACTTCCTCTATAATATTTCTTCCAATTAGGCTTATCATATATTTCATGAGAAAAGATAATGCCTAAAAAAATAATATATTTTATTAAAAGAATAAAAATCATCTTATAACAGCAATTTTAGTTATTCCATTTCCATGCTTATTATTTTCAACAACTAAAAAATAAACTCCAGAATCAATATAGTCTCCGTTTTTCTGTCTTCCATCCCAATTAATTCTATTCTCATTATAAGGCAATTCTATTTTTTTTAAAACTTCTCCACTAATAGTCATAATTTTAATTATTGAACCTGCATACATATCTTCTATCAGAAAATTATCATGCTGTCCAACAATAAAAGGGTTTGGACTTACCCCTACTTCGCTATTTTTTTTATTATTTTGAAATGGAATTTCCAAAATAGAGACTCCATTATCTGTAGCCAAAAAAGCTAACCCATTATCATTATCAAATGTAACATCTTTTACGTTGTTTGACAATATATCACTATTGCTTGTAGTAACACCAAACTGATCAGGCCAAAAACTTAAATCATTTTTAATAACTCTAACACCACTATGACTTGTTATTATCCATACGTTATTCTGAGCATCTACCCTAACTTTATCACCTTCACTAAATGGTAAATTATTGAAAAAATCCAAAGGATAAATAGGGTCTATTCTTAAACCTGTAATATTGTAACCTTGGACACCATTACTTGAAAGAACCCAAAGAATATCATTAGCTCCAAATTTAGCAAAAGCTATCGACCATATACTCACATTAGGATCTAAGCCTGGTAAACTTTCTAGGTTTTCAATGTCAAACCAACAATACTGATCATTTCCATAATTAATGTCTCCCTCTTTACAGATAAATCCATTATTACTATCTCCTAAAAGTTTTAAACCTCCATTTGAATATAAGTTTGCATCAGGAGTATTTGTACTTAAAAACTGAAAGGACACCCAAATTCTTCCCCATCGATCAAATGCTACCTCTCTAGGAACATAAGATACTTCATCTGGTGCAACAATATATTTCCATTCATTATTTTCTAAACTCTTATAGACTAAAATTCTTTGAGTATTTTCTGCGTACGGATTAACAAACCAAATATTAGTACTATCATCCTTTATAACTTGATTAATTGTCATGTAATCAGAATCTTGATTATCATAAATACCAGCCATACCATCAAATACAGGAAGCCCGATAATATCAAGAATTTGATAATTTTCAACATCTATCATTATTGCACCACCTCTATTTGAAGCGCTAGGCATAATACCATTACTTGGAATATAAAGTATATTATCATGAATCATTAAACTCAAATAAGATTTTTCAGCTGACATATAATTTAAATCTAACCCATTAAATGAATTACATTCATAAAAACTATCTGTTTGAAAATTAGGCTGAGGGCTATTTGAAATAAGATTAGTAAAGGATTCATCTTTATAAATAAAAACACCACTTCTATTAACTCCATATAAAACTCCATCCTGAAAAGTTAAAGCATCAACGTCTTGTGAAGCCAATGTGTTCGGAGAACATTTGTTAATGATATTGCTATCTGAAATCTCCCAAAAACCTTGATTTTTCATTCCAATGTATACGCTGGCTGAGTCAGCATAAATTGATAAAGCATCTGAAAAATCAACTCCTGAAATTTCTATATTTGATGCATTAAATGGAAGATTGTTATAATTTAAAGATCTAACCCCTTCTGAATATAATATATAGATAGTTTTATTATATGTATCAGTATACACATCTATATATTCTCCTAAAAAAACTTGTTGAAACTGTATAGTATTAATTAAACTAGTAGGATCAAAGGGATTGACAATGGCAACATAACCACTATCATAAAATAACGTCATTAATCCATCTAGAATATCAAAACCTAAAACACCTAAAGTTTGATTCACAAAATACCAATTTTCAGGAAATTTTAAATTATCTGAAATGTTACCATAATATATACCTTCATCAGTTAAGACATACAAAATATTATTATTGAACATAATTTTTATAAACTCTGAATTTATGTTTGAAGTAAACCCTTTGTAATAGTCATTATAAATTAATTGATCTTCATTATACGAAAACTGCATTAATCCATAAACATTATTAGATTCATAAATCATAAAAATTAATCCCTGATCTGATATTATAAACTCTACTGCAGAATCTATGTCATCAATCAAGTGACTAACTATAAGATTTGATGAATTTTTATATAAAGCTCCATTTCCACATAAAACCCATAAATCATTATCATCAGACTCAATATCAGCTATATTTATGCAAATATCTTTATAGTTCGATTCATACTCTTCAAAAACTTGATTTGAAAAGTCATAAATAAATATGCCGCCATCTGTAGCACCGTAAAGTTTATTATCATATTTCACTATTTCTTTAGGAGAATGAATGGAATTTATATTCTGCCAAGTATTTAAGTTAGCAGATATAAAAAAATTAATTAAAAGTATACATTTAAAAATCAGATACTTATTCCTTTGTATGTTTTGTACAATTCAAAAGCAGCATGCATAGCTTCTCTACCTTTATTTGTATCATCACTTTTCGAACGATCAATTGCTTGCTGCATATCATTTGTTGTCAAAACTCCAAAACCTATAGGAATATCTGAATCAACTATCATTCTCATTAAAGCTCTAGAAGTCTCAGTTGCAATATAATCAAAATGTGGAGTTTCACCCTTAATTATGCATCCTAGAGCAACCACAATATCAGCTTTGTTATTTTTTATAAGCTTTGATACTACACCTGGAATTTCAAATGCACCTGGGACACTATGGATATTAACTTTACTACGGTCACCACCATTATCTATAAAATAACCGATTGCACTATCTTTTAATGAATCAGTTATCATATTGTTAAATTCACTAACTACTATTGATAATCTTATTTTGCTTATATCAATCATCTAAAAAAGATAGTAAATGACCTAATTTATCCCTCTTCGTTTTTAAATATTTTTCATTTGCATCATTTGATTTAATTTCTATTGCTTCCCTGCCTACGACTCTAAGATTGTAACCCTCTAAACCAATTATTTTTTTAGGATTATTTGTTAATAGTTTCATTTTCGTAACTCCACATTCTTTTAGAATTTGAGCACCTATTCCATACTCTCTCAAATCTGACGAAAAACCTAATTTTTCATTAGCCTCGACAGTATCAAACCCTTCGTCTTGAAGTTGGTAAGCTAAAATTTTATTTTTCAAACCAATACCTCTTCCTTCTTGACGAAGATAAACTAAAACACCTGATTCACAATTAGATATTTTATCTAAAGCACTAACCAATTGAGGGCCACAATCACATCTCAAAGAAGCAAAAATATCACCTGTTAAACATTGAGAATGCACTCTTACTAATGGCTCAGAATTTGATTCTATTTTTCCTTTAACCAGAGCTATATGATGATCTCCATGTATTTTATCTTCAAATAATTTCATTCTAAATTCACCAAATTTTGTAGGCAAAGGAATATCAACAACCTCACTCACAAGCTTCTCTTTTTTCCTTCTGTATTCTATTAAATCTGCAATTGAAATAATTAACAAGCTATGTTCTTCAGCAATCTCTTTCAGCCTATCCATTCTAGCCATAGAACCATCTTCATCTACTATTTCAACTAAGAGACCCATTGGAGAATGCTGCGCTAACTTAGCTAAATCTACACAAGCTTCTGTATGTCCAGCACGCTGCAGAACTCCTCCGTCTTTAGCAATCAAAGGGAACATATGACCTGGCCTTACTAAATCTTCAGAACATGAGCCTTCGTCTAAAAGAACTTGAGTTGTGACCCACCTATCTTTTGATGAAATTCCAGTAGTTATATTTTCTTTAGCATCGACACTAACTGTGAAATTAGTTTTTTGATGCTCTGTATTATCCTTAACCATAGGAGATAACTTTAATTTGTTAGCTCTATCATTTGTTATTGATGTGCAAATTAAGCCTCTTCCATACTTCATCATAAAATTAATATCTTCTGGGGTTACTTTTTCTGCAGAAATTATAAAATCACCTTCATTTTCCCTATCCTCATCATCAACGACAATCAACATTTTTCCATCTTTAAAATTTTTGATTGCTTTTTCCATTAATCCTATTTTTTCTTTATTCATATGAAGCCTAATTAATTTATACTACTAAATTTTTTTATATACTTACCGATAATATCAGTTTCAATATTTACAAAATCATTTTCTTTAATCTTACCAAAAGTTGTATTACTTAAAGTATGAGGAATAATCCAAATATCAATCAAGTTTTCTTCTATTTTAGCAATTGTCAAAGACACACCATTTACAGCAATAGAGCCTTTATTTATACAATAGCAAGATAATTTTTCTGGCAAATCAATTGTAACAATAAAACTATTATTATCTTTTGTTATTTTTTTTATCTTTCCCAAACCTTCTACATGACCCTGCACTATATGCCCATCAAACCTTGAGCTTGCCATTAAAGATTTCTCTAAATTAACACTATCAAATGTTTTCAAATATTTTAAATTTGTCTTTTCAATTGTTTCTTTTACAACATTAAAATCAAAAGTATATATATTTCCATTCATGATTTTAGTAATTGTCAAGCAAGTACCATTTATTGATATACTGTCACCTATCTTGGAGTTCATTCCAAATTCTTTGCTAACTTCAATTCTTAAATTTGAAAGATCTTCATAATGCTCTATATTAGAAACTACACCAACTTGTTCAATTATTCCTGTAAACATAATTCCTTTTTTTCAAAAACCTGCAACTCATCAGAGCCCAGTATTTGTTTTGTTTTTAAAAACCATTTTTCATCAATTTCAATTGGGTTTTTTAAATTCGAATTAGGTAACTTAAAATCTGCAGTATATAAATATAATTCATCTATTAAATTGTTTTTATAAAAAGACCCGACAAGAGTAGGACCACTTTCGATTAACAACGAAGTTATTCCTTCGTTAGCAAGCTTGAAAAGAACATCACTTAGATCTAATACTCCATCAACTTCTTTGACTGGAATAAAACGGCAACTTGAAACTTTATTTTTATTAAACTTCTGATTAGAGCACATCACAATAGTTTCTGCTTCGTTATCAGAATAAATTTTTAAATTTAAAGGAGATGTTCTGTTTGTATCTAGTACTACCCTTTTAGGATTATAGCCTTGAACCTCTCTTACAGTTAAGCTAGGATTATCAATTTTAGCTGTTTGAGAGCCAATTAAAATTGCATCAACTTTAGACCTTAAATAATGTGAATTTTGAATTGATTCTTTACCTGTAATCCAAGTCTGAGTATCACTATCAATACCCATAAAGCCATCATTACTTTGAGCTATTTTTGCTGTAACCCATGGATATCCTTTCTCTACCCATTTAAAAAACCCTTTATTAAGTTTTGATACATCCGTATCTAAAAACCCTGAATGCACTTTTATACCAAAATCCTCTAATTCTTTAATTCCTTTGCCATTTATATCAGGATTAGGATCTTTTGATGCAATAAAAACCTCATCTATGCCACTATCAATTAATAATTTAGTGCAAGGAGGTGTCTTAGAATCAATACAACAAGGCTCTAGTGTTATAAAAGCAGATGCCCCTAAGGGATTCTGGATACAATTATCTATTGCATTTTTTTCAGCATGAGAGCATCCATAACATTCATGATATCCTTCTCCAATTATTTCACCATTTTTAACAATCACACACCCGACCAAAGGATTAGGAGAGACCTTACCTCTACCTCTCTTAGATAACTCAATAGCTCTTTCCATCATATTTTTAATAAAATTTTCTGAATAAGATGTTTTATACATATCAAAATTTAATTTCAGTTAACCAAAAAACAAACTGACTTATGTTTTATTTAAATGCTGTCTATATGATTCATAGCCTACGATACCTACAGATACTGCTACATTTAAACTTTGCTTTACTCCTCTCATTGGGATTTCAGCATGCAAATCAACTATTTCTAAAATATCTTCACTTACACCCGAAACTTCATTTCCAAATATGAAACAAACGGGCAAATCTAACTTAAAATTGAATATCGACTTTGAATTAACTGTTTGCTCAATTACAATAGGTGTAATCTTATTTGATCTAATTATTTTAATAGCTTCTAGAGGATTTTCATAATGCTCCCAATTAACTGATTGATCAGCACCCAAGGCTGTTTTACTTAAATCTTTTCTTGGAGGAAAAGGAGTATATCCTGTCAAATAAACTTTTGAAACACCTATACCATCAGCACTTCTAAGTATAGACCCTACATTATGCACAGAACGTATATTCTCAAGCATTACATAAATTGGAAATTTATCAATATTAATTAGCTCCTTAATAGTAGGGCGATCTGCTTTTAATTCATCATTTGTTCTTTTTATTCTCATATTCACATTCGCATATCAAAGAACTTAATCAGTTGAAATATTTTTATAAATCGGGTTAAAGATAGAGGAATCCTTATGCAATACAGAAAAATCTAAATTAGATATTTGAACAACAATATTTTTTTTGTTTTTAATATTATTAATATTTACAATTCTTGGCCAATCACCAATATAATTGTCAAATATAATTTCATTAATCAATTTCCCTTTTCTATGACCAAAATTGTAGATTTTATGTATATTTTTTTTATTAGCATCTATCCAAACCTTCATAGTTGCTTTAGATTTTTTACGGCCTCTATTTTTTTTAAATATATCTACAATAATATATTCTAAATTATTATGAATAACCGTATCTGAAACCACATGCTCATAATTTAAAATTGATGGATTAATCTGTATCATAGAAAAATCAAAATTAAAACCAACTCTGTTATTCGTTATATCTATAACTTTATTTGTCCCTGGCTTTGTAATCCATTTTTGTGTTTTTCCATCAGCATAAAACCAAATCCATGAATAAACACCTGAAAAATCTAACGGCTCTATAAAATGCAATCTTGATTTCTCCACAACATCAGAATCATTAAATCTAATTCTATCTACATCTATAATTGTTTTTATATCGTTATCTTTGATTGTTAATCTAAATGAAACATTAGAGTCATATTTTTGAATAATTGTATTTAACAAATCAAAAGATGTTTTATCTGCTAAACATAACGATATAAAAAATAAAAATATTGTTATTATCCTATTTTTAAACATTTTTACCTCATTTTGTTTTAAAATTTCAGCTTAATATTACTAATATTCACTAACATTTATAATCAAAATACATATGATTCTTAAAGAACCAATTACAATACTAGCAAATGGGGAATTCCCTAAACACCCTACACCTTTAAAAATACTTAAAGAGTCAAATAGTATAATTTGTCTTGATGGTGCAATAAATAATCTGGAAAACACCCACATCAAAGCCAACTTAATTATTGGAGATTTAGACTCAATAGATAGTAGCCTTTTAAAAAAATACCATAAAATCATACTAGAAAAAAAGAATCAAAATGAAAACGATTTTCGAAAGGCATTAAATTGGATTAAAGAAAAGAAATGCTCGAATATAAATATTTTAGGAGCAACGGGATTAAGAGATGATCATTCAATTGCTAATATCTTCAGTATAGTAGAATTGGATTTTAAATTTGAAATGAAAATTTTTACAGATTATGGAATATTTCAAATTGTAAAAAGTAAAACTCTAATAACTAGTTTTAAAGGACAACCGGTATCTTTATTTGCTACTAAAAAAAATATAAAAATAACAACATCTGGATTAAAGTATCCCTTGAATTCAGAATCTCTAAATAGCATATATTGTGGAACTTTAAATGAGTCTTTATGTGATTCGTTTACTATCGAATGTAATGGTGGAAGCACCCTAGTTTACACTGCTTACCAAAAATGAGACGTGTTAAAAAAGAAGATTATAGCTCATGGCAATCCTACTATTGGAATTACCAAAAAATACTTGCGGAAGACTACTATATTCCCTATCTGTTAGACAATAGTAATATATTAAAAAGTAAGGCAAATTATTTATCTGTAATTGACATTGGGTGTGGCAATGGAGGCTTTGCAGATGCTCTAAATGCTCTAGATGGAAATTTTTCAAAAATAAGGATAAAGGGAATCGAGATAAAGGATTTTAGTAGCTGGAATAACAGCAAAACAACTTATAGTGTTCATAACATAATAAAAGACGATAATAAAAATTATAAGCAAAAGTACGATATAGTCATACTTAGGGATGTTATAGAACATATACACAAAAAGGATACAGAGTTTTTTATGAAAGAAGTTGCTAGTTTTCTAAGACCTGAAGGGGAAGTACTTATAACATTTCCTCCTTACTTCTCTCCGTTCGGACTCCATCAACAGACTATAATGAAATCTTTTCTAAGATACATTCCCTTTCTAAGCCTTCTACCTAAGTCAGTTCTAAAAAAAGTTGTAAACCAGTTCGAAAGTGAAAATGTTTGGGATAAAATTGAAGAAATAATAGATTCAGGCATGACAATATCTAATTTTAAAAAAATACTAAAAAAAACCGGTCTTTCTATATATAAAAAAAGGTTCTTTTCAGTGCGACCATCTCATGAAATCCGGTATGGCATCAAAACTTTAAGATCTCCATTTGGATTTTTTCCCGTATTTAGAGAGCTTCTGATATTAGGCACATGCTACATATTGAAAGTTAAAAAAACTTCCTAACCAATATGATTCTTTATGCTTTTAGGATTGTTGATAAATAATTAAATTTTTCATTATTTCTAATTTAAAAA
>MDTB01134224.1_pt1 | contig 19165 bp, 18 predicted proteins | sample 811161 | NCBI WGS metagenome assembly MDTB01 (sample SAMN05326650, study PRJNA326480) | marine metagenome | isolation source: seawater | place: Mediterranean Sea | collected 2009
CAGCGCATCTGATGCAATGCGCAAAGGCTCTGACCTTGCCGCCATTATGCGCAATGACCATTACGTCAACAATGTGCGTATCGCGATACTGCCGCTAAAGAACACCGCCCCGCGCCTGTTTGTTGATTACACGCAAACACAGGCACACGCACCAGATGGTTGCGGCGTAGCCCCAGGCCTAGATGGCAAAGGCACAAACACAGAAGATAAAATCGAGAATTACGAAATTGGCTGTAGCGTCAAAACATTAATGGCAAAGCAGGTCTATCGCCCTAGCGACCTTGCAGGCACTGGCGCATCCACCAGCGATTATGATGGCCGCCGCGGCATTCGCAATTTACAAGGCACTGGTTATTTTGATGGCGCGCCAAACGCCCCAATTGAAGGCGGCGAGACAGCAACAGAAGACTAAAAACATATAAGCATGCACAAAATGCGTACAGCGCGGCGCTGTTAACCCTCCGTTTAGACATTAAACACTACAATGAACAAAAAGCAGATCAGTAGAAAGCATCATGGCTGAACAAAAACATACTTCCGATGTCAATATCCTCCTTCCCAAAGCGGAAGTGCATTTTCATGCGCTCGACGATTCAGTAGCCTCTGCTGTCAGCACACTTAAAAACGATTGGCGTTTTAAACGCGTCAGCATCATTCATGAGAAAGGCCAATTAGACAGCGCGATTGATTATTACGCCGAGTATGAAGCGCCACATTTACTGGTTGTTGAGACCGAAAGCATTGACGATGAAAGTTTTATGGCCAAGCTTGATAAGCTCGCCGCCAACCTTGATGAGGGCACAGCCGCCATTTTGATCGGCCCTGACAATGATGTTTACGTCTATCGCAAACTTATCGCCATGGGCGTTAGTGACTATCTGGTGCGACCGATTGACCCAGCCGTTCTTTCTAGCGTGATCGCCAATACACTTATTGAAAAAATGGGCGTATCCAACAGCAAACTGATTGCCATTACAGGAACAAAAGGCGGCGCAGGCGTGTCAACCATTGCGCAAGCTCTCGCCTTCACCTTATCAGAAAAAGAGCAACAAAAGACATTACTTATGGATGCCGCTGGCGGCTGGTCATATTTAAGCGTCGCGATGGGACAAGAGCCATCATCCACATTAGCAGAAACCGTCAAAGTCGCTGTAGCGAATAACGATGAAGACCTTAACCGTATTCAGGTCAAACTCGACGAAAATTTAACCTTGCTCGCATGCGGTGGTGACGGGCTGTTTGATGACCCAGTATCAGCAGCGGATTATGAAGCGTTAATTAATAAGCTCATGATGCATCACCCTTTTGTTGTCGTTGACCTCTCCGCCGCGCCAGCACATCTTGCACGAACAACAATACAGCGCGCCAATAAAATATTTGTTGTCTCGGCGCCAAACCTGCCGTCACTACGTACAGCACGTACAATACTTAAAGAAATTGATGATTTGCGCGGCAATGATGATAAAGAGCACATCAAATTCATCCTCAACGCACAAGGCCAAGACAAAGCCAATGAGGTCAATGCCGGCGATATTGAAGCCGCGCTTGAAACAAAAATCGACCTCACCATTGCCTATGACCCCAAAACATTCAAGGCTGCGGAAAGCCAAGGTAAAACAATTAAGGGAGCAAAAGGCGCGGAAAAACTTATCAACGCATTATCCTTGTTCTTACAGGATGTTGTCGGCAATGATAAGAAATCAGCTGAGGGCGCAAAGGCAGATGGATCATTTGTTGGTGGGCTACTGAGTAAAATTAAGGGGAGCTGATCATGTTTGGAAAAAAATCAGAAGATGATGCAAGCCAAGTAAAGCCAAAGAAAAAAGCAGCAGCCCCACAAAGCGAAGCGAATACCGGCGCGCAGACAGGTAATAGCGCTGAAGAAAGCCCTGATGCTATGCCAGAAGCACAGCCGCAGCCAAAGCCAAAGAAAAAAAGGCCACAGGAAAGCACTGAGTCCGAACTAACGGACACACAAGAGCCGCCATCCTCATTGCAAGGCGAAGCTTCACCCGAGACCGCCCCCCTTGCAAGTGAAGATGACGATCAGCCCAAGAAAAAGTCAAAAGACTTTCATGATGACAAATTAAGTCTCGACGAAGAAGGCGGCGATGAAAGCGAAGAAAGCGGCAACACGTCAATGAGTTCGCTGCGCATAAAGCGCGCCCATAACCGTATCTGGAGTGATTTGCGCGACGGCATCGACCTCAAAGCCCTCGCCCGTATGGATAGCACAGCCGCGCGTGAAGAGATTTTCACCGCCGTAGAAGAAATCGCGCGCTTCAGAAACCTTGACCTTACTCAATCTGAGCTAAAACAAATTGCCCGCGAATGTGCCGATGACATGCTCGGCTTTGGCCCATTAGAGCCACTGCTTGAGATGGAAGGCATTGCCGATATTATGATTAACGGCCCCGACACGACCTTTATCGAATTAAACGGCAAAATCCAAAAAGCCGATATTGAGTTTCGTGACAACGCCCATTTGGTGACAATCTGTCAGCGTATTGTGGGCGCAATCGGTCGCCGCGTTGATGAATCGTCGCCCATATGTGATGCGCGCCTGCCTGATGGTTCGCGTGTGAACGTCATCATCCCCCCGCTTGCCGTTGATGGCGCATGTATGACCATTCGTAAATTCGCTAAAGAAAAACTTACCCTTGAAAAACTTATGGGCTTTGGCTCTTTAACACCGAGCTGCGCCAAGCTCATCATGGCTATTGGGCGCTGCCGCGTAAATGTCTTGGTCTCTGGCGGTACAGGCTCTGGTAAAACAACCATGCTCAACTGTTTAACGCGCTATATTGAACAGGGCGAACGTATTATCACTTGCGAAGATGCCTGCGAATTGCAACTACAGCAAGAACACGTTGTCCGCCTTGAAACGCGCCCACCCAACTTAGAAGGCGTTGGTGAAGTGACCATGCGTGATCTTGTTAAAAACTGCCTGCGTATGCGCCCAGAGCGTATTATCGTTGGTGAGGTACGTGGCCCCGAAGCCTTTGACCTTTTGCAGGCTATGAATACAGGTCATGACGGTTCAATGGGTACAGTCCACGCCAACAACCCCCGCGAAGCGATTTCTCGTATGGAAAACATGATTGCTATGGGCGGTTTTAACATCCCGATTGTTGCTATACGTGAACAAATTGCCTCCGCCGTTAATGTCATCATCCAAGTCCAGCGCCTGCGCGATGGTTCGCGTAAAGTAACCCATGTTAGCGAACTTACGGGCATGGAAGGCGATGTTGTAACGCTGCAGGATTTATTCGTTCTTGATTACCAAGGCGAAACCGAAGATGGCAACCTTATTACGACACAAAAATCCACTGGCCTGCGGCCTAAATTTTATGATAAAGCCCGCCAGTTTGGTGTCGAACAGCTCGTCCTTGATGCAATGGAAGAGGCCTACGGATGAAGATTGCCCTTATCATCATACTCACAACCGCTATCGCTGCGGTCGGCATTACAATATCCCTCATGCTTTCTCAGCGTCAGGCATCACGCGACCGCGCATTATCAATTATTTCAGGCACGGCCACCGATACGCGCGGCAAGAATAACGAAAAAAACGACCAAAACAAGCGCCGCGCCGCCATTGCCAAAAAGCTAAAAGATGCAGGGCAGGAAGATTCAGACGAACAAAAAGAAAAAGGCAAAAGCACGACGCGCGAACAGATCCAGCAAGCAGGCTTTGAGTTTAGCATTGCACAATTTTATATAATGTCCGCGCTAAGCGCTGTAGTTTTTGCTGGTGGGTCTTTTTATATCGGAATGCCCAACCTTGTTGTCGGCCTTTTAACTATTGTCGGGTTTTTAGGGTTCCCAAAACTTGTATTGTTCATTTTAACCAAGCGCCGCCAGAAAAAGTTTTTAGAAGATTTTGCCGATGCGCTTGAAGCCATGATGCGCCTGTTGAAAGCCGGCATGCCGATGAATGAGGCCATTAAAATGTGTTCCAAAGAATTCGAAGGCCCCATTGGCGAAGAAATGTCCCGCATATATGAGTTGCAAAAAATCGGTACGCCGCTTGGTGAAGCCGCTTTGATTGTCGCCAAGCGTATGCCTATTCCAGAAATGCGTATGTTTGCCACAGGGCTTGCCATTCAGCAGCAAACAGGCTCGTCACTCTCTGACATCCTATCCAACCTTGCCAAAGTCATTCGCGCGCGCTTCCAATTAAAGCGTAAAGTCAAATCACTTTCCGCCGAAGCAAAATCATCTGCCGCGATTATTGCCTGTATGCCGCCATTGGTTGGCCTTGGCCTTAATGCTTTTAACCCTGGCTATATAGACATTATTTTTGATACGAAATCAGGAATGATTGGCCTGTCCTGTTTTGGCGGCTGGATGTGCCTTGGTATGGTCATTATGTGGAAAATGAGTAATTTTAAAGTTTAACAGTAATAAAAGGAAAGGAGCGCCTAATGGCAAATGAACAGCTTATCATTATTATTAGCGCCGTCGCTGCAGCGGGCTCTTTTGCAGGATTCGCCCTGCCCTTCCTTAACCGCACAGAAAAAAAGCAGCATTACCGCGACGTCATTTCCAAAAAACGCAAAGACTTATTCAACGCGACAAAAGAAACCCATGGCGCAACGAAAAGTAACGATTCCGACAAGACCAAGGAATCTTTGGCGATGTTTTTCAAGATACAAAAGATTTTCGGTAAGTTTGGCGAAAAGCTGCGTGACCAAATGCTGCAAGCAGGCATACGCGACCCCAAAGCACCGATGTATTTTCTGTTCGGGCGCATCCTTTTGCCGATCATTCTTTCTGGCTGGGGGCTTTTAATGCTGCAACGTACAGAGAATGACTTTGATGGGCGGCAAACGCTCGGCATAATAATTCTTCTCGCCGCCGCTGGTTTCTTCTTACCCAGCATCCTTGTCAAAAACCATATTCAAAAGCGCCAAGAGGAGATTAACCTTAACTTTCCCGATGCGCTTGATATGCTGCTTATATGCGTCCAAGGCGGTATTGGCCTTGAGCAAGCGATTAGCCGTATCGCCGAAGAAGTCACAGAAATTTCAGAAAAACTCGCCGAAGAGCTTGGCATTTTAAGCGCAGAAATGGGGCTGCTCAATGACCGCAGGACCGCATTGCTTGATTTTGCACGCCGCGTCGGCTCTGGCGCTGCTAAGTCTTTCGCCACAGCCATGATACAGGCAGAACAATATGGTACATCCGTTACCAATGCGATGAATATCATTGCCGATGATCTGCGCGATCAGCGTATGCAAGAAGCAGAGAGAAAAGCTGCAGCATTGCCGCCAAAGCTGACCGTACCGATGATTGTTTTCTTCCTACCTGGATTATTTTTTATTATTTTAGGGCCGTTATATCTTAAATTTAAACATGGGAGCTAAGCTTAAAATTTAACGGGGAAATTATAATGCGTCCAGAATTCATAATGCTTACTGCATTATATCTAAAATTTTAGCCATATTTTATTATAAGTTATTTACAATTAAGCCATTGTTTTAATGAATAAAAAAAGGCAAAAAAAATTCTTTTCTTAAGCTTCTGTTAAGCAATTCAGTGCCATGATAGTAGGGTGAGAAACGAAGTGGGTGGAAATTATTCCTCCAAAAATATTAAAATAAGAAACGTATTAAAGGAGACAACATATGTTGAAACTTATTGCTTTTATTGAAGCTTATAAAAACGAAGAAAATGGCGCGACTGCTATTGAATATGCACTGATTGCAGCTGGCGTTGCCGTTGCCGTTGGCGCAGGTATGGCGCTGTTTGGTCCCTCGCTCGAAGGTCTATGGACTTCATTATCAACTAACTTAGATACTGCAGCAGGTGAGCTGTAAGACAAACGTCTAAGTTAATATAAAGAAATTACCCACTTTAAATCGCCCTGCATCTGCAGGGCGATTTTACTATTATATCCCCTATTTAGGCGCTATAGTATGATAGAAATATTGAGGAATAATCATGTCTAATCGCTTACTTGAACACCCTGCCGCATTAATGAACCAAATTCGCCGCATTGCGTATGATGCGGGTGAAATTACGCTTGATTATTTTGATGATAGCGGCGCATTAGAGGCGATGACCAAAGATGATGGCTCGCCCGTTACCGTAGCAGATCAACTAGCCGAAGAGCACATCACTAAAAAAATTAAAGAGATCACACCTGATATCATCATCATTGGCGAAGAAGCTGTCGCAGGTGGATACCGCCCCAATATCGAAAGCGAAGAATATTACTGGCTTGTCGATGCGCTTGATGGCACGAAGGAGTTTATCAGCGGTTCAGGGAACTACACGGTTAACATTGCCCTCATCCATAAAGGCGAGCCTATTTTGGGCGTTGTCTACGCGCCATTCTTAGGTGAGATGTATGCCGGAAACTTTGAAACTGGCGCATTGCGCTGGCTTGATGATACAGATAGTGAAAAACGCATTGAAACCCGTAACATACCGAAAAAAGGTATCACTGTCGTAAGCAGTGTTTCACATGGCTCTGGTGAAAAACTTGATGAATTTTTACAGCAATTCAAAGTCGAAAAAATCATTAAAAAAGGCAGTTCTTTAAAGATATGCACCATCGCGGCTGGTAAAGCCGACATATACCCGCGCTTTGGCCCGACCTGTGAATGGGACACAGCCGCAGGCGATGCCATTTTACGCGCCGCTGGCGGTGGCCTTACCGATATTAACGGCGCGCCACTGACCTATACAGGCGCAGACCCCAAATTCCTTAACCCTGAATTTATTGCATGGTCAGGCGATTTAATTATGACTTTTCAAGGCGCAAATAAAGAAGAAGAAGAATAAATGCGCGCTTAGTATCTTAAGCAGAGCCATAAATACGGGGACAAACAAAGGTAAAACCAACATGCGCAACTCATTTCTGAAGGTAGTTATTTTTACGCTCATTATCTTATCGCCGCTACATGCACGCGCTGACACCAATCCAGCGCAACCTTGTTATAAAATTGCCTACGCCGAAAATATTGAGGTCTCCAAGGCATTCCTACCCGCCTTTAAAAACTTATATGCCGCCGCGGGATTATGCGCCGAATTTACCGCCATGCCCTATAACCGTGCAGACACCGCCCTGCGCCAAGGCACCGTTGATGCCAACGCTTTGCGCACAAAGGATTATATTGAGAATCACGCCCAGAATGTTATTTATGTCGACGCACCAATAATAACCATCAGTTCATATTTATTTGGCGGCGAAAAAATTACTAATATTTTACCGCGCAGTGACATGCAGCCAAGGCAGGATATGCCCATAGGCTATATGGCTTCCAATAAATGGGCAGAGTCCATGGCCCTGCGTATTTCATCAAAAGCCATCCCCGTACGCACCTTGCCGCAACTTATTGCAATGTTAGAAACAGGACGTATTGATGGCTTCATTATTGATGACTTGAATTACAACCTGTTAAGCAAAAAAAATGAAATTAACCTCGGTGCTTATAAACGTAAATTTGTCGGGGCTTACCCACTTTATCATGCGTTAAACATTAAACATCAAAACGTAAAACAAGCCCTTGAACAGGCAGCTGCGCAGGCAAATCTTGAGAATGACTTCATGCAAGCCTATCAAAAATGGATTGGTGAAACAGATTCCTATTACCTAAAATTTTCAACCACAGCATCCAAAGAGCGCTTTCCGTTTACAATTGGTATTGATGGCGACCAAGACCGCACACTGTTATTCGAAGCTATTTCTATGATTTTGAATGAGACGCCGTACACACCGAAACGTTTTGACATCGCCGCGACATCGCGCCTTGATGCCCTTAAAGCAGGCGCAATCGATTTTATAACATTCAGTCCTTCATGGCTGCCAAAAGGCCAAGCACTACCTAACACAATTTTCTCAGATCCGCTTTATCCCATTAGCGATTCTGTAGTGTGTCAGGGCGAATATGTCGATAAAGTCAAAACGCTAGAACAACTGCACAGGGGAGAAGTTGGCACTGTGCTTGGCTATCGTTATTTTGATGAAGATCAGCTTCAGCGCCGTGACTACCCAAGCGAGTCCGCTTTGCTAAACGCACTTCATAACAAAAAAGTGGACTGCGCCATTCTCGGCACACTTAATTTTCGCGCCTACAATAAAAAACACAGTACAACGCTGGCGGAATCCTTTATTCATAGCACCGGCGCATATCACCTGCTTATACGTGAAGAATTAAAAGATATCTTAAATGATATCAATAATGCCATTAAAAGTAAGCGCGAAAGCGGGGAACTTGATGCCTTGATGCAAGATTATATAGCAAAGATTGAAGGCGCACGTTAAGCGCATACATAAAGCCCCTAATAATTACCCTGAAAATTCATAGGATTTACAAATCATATCAACCATATGATCTGCCACAGCATCTATCTTTGAACCTTCCATCTGCGCAAAACCAAAGACCTGCGGGTAAAAGGCATAAGACTTAATATGTCCTTCTAGGCTCTCAGCAGCCATAGCGACATCCTGACAAACTAAATACCCATCCTTGACTGCATCCCCCAGCCACTTACCCAGTGACGTTCCTGTGGGCGGCAATTGGGCAAAGACTTTCTCTGCTTTATCCTGAGAAAGCATCAATTCACGCAATATGATCTGCGCCACATCCATATAAGCCTTTGATTGATAAGCATTTATCTCATGAACAATAAGTGACTTAAGCTGTTTTTTAAAATCTTGATCGCGCTGATAAACCACAGCCTTACCGCGCCCGACGGCGCGGTATTTTTGCATCAAAACAGCCTGGAAAAGATCCAGTTTACTTCGATAATATTTATAGAGTGTACGCTTCGAAACCTGAGCATTTTCAACGATTGTATCAATAATCGCATTGTGCAAACCATGCTTTTGAAATTCAATTTCTGCCGCGGCTAAAATGTCTTTCTGTTTCGCTGTGATTTTCATATTATATTTCCATTTTACCTATAAACATATCAGTTTATTTATACACTATACGGACTCCTCTCCAAAGCAGCTTTGTCAACATACCCACACATATTATAAACAGATTAGTTTACACTTATATAACTGAAATTAAACCATAAAAAAGGGCGCTATTAGCGCCCTTTTTAAAAATAATTCCGAAAACAATTAGCTAAAATCACTCCCCAACGCTGAATTTAATGCCCTGCGCAAGCGGTAATTCTTTCGAATAATTCAGCGTACTTGTCATACGGCGCATATAGCCTTTCCATGCATCTGAACCGCTTTCTCTGCCGCCCCCAGTCTCTTTTTCGCCGCCAAATGCGCCGCCAATTTCGGCGCCGCTTGTGCCAATATTGACATTCGCAATGCCGCAATCACTGCCCGCTTCTGCGGTGAAGGTTTCAGCCTCTAAAACATCGCGCGTAAAGATAGCCGATGACAACCCCTGCGGCACATCATTTTGACGCTCAATCGCTTCTTCCAAATCAGAATAGCGGAAGACATATAATATCGGCGCGAAAGTTTCTTCTTTGACGTTATCAGCAATGCCGCTCATTTCAACGACGGCTGGGTTGACGTAAAACGCTTCTGGATACTCATCCACCAATGCACGCCCGCCGCCTGTGATGTCAGCGCCCATGGTGCGGACTTTATCAAGCGCCGCTTCCATCAGGTCGAATGACATGCCGTCAATTAAGGGGCCAACAAGTGTCCCTTCTGCCATGGGATGGCCGAGCGACAAACCGCCATAGGCTTTTTTAATACGCGGCACTAAAGCATCATAAATATCATCATGTATGAACACGCGGCGTGTTGACGTACAGCGCTGCCCACATGTGCCAACTGCGCCAAAGACGATGGCTTGGAAAGCAAGGTCTAAATCCGCGCTTGGTGCGACGATAATCGCGTTATTACCGCCTAGCTCCAATATCACTTTACCAAAACGCTCAGCGACGATTGGCGCAACTTTACGTCCCATTGCCGTACTGCCTGTTGCACTAATCACTGACATTCGCTTATCCGCCACCATTTGCGCGCCAATTTCTGCTTCGCCAATTAAGAGCTGCGAAAGGTTTTCTGGTGCATCTGCGCCAAATTTAGCGCAGGCATCCAAGAACATTTGCTGACAGGCAATCGCCGTAAGCGGCGTTTTCTCCGATGGCTTCCAGATCACAGGATCGCCGCAGACAATCGCCAGCGCCGTATTCCATGCCCAAACAGCAACAGGGAAGTTAAACGCGCTAATCACCCCCACAGGGCCTGCAGGCTGCCAATATTCACGCATTTTATGCCCCGGACGTTCAGAAGCAATCGTTAAACCATATAATTGACGGCTCACACCAACAGCAAAATCACAAATATCAATCATCTCCTGCACTTCGCCGAGGCCTTCTTGAAAAATTTTACCGTTTTCGAGAGAGACCAAAGCACCCAGCGCTTCTTTCTTCTCACGCAAAATCTCACCCAGCAAACGGATAAGTTCACCACGGCGCGGTGCAGGAATAATGCGCCATGCTTTAAATGCATCTTCGGCATCTGACATCATCGCATCGCACTGCGCGGATGTGTGCATCTGCACAGAAGCTAACTTTTTGCCATCAGCGGGGCTAAATACAGGCAGGTTACCTGATTGACTAAGCACATCTGAAATGCCTAATTCCTCAAAGACCTTATTTACATCTAAACCTACATTGTCGCGCATCATAATTGCTCCTTATTGATTATTAAAGATTACGTCTTAAAGTCGAGTGACGCAGGGGCTACACTATCATAAAATATGATTCGCTGCCGCCCATAACGTCATTTAATGTGAAGCTATACGCTCTAAAGCGATGATATCTGCTATCTCTGCCGTGGTTTTATCCTCAGCATCAGCACGCTTAAAAATTTCATCAAGCGTTACGCCGATATGACGCAGCTTGGCGATTAACTCTTCATGGCTTGCGCCAATTTCCACAACATTAATCACACCGCCCGCGTTAATCGCGTAATCAGGCGCATATAATATACCACGCGCTTTTAATGCTTCTGCCATCTCTGGAGTTGCCAACTGATTATTTGCTGCCCCTGCAATGACTTTGGCCTGAATCGCGTCAACCGTATCGGCACTAATATCACCGCCAAGCGCACAAGGCACATAGACATCAACATCTTCAAACATAATATCATCAGGGTGGCCAATTTTCGCGCCCCATTCCTTTGCGGCGCGCGCAACTTTTGCAGGGTCAATATCCGCTACCGTTAACTGCGCACCATCAGCATGTAAAAGCGCACAAAGCGGCGTTGCTACGCTACCTAAACCTTTCACTGCAAAACGTATGTCGCGCAGAACGTCTTTACCCATCTTGTGTTTTACCGCGGCCTTTATGCCGTGATAAACGCCAATGGCTGTATATAATGGCGGCCCGCCCGGTAGGTCTATGACCCCCGCCTTCTCCAATGAACGCACACGTACAAAATCTGTAATGCTGCCCGCAATTTTAAAATCTTCTAATCGCGTGCCGACATCTTCACCCGTTTCATATATGCCCTGCAACTCATTCAGTGCATGACCTAATGCCATCATAAAAGACGGGTCTGGATTCGTTGTCCCTACCTTGCCAACAATAACCGTTTTTCCCCCGCCATATTTTAAATTAGCCAATGCATTTTTATAGGTCATGCCTTTTGAAAGACGCAGCACATCATTAATGGCATCATTGTCATTATTATAATGCGGCCAATAACGGCAGCCACCGCGCGCAGGGCCGCGTTTGGTATTGTGAAGGGCAATATAGGCCTTGAAACCGATATCTGCATCTTCTGCCATTAATATCTTTTCATGGTTATCATAGGCAGGATGTGCTGATAAATCAGGGTAAGAAAAAGTAAGCGCCATTGTGAACTCCCGTTATTATTATATCTTGTAAGCTAAACACTTATTTTATTGGCTGCGCCGAGTGTATGCTTGATACGAATACCGGTCAATCTTAGATGCTGTTGCACCGCCGCAAGTTTTAGGGCTATTGATCGCCCCTACTTTCATTTATACTGCGTCCAGCTATATAAATTAAGAAACAATAACAAAAAATATAACAGGAGCGCCCTATGGCTGATCTATTCGAAAATCCACTTGGTACAAACGGTTTCGCCTTCATTGAATATGCAGGTAAAGAAGACGAGCTAGGTAAATTATTTGAAAAACTCGGCTTCACCAAAGTCGCGAATCACAAATCACGCGCTATCCACCTCTACCGTCAGGGCGGTATTAACTTCCTGCTTAACGCCGAGGATTACGGACAGCCCAAAGCATTTAGCGATGCACATATCGCAGGCGCAAGCTCTATGGCTTTTATCGTCAAGGACGCAGATGCGGCATTTAAAGAGGCTTTAAAACGCGGCGCAGTATCCGCTATGGATAAAAGCGGCGCAAAACAAAAAGACGTGCCAACAATCGACGGCATTGGCGGCAGCCTTATCCATTTGCTTGACGATGAAAGTTTTTATGATGATAATTTTGACTTCATCACCGATGACCGCCACCCAAAAGGCGCAGGACTTACCTATATTGACCACCTGACCCATAATGTCTTTCGCGGCAATATGGATGTATGGGGCAAGTTCTATGAAGATATTTTCAATTTCCGAGAAATCCGTTATTTCGATATTGAAGGCAAGCTTACCGGCCTCAAAAGCCGCGCCATGACTTCCCCTTGCGGTAAAATCCGCATCCCGCTCAATGAAAGTTCAGACGACAAATCACAAATTGAGGAATTTTTGAAACGTTTTAACGGCGAGGGTATTCAGCATATTGCCCTCGGCACTGCCGATATATATGAAACCGTGCGCGCATTAAACACAAACCAAGTACCGCTGCAAGAAACGCCCGCGACATATTACGAGAAACTTGACGCCCGCGTCCAAGGCCACGGCGAAGACACAGCGGAGCTGCAAAAACTCAACATCCTCCTTGATGGCGCACCGACCGATGGGCAAGGTATTTTGCTGCAAATCTTCACCAAAGATGCCATTGGCCCTGTTTTCTTTGAAATTATTCAACGCAAAGGCAATGAAGGTTTCGGCGAAGGCAATTTTCAGGCGCTTTTCGAATCAATCGAGCTCGACCAAATCCGCCGCGGCGTGCTTGACGAAAAAGAAGCATAAACCGCAGCCAAGCACAGCGCTTATTACATCTGTTCTTTAAAGAAAATCTTCAATCTCGATGTGATTGCCGATCGTGGTTGTGAATGCATTAGGCGGAATCTCAATCCATTCTTTGCTCAATTTATCGATCGGTTCAGAGACGATAATCACGCTCTTTTTTTGCTTGATTGTCTCTTCGCCGCTTTCGTCGCTAATCCAATCAGATGCAGTCGAGTAAAATTGTGTCATCGGCGCTTCTTTTTCTGCGTAGCGTATCGTCCAAACTGTATCACCATCGCTGACGGTGCAGGATAAATTGATAATGCCGCTGGTCTTTTTCTCTTCCGCCGCAGCCCTTACACGCTCAACGGCTTTTTGTAGCCCCTTTTTCGGGTCATCCATCAACCCATAGGTCAAAGCCAATAAGAAAAACGTCTCACTATCTGTCGTGCCGGATAGCTCTGCATAAAATTCTGGTGCAATGTCTTTATGCAAATCTTGGCGCAGCACTTCGAAAGCATCAATATGCCCATTATGCTGAAATAGCCAGTTCTTATATTTAAACGGATGACAGTTTGAACGCTGCACAACGCCCGTTGTCCGCGCACGCACATGGGCGAAGAAAATACTCGCCTTAGTATGTTTACAAATCTCATGCAGGTTTTCATTACTCCATGCGGGCAGCTCATCTTTAAACAGGCCAGGCTCGTCTTTTTCGCCGTACCAGCCAACGCCAAAGCCATCGGCGTTTAAGCTGACCAGCGTGCCTTCTGAAGTAAAGTTCATCTCAGCATTAATACTTTGCGCAACTAATGAGTGATCTGGCAATGTTACAATTTGCTCAATAAATATCGGTGCGCCGCAATAGGCAATCCATCTACACATTCTTATCAACCCTATATTTGTTTGTCTTAAATTTTACTTTATATGGCATCCGCCCTAATTCAATATCCACAGTAACGTGGCTTGTATCTGTGATGCAAGCCTAGCATGAAGCGGCGCGCTTGACCAACTGTGAAAACAAGGTAGACTGCTTGTCAGAAAACAGATTACAAATGGAAGGAACGACGATGAAACTCGCATCATATAAATCAGGCCGTGACGGTCAGCTTTACGTTGTATCAAACGATCTTACCAAAGCCGTGAGCGCCGCCGCCATTGCGCCAACCATGCAGGCCGCGCTTGATGAATGGGATATCTGCGCACCAAAACTTGCAGCATTACACAAAGATTTAGAAACGGGCAACGCCCCAAACATCGAAAATTTTGACCAAAATAAATGTGCCTCACCATTGCCCCGCGCCTACCAAGTCGCCGATGGCAGCGCCTATTTAAACCATGTTGAGTTAGTACGTAAAGCCCGCGGCGCAGAAATGCCTGAAAGCTTCCTTACTGACCCCTTAATGTACCAAGGCGTATCAGACACTATTTTAGACCCCACGCAGGATATCGAAGTCCTCAGCGAAGATTTTGGCATTGATTTTGAGGGCGAAATTGCCGTTATCACCACAGATGTCCCAATGGGCGTTAGCGCCGAAGATGCGCCGCAATATATTGCGCTCGTCATGACAATGAATGATGTATCATTACGTAACCTTATTCCTAATGAACTGGGTAAAGGTTTTGGCTTTTTCAATTCAAAACCGCCAAGCGCATTTTCCCCTGCAGCCGTCACACCAGACAGCCTTGGCGATGCATGGGATGGACGCAAATTTACCAAACCCTTAATCAGCACATTAAACGGCGTTGAATGCGGCGAACCAAATTGCGGCGTTGAAATGCAGTTTGATTTTGGCGAACTTATTGCGCACGCAGCAAAAACACGTCCATTGGGCGCTGGCGCTATTATCGGTTCAGGCACGATTTCAAATTCAGATCGTAATGTCGGCTATAGCTGCCTTGCCGAAATCCGTATGATTGAAAAAATAGAAAGCGGTGAATTTAAAACGCCGTTTATGAAATTTGGCGACAGCATTAAAATCGAAGCCAAAGACGCAAATGGTCAATCCATTTTCGGCACAATTGAACAAAAAATCGTGCAATATAATGCTGCAGCAAAACCCGTCAAGAAAAGCGCATAACAAATGATCACGCTTTATGATTATTACCGTGCGTCAAGCTGTTATCGTCTGCGCATTGCCCTTAACATCAAGGGCATTGATTACGAGACGGTTAATGTTGACTTGCTAAAGGGTGAACATAAAAGCGCCGCCTATAAGAAAATCAACCCGCTTGGCACTGCGCCCTATTTCATTGATGGCGAAGTAGAGCTCAATCAAAGCCTTGCTGTGATGCAATATTTGGATAGTGCATATGCTGCGCCCAAATTAATTTACGGCGACGCAAAAACGCAAGCGGAAATTTGGCAGCTCGCCCTGCTGATCGCCACCGATATTCACCCTTTCGGTACGCCCCAAGTTTGGAAAGCCTATTTAATGGGCGTGCTTGATGCAGACCAAGCGCAAGCAAATGCATGGGTCGAACACTGGATCAGCCGCGGCCTTGCCACATATGAAACAATGCTTACTCGCACCAAGGCACAATATGATTTTAGCTGCGGCGAAGAAATTTCAATGGCGGATATTTGCTTACTGCCGCAATTATATAATGCGCGGCGTTACAAAGTTGACCTTGCTCCTTATCCAAAATTGTTGCAGATTGAAAAAAATATGCTGCACGATGCACGGGTCAAAAAAGCAACGCCAGAGGCGCACCTAGATGCGCCACCAGAGTTAGAAAATATACACGGATCTATGCTATAATAACAAAATAACAAAGCAGGACAGGAAAATGGGAAAAGCAACAAATTACACATCACGCGCGCCAGATGAAAAGGGCTATATTGCGTGGAGCGATGATGAAAACGCCATTTGGGGCGAACTTGTAGCGCGGCAGATGCAATGCATTAAAGGCAAGGCCTGTGATGAATATTTACAAGGACTGGAAACGCTAAACTTTCCCACTGATCGTATTCCGCAAATCCCCGAAATAAACGCTATATTGCGCGAAAAAACGGGATGGGAAGTTGCGCCCGTGCCTGCGCTGATCAATTTTGATAAATTCTTTGCACTGCTTGCTGATAAAAAATTCCCCGTTGCAACATTTATCCGCAGCCGTGATGAATTTGATTATCTGCAAGAACCAGACATTTTCCACGAAGTCTTTGGCCACTGCGCGATGCTGACCAATCCAGACTTCGCCGCATTCACCCACGTCTATGGCAAGCTTGGCCTTAAGGCTGATAAAAAAGACCGCGTCTGGCTCGCAAGGTTGTATTGGTTCACGGTTGAGTTTGGCCTAATGGAAACAAAAGACGGGCTACGCATTTATGGCGGCGGTATATTATCATCACCTGCTGAGACCGAATACGCCTTTGCATCAGGCACGCCAGAGCGTAAAACGCTCGATGTCATTGACGTATTGCGCACGCCATATCGCATTGACATTATGCAGCCGGTTTATTTTAAAATTAACAGCATACACGACCTTTATAACATCGCCCAAATGGATATAATGGGTAAAGTCCGTAAGGCGCAGGCACTTGGCCTACACACGCCGAAATATCCGCCAAAAGATGACAGCCAAAAATCGGCATAAACGAAATAAACACTCAGCAGAAACGGAGAAACGAAAATGTCTGCACTTGAAAAAGAAAAATGCGTCCCTTGTTCAGGCGGCGCAACCCCTGCCACCAATGAAGAAATTAAAGAAATGGCCAAAAGCATCCCTGAATGGCAAGTCTATGACACAGACGGCATTGATATGTTAGAGCGCGTTTATAAATTCAAAAACTGGAAAAAAGCGCAAGATTTCGCTATGCGTATCGGCGCACTCGCCGAAGACGAACAGCACCACCCCGCTATCTTGCTTGAATGGGGCAAAGTCAAAATCACATGGTGGACACATGCCATAAGCGGCCTGCACAAAAATGACTTTATCTGCGCCGCAAAAACCGATGAAATATTTAATGATGTCTAAACAAAAAAGCGGCTCAAAAAGCCGCTTTTTTATTCTTAAAGCTAATTAGACCTCTTAAAAGCGATTAGCCATCGTTACATAAGCGCCGCTTTTTACTTGCGCGGTCTTATCTTCACATTTATTCCATGCATTAACGCTATAGGAAACCATTCTAGCATCTAAGCTGTCTGCCGCTATTGGCGTGTTGAACTTTTCACCATATGCATCTTTCATCATTGAAACAAAGCAATTGCGTGAAACGACCTGATTTTTAGGACGCATTGGAAACCCTTCACGTGTCACAAGAAGCTCTGTTTCGGTCATGAACTTTGTATATTCAGATCTTTTCGTGAAAACGCCTTTTAATACACTCGCGGGCTTAACTGCCGCGTTAATAAATAAATTCTCGGCAAAGCTGAAATTTTCTGCATATTCTGCGTTGCGTAAATCAATCGCATCGCCAAGGCTCACATATTTATCCGCCATTTCATTAAAAAGGGCGCTGAGTGTCGTTTGTTGTTTCTTTGTCATTATAACATTCCTGTTCTCTACGCTTATATACGCGGTACGCCGCTGCCAATATTTTGATTGTTAGGCCCCTGTGGTTTAGGACGAATAAAGCGGCTATTGACCGTAGCTTTTATTTTATCTTCACCATCTCTATCGCCGGGGGTATAAGCTGGGTGACTCCATGCATTATATGTGTCGCGCGGGGAAAAGTTTATCATTGTAGATCTATGACGGCTCACACTGTGGCGTACAGTTGTTGCCTTACGCGGTAAGCGGTCAAACCCTGCAAATTGTAATTCCACATTATACGCTGCCGCCACATCATGTAACGCAACAATTTGTTCTGTTAAGCCTGCAAGTTCCTCACGAGAATAAACCGCGCCATCAACATCAATAGAGAACGAATAGCTCCCTAAAGACGTGCCGCATTTTTCATGTAAACGCTGGAAAATATTCTCACCACGCCCCATATTCTGGGCAAGTTTCTTTATATCGACGCCAGCATCACCTGCGGCAGATAGTGTTTCTTCAAATTCTGCCTGTATACGCACAGGCAAACCAGACATAAAACTAGACAGCCTTGCCAATTGGCGCTCATGTTCAATTTGCTGCGGTGTTTGTGCTGCTGGTTCATTAAAAAACAAACGCAATACGGGAAAATCTTTAAAGCCCATTTCTTACCAACCTGTTGTGTTATTTGTTATGATCATTATACATAAACAGGCGCAACCATAATGTCAACCCTAAGCTTTGCTTATCACCCTTTATGCAAACTATCCCAAACATCTAAATAATCAGGCTGAAAATTATCACCCTCTAACGCTTGTGCCGTCGGGCGCATGATATAACGGCTTTCAAACATAAAGGCCATACCGCCATCTAAATATTGTGGCGCAAGTTCGGTATTACTCGCCTTTTGATATGTCTTGGCGTCAGGGCCATGTGCAGACATGCAATTATGCAATGAATAACCACCAGGAACAAAGCCATCAGCCTTACCGTCATATTCGCCGTTTATCATGCCCATAAATTCGCTCATAATATTACGGTGGAAATAAGGTGGACGGAAAGTATTCTCTGCGACCATCCAGCGCGGTGGGAAGACAACAAAATCAAGGTTCGCTGTGCCTTCGATTACGCTTGGCGATGTTAACACGGTAAAAATTGACGGATCAGGGTGGTCGAAACTGACGCTGTTGATCACGTTGAAATTTTTAAGGTCATATTTATACGGCGCATAATTGCCATGCCACGCCACAACATTTAACGGCGATGAACGCAATGGCGCAGACCATAATTTTCCCGCAAATTTAGCGATCATCGTCATCGCGCCCTCTTTTTCTTCATAAGCAGCTTCGGGGGTTAGGAAATCGCGCTCATTAGCAAGGCCGTTCGCGCCAATGGGACCGCGCGCAGGAAGCTCTAACGGGCTGCCGTAATTTTCGCAAATATAGCCTGATATGTCTTCGCAGCCCTCAGCCAAATCGACAGCGAATTTAATGCCGCGCGGAATCACAACAATTTCCTCGGGCGCGGCTTCAATCACGCCCATTTCACTGCGAATAACCATGCTACCTTGCTGCGGGACAATTAATAACTCCCCATCAGCATTGTAAAAATAACGCCCATGATCCGCCATCGACTGATTGGCTTGATAAA
>MDTB01170921.1_pt1 | contig 19163 bp, 17 predicted proteins | sample 811161 | NCBI WGS metagenome assembly MDTB01 (sample SAMN05326650, study PRJNA326480) | marine metagenome | isolation source: seawater | place: Mediterranean Sea | collected 2009
ACTGAGTGTTCAAGAGTTACGCAAGGCATAATATATCCTGTGATGATTATGAATGCCAAAATTGCTCTTGCTTCATGCATAATTATTTTACTTATTGTTATGAATCCCATGATAACTCTTTCAGGATTTTTTATTTTCGCAATTATTTATTTTTTTATTTTTTCAGTTGTAAAAAAAAGAGTTGCAAGAAATGGTATAGCTGTTACCAAAAGCCAGAAAAATAGATTTCAATTAATGAATGAGGGATTTGGAGGAATAAAAGATGTTTTGCTTTTGGGAAGATCATTTAGCTTCAAAGAGAAATTTCTATCAGCAAGTAATGAATACGGTAGAGCTAATGCTTCAATTGCTACCATGAATGAAGTACCTAAATTTTGGGTTGAGTTAATTGCATTTGGAGCAATGGTATCTTTAATATTATTCTTATTATCTTCAAATAACGGAAGCTTGCCGTTAATTTTACCTCAATTAGGTATTTTCGCCATGGCAAGTTACAAGCTTTTGCCAGCATTTCAGCAAGTTTATGGAAACCTAACATATATTAAAGGATCTGCTTCTGCCCTCCATAGCATCCGAGATGACTTATTGGCATGGAAAATATCAAAAGAAAACAAAATGAAAGATTCAAAAAAGAATATATCATTTAAGAATCAAATTGAGTTTCGGAATGTTACATTTAAGTATCCCACCAAGGATAATTTTGCACTGGAAGATATCAGTTTAAAAATTAACTCAAAATCAATTGTTGGTTTTGTTGGTTCATCTGGTTCAGGAAAGTCTACACTGGTTGATTTAATTCTAGGTTTAATGATGCCGACCGCAGGTATTGTGCTAATTGATGATAAGGTTCTTAACCTCAAGTCGTTAAGATCTTGGCAAAATCATGTTGGATATGTTCCGCAAACAATTTTCCTTTCAGATAGTTCTATAGGCTCCAATGTTGCATTCGGCTTACCAAAAGATCTAATAAATATAGACAAAGTTAAGCGAGCAATTAAACTTTCTAATTTAGAATCTTTTGTCGATTCCTTGCCTAATGGTTTGGATGAGATTGTTGGAGAGAAAGGAGTGCAACTATCCGGAGGACAAAGACAAAGAATTGCAATTGCAAGAGCCTTATATAATGATCCAGAGGTTTTGGTTTTTGATGAGGCAACAAGTGCGTTAGACGGCCTTACTGAAAAAGCTATAATGGACGCTATATATGAACTATCATCACACAAAACTATAATTTTGGTTGCTCACAGATTAAACACAGTTAAAAAATGCGATCGTATTTACCTATTTGAGAACGGGCGCTTAATAGATTCAGGTAGTTTTGAAGTGATGCAAGAAAATAACAAAAAATTTAAAAATATGTCACATCATTCTTAGATAAATGAGTCAAGCGAACAAAATTGCTTTAATTACTGGAATTACTGGTCAGGATGGATCTTATTTAGCAGAATTTTTAATTGAAAAAGGATATGAAGTTCACGGAATAAAAAGACGGTCTTCAATCTTTAACTCACAAAGGGTAGATAATATTTATCAAGATCCTCAAATAAATTCTAGAAATTTTATAATGCATTACGGTGACCTATCAGATGCTACGAATTTAACAAAAATTATTAATCATGTACAACCACATGAAATATATAATCTTGCCGCGCAATCACATGTTGGAATTAGCTTCGAAACGCCAGAGTACACTTCGGATATTGACGCTTTAGGAACACTTCGAATTCTTGAAGCTATTAAATTTTTAGACTTAACAAAAAAAACAAAATTTTATCAAGCTTCTACATCCGAGTTATATGGCCTTGTTCAAGAATCTCCTCAAAATGAAAAAACACCATTCTATCCAAGATCTCCATACGCAGTGGCAAAACTATATGCCTATTGGATCACAGTTAATTACAGAGAGGCATATGGAATGTTCGCTTGCAATGGGATTTTATTTAATCATGAATCTCCTCGTAGGGGTGAAAATTTTATAACAAGAAAAATTACTAGAGGTTTAGCAAATATAGTTTGTGGTATTTCAGATTGTTTATATGTGGGAAACTTAGATGCAATGAGAGATTGGGGTCATGCTAAAGATTATGTAAAAATGCAATGGTTAATGCTGCAGCAAGATATAGCTGAAGATTTTGTCATAGCCACAGGCAATCAATATTCTGTCAGAGATTTTGTATGTTGGTCAGCAAAAGAACTAGGATTGAATATTAAATTTCAAGGATCTGGTTCTGAGGAAATTGCAATTATTGATTCTTTTGATGAAGGCTATGATTATAAACTGAAAGAGGGAGATATTATTTTAAAGGTGGACAAAAGATACTTCAGACCTACTGAAACTGAGTCTTTGCTTGGTGATGCGAAAAAAGCAAAGGAAAAGTTAGGATGGGTTCCAGAAATTTCAGCCAAGGAAATGTGTTCTGAGATGGTTAAATCTGATCTTATTGAAGCTCAGAAAATAGCTTTATTAAATGAGCATGGATACGACAAATAGCTTTTTAAATCATGTCGATTTGCAACACAAAGACTGTAGTATTTTTGTTGCCGGTCATAACGGGATGGTTGGCTCTTCAATTGTTAAAAATCTAAAATCACATGGCTTTAATAAAATAATTACTGCTGACAGAGCCAACTTAAATTTACTAAATCAAACCCATGTACTAGATTTTTTTTCTGACAATAAGATTGATCAAATATACATTGCTGCAGCACGAGTAGGGGGGATTTACGCAAACAGCACTTACCCAGCTGATTTTATATATGAAAATTTAATGATCGAAGCTAATTTAATCCATGCTGCTCATGTTTATGACATTGATAGGCTAATGTTTTTAGGGTCATCATGTATTTATCCTCGAAATACTTCTCAACCTATGAAAGAAAATCAATTGCTTACAGGGGAGCTTGAAAAGACAAATCAAGCATACGCAATTTCAAAAATTGCAGGAATTGAATTGTGCAGAAATTACAATAATCAATTTTCAAGAGATTTTAGATGCGTAATGCCAACAAATCTTTATGGAAGAAATGACAATTTTCATTCAGAAAACAGCCATGTTATACCTGGGCTAATCTCAAGATTTTATGAGGCAAAAAAAAATAATTTTAATAAAATAAAAATTTGGGGAACTGGGGAGGCTTACAGAGAATTTTTGCATGTTCAAGATTTAGCCCAAGCTTGTATTTTCTTAATGAATTTATCAAAAGAAAAATTTTATCCTTCATTAAAATCTTTGTATCCTTTTGTTAATCTTGGTTCCGGTCTTGAAATTCGCATTAAGGATCTTGTAGATATGATCTCAAATGTTTCAAATTTTAATGGAGATTTAGTCTTTGATATTACAAAGCCAGATGGACCAAAAAGAAAGCTCTTGGATAATTCAGTGATGAATAAATTTGGATGGGAGCCTAAAATTTCTTTACAAGATGGAATTCGTGATACTTATGAGTGGTATTCAAACAATCAAACCTCCGTAAGAAATAAAAAATAATTCTTATGTCATCCTCTAATATTCTATTTATAGGTAAAAGGTTTCTATGCGATCCATCGGGTGGAAGGGAGATGTTAAGCTCTCTCACATTTAGGATTGTTAAGGAAATTTTTCAAGATCAATGTTATACATTTGAAATTGATTCTCATTCAAAATTTTATCCTGAGCCATCTTTAATGAATAAAATATTCAAAAGTCACCTTGATGGGATTTCCCCTTTAATGATCAACTCTATAAATGAAATAATAAATCAAAATAATATCAACAAAGTTTTTATAGATGGCTCAAATCTTGGTTTTTTTGCTGAGAAAATCAAAGCTAAATTTCCAAAAATTCATATTTTTTGTTCTTTTCATAATGTTGAGGCAAAGTTTTTCTTTGATTCACTAATTAGAAAAAAATCCTTAAAGTCTGCTGCAATCTTACTTGCAAACTTTCTTTCAGAAAGAAAAGCAGTATTAAACTCTGATCATATAATTGCACTGACAAAAAATGATTCAAAAAATTTAGACAAAATTTATGGAAAATTTGCTCACTCAATTGTTCCAATGGCATTAGAGGATAAATTTAAATCTAGCTTTTTATTAAATACAAATGAAAATGTCGAAAGATATATTCTATTTGTAGGAGGAAATTTTTTTGCAAATGAATATGGAATTAAGTGGTTTACAAAAAATGTTTCACCATATATTGAATATAAAACTTTTATAATTGGAAGTGGCTTTGAGAATCTAAAGTCTGAGCTTGAGCAATCTAAGAATGTATCAGTAATTGGGAGGGTTGATTCATTATCTGAGTGGTATATTAATGCAGAATATGTGATTGCCCCTATTTTTGAAGGATCCGGAATGAAAACTAAAGTTGCTGAGGCTATGATGTATGGAAAGAAAATTCTTGCCACTTCTCAAGCTTTGATTGGATATGAAGATGCTCACATTGAGGCTTACTATGTTTGCAATACAAAAAGAGATTATGTTGAATTATTGTCAAAGTTGTATAGTAAAATTCCAAAGAAATTTAATGAGAACCTCCGTCAACTTTATTTAAAAGAATATTCACATGAAGCATCTAAAACTAGACTCGAGAGATTTCTGTAAACATCATGCTTAGATTTATAAAGAAAACAATCAGAAACATTATTCCAACAAGAATGCATGTCCCATTAAAGTATTGGTATGCTTTTATTCGTGGCTATACGGAACCAGAGATGACTTTATTAAAAAACATTATAAAGGCTGAAAGTACTGTTATTGATGCAGGAGCCAATCAAGGAATATATTCATATTTTATATCTAAATTTTGTAAAAATATTCAAATCTTTGAACCTAATTCTGAATGTTTTAATTTGCTTAAATCTTGGGCAAACTCTCATGAAAATATAATTGTTTATAATGAGGCACTTTCTAATGAAGACAGGCTTGCTTCACTTTTGATTCCAATTGATCAACACGGAGTCGAGCATGACTCAAGTGCTTCTATAGAGAATAATAATTTTAGTCAAACAAGAGAAGAGACTGTTCGATTGAATAAGCTTGATTCTTTTAATTTCAGTGAGATCGATTTTATTAAGATTGATGTAGAGGGCCATGAGTTTCCTTTGTTGCAAGGTGCTTATAATACTATCAAAATAAGTAAGCCATGCTTGCTAATCGAGATAGAGCAACGTCACAATAAAAAATCAATTTTTGAAATATTTAAGTTTCTAGAAGATCTTGATTATCTGTGTTTTTACTTAGATGAAGGAAAGCTCTATAGTTTTTCTGAATTTAATATTGCTATCCATCAACAAAATCAAAACATCAATACAGAAAAAAAATATATCAATAATTTCTTGTTCTTCGACAAGTTTAAATTTGATCAAGGTCATTACTCAAATTTGAAAGAATACTTTTTATGAAAATAGCCATCATTACGCCAGTATACTCAATCGCTGGAGTTCCATTGGCTCAACATAGATTTGCTAGAGCATTAGCATACAAGAATTTTAAAGTTGATTTAATTATTGGATTTTTACCGACCGACTTGCATCCACCTGAAATTCCAGGAGTCAGTATCAATATTCTTAATAAAAATAATGTAAGGAAAATGTTTTTTAAATTAATTTCAATTTTCAAGAGAGAAAAATATGATTTAATTTTTTCAGCTGAAGATCACTTAAATATTGTTGTTATTCTCGCAAAGTATTTTTCGTATTCCAATTCACTTATAAGTGCATCTTCCAGAGTCACGCCATATGATACATATTCGAATAACTTGTTTTCCAAGGGATGGATTTTGAAGCAACTTACTAAACTCACAATGAAAAAAGCAGATGTTTTATCTTGTGTATCAAAAGATATGGTGAAGCAATATAAATCTATTTTTAAAAGTTCAACTCATCAATGCATTTATAACATTGTTGATGACACTGAATCTAGAGAAAAAATGCATGAACATTTAGAGCATCCATGGATAAATAGAGACAAATATTCAATTATCATTGCATCAGGAAGATTGGCTGAGTGGAAAGGTTTTGAGGATTTAATAAGAGCTATGCCATTAATCTTAAAAGAACAAAATGTAAAATTAATAATTCTTGGAGATGGACCATTAAAATCACATTTAAAGAGCGTTATTGGTGAATTAAATTTGAATTCTTTTGTAGATCTTGCTGGTTACGTAGATAATCCATTCAAATATTACAAAAACTCAGATGTTTTTGTTCTTTCTTCATATGTTGAAGGCCTTCCAAATGTATTAGTAGAGGCTATGATGTGCGGCTGTACTCCAGTATCTACTGACTGTCCAACTGGCCCAAGCGAAGTACTTCAAAGAGGAAAATATGGGTATTTAGTTCCCATGCATAATCCAAGGATGTTAGCTCAGGGGGTAATAAGCGCGTTGAAATCACCGATCCCAAAAATATTACTTGATGAGGCAATAAAACCATTTAATTCAGACGAAGTTTTAAAATCTCATTTTAAGGCGTTGAATCTGACTTCAGTTATATGAAAATCGGTCTTAATGGAACATGCTTTAATAGTAGACCTTCTGGAGCAAAGCAAAGGTTTGTTGGTCTATATGGCAATCTTTTTGAGCAAATGTCGGATTGCGAATTTATAGTTTTTGAGCCAAGCGATACTAAAATGGATTCATGGTTTAAGACTCATGATAATGTAACTTTTAAGCAAACGATTATCCCCAGTGAGGGTAGAATAAAAAAATTTTTACTCGGTTTAAATTACTGGAAAAAATTATTATTAAAAGAAGAAGTAGATTATTTTGAGGGATTTAATTTACCCAGCATAAAAAATCCTACTGGAAAAACTTTTCATACTATTCATGATGTAAGAGGAATATATAGAGAGTTTTCTCCATGGGAGCACATAATTTCTAAGCCCATTCATAAAAAATTTCTTAACAGAGTAGATAGCATCATAACAGTATCACAAACCATGAAAGATGAAATTTTAAAATTTTCTCCAAATTCAGATATTTCAGTAATCTATAATGGACTTGATTGTGATAGCTTTAGCGATGTTCCCGAGGATGTTACTCAAAAAATAAAGAAACAATTTAAGCTTCCATCAGATTTTATATTATCAGTAGGGCATTTTGAGCATCGAAAAAACTACATAAATCTAATAAATTCTATAAAAATATTAAAGAAAAAAAACTTTAAGATACCTTTAGTTATCATTGGAAATGACAATGGCACCAAAGAAACTATATGTAAAAAAATTGATCAAGAAAATCTTAGCGATCTTATCCACATTTTTAGTGATCTTTCAGATGAAGAGGTTAAAGGTGTGTATAAACTTAGTAAATTATTTATTTTTCCTTCAACTTACGAAGGTTTTGGGATTCCAATATTAGAGTCAATGGCTTCAAAAACTCCTATAGTTTTAAGCAATTTAACGGTCTTTAAAGAAATTACTGAAGGTGTTGGGATATACTTTGATCCTCATAATCCTAATGATATTGCTAAATGCATCAAGGATACTCTATCGAATGAGAATCTACTTGATGATTTAAAAGGTTACGGATCAACGAGAGTCAAAGATTTTAGCTTTAAAAATTTAGCGATAGAGTTAAAAAAATTTTATTTAGAGAAAAGATAGTATGTGTGGATTTGCAGGATTTATGTCAAATAGTGCTGTTAAATTTGATACATCTAAAATCATAGAGGATATGATTAAAACAATTCATCATCGCGGTCCTGATGATGATGGAACTTGGAGTGATTCATCTGGGTCCATTTTTTTTGGCTTCAAAAGGCTTGCAATCCTTGATCTATCTATAGCTGGGCATCAACCTATGGAATCCTTTGATGAAAGATTTACCATTGTATTTAATGGCGAAATTTATAATCATCACGAATTAAGAGGCAAACTTAAGAGCTCTCTTCCAAATAATTTTGAATGGATAAGTAATTCTGATACTGAAACGCTTCTAACCGCGTTTTCTGTATGGGGCATAAAAGAGACACTGAGAGCAACTGTTGGAATGTTTGCACTTGCATTATGGGATCAGAAGTATAAAAAATTGATTTTGGCAAGAGATAGAATGGGCGAAAAGCCACTGTATTTTGGAAATGTGGATCGTTCATTTGTATTTGCCTCAGAGCTTAAAGCAATCAAGGCTTTTCCAAATTTTAATAACTCTATATCTAAGAATAGCCTTAAAGAGTTTCTAAAATATAATTATATTCCAGCTCCTCATTCAATTTATGAAAATATATATAAGCTTATGCCCGGAAGCTACGCAACCATTCATCAAGATGGATCATTTCATCATGATTATTTTTGGTCTGTAAATGAAACTTTTAAACAAGGTAGCTTAAATATGTTTTCAAGTAGCGCCGAAGCAATTGAACAGATTGAGGAGAATTTGAGTGAATCAATATCCTTGCAAATGCTTGCAGATGTTCCATTGGGCGCTTTTTTGAGCGGAGGAGTGGACTCTTCTACAATTGTTGCTCTAATGCAGGAAAAGTCTATAAATCCAATAAAAACTTTTACCATTGCGTTTGAGGATGATAACTATAACGAAGCACCGTTCGCAAAAGAAATTGCTAACCATCTTGAAACTGATCACCATGAAATCCTAGTAACAGATGCAGAAGTTCAAGATGTGATACCAAAACTCTCAAGTATGTATGACGAGCCATTTGCTGACTCATCTCAGATTCCGACTCACTTAGTTTGTAAAGCTGCGAGAAAGAATGTAACAGTCGCTTTATCTGGAGATGCTGCAGATGAACTTTTTGGTGGTTACAATCGATATACATGGACACCACGTATATGGAAAAAAGTCTCATGGATGCCTTTTAAGCTAAGAAGAATAATAGGAAAATTGATTAAAGTTACCCCCTCTATCTTATTTGATTTTTTGGGAGGATTAGTAAATATTCTTTTACCTAAAAGAAAGAAAATAATGAGATTTTCAGATAAGTTTCATAAGATGGCTGCAAGACTTGAAACCTCAAAAAATTTAAGTGATTTTTGTCATCACCTTGCTTTGATTTGGCAGAATCCTGAGGAAGTAATCAATATGACGAATTTCAATGGAATAAATCAAACTTTACAAAATACAGATAATGATTTTATTGCCACAGATGATGTTTCCCAGATGATGTATGATGATTTAATTACATATCTTCCAGATGATATTCTTTGTAAAGTTGATAGGGCTGCAATGTCAGTAAGCTTAGAAACTAGAGTTCCATTTCTTGATCATAGGATTATAGAAACTTCTGCACGAATTCCAATTGAAATGAAAATTCAAAACAACAAGGGAAAATGGATATTAAGGGAAATTCTAAACAAATATGTTCCTTCAAGGTTAATCGATAGGCCAAAAGCAGGTTTTGCAGTTCCGATTGGAGATTGGATTAAAGGCCCCCTAAAAAAATGGGCAGAGGCTCTAATAGAGCCTAATAGGTTAATTAATGAGGGTTACCTTAACCCAGAGCCTATACAAAAAATCTGGAAGGAACATTTATCAGGAGAATATGATTGGACTCCTAGGCTTTGGGGGATATTAATGTTCCAAAGTTGGTTAGAAAAAACTAAAAAAGATTAATGATTTTAAAAAATTCTTATTTTTGAGACCTGTGGAAGAGCTTATAAATCCGCGCGTAAACGAAATAGCATCATCTGGTGCAACCTACGCATATTGGCTGATGTTTTCTATTCCAGCATTTTTTGCTTTTGTTGGAGAGAGAAGAAGCGTTAATAATTTAGATTCGTTTTCTTTAAGATTTGATGGCTTATGGTGGTTATTTTTTATAATCATTACTTTATTCATAGGATTTAGAGTCCAAGTTGGAGGTGATTGGGGCTCTTATCTTACCTATTATAAAATTATTAGTAGTTCACCATTATCTGAAACGTTTGATCCATTAGCTGATCCTTCATATATGTTTTTAAACTATTTAAGCGGTCTTTATGGGTTAGGAATATATGGGGTTAATTTTGTAAGCGCATTGATTTTTTCATTAGGATTATTTGTTTTTTGCAGAAGTTTACCAAGGCCATTCTTGGCACTAACCGCAGCAATTCCATATTTAGTCATTGTCGTTGGAATGGGTTATACCAGGCAAGGTATAGCTCTTGGATTAATCATGTTAGGACTAGTTGCTATTAGTAGAAATAAAAGCATTCTCTTCTTTTTATTGATCATGTTTGCTGCAACATTTCATAAAACTGCAATTATTATGTTGGGTATTGCAGGATTGGCGTCAACAAATAATAAGCTTTGGATGTTTTTGTGGGCCAGTTTAATAGTATATTTTTCTTATACATTTTTTTTATCTGATTCTTTTGAACGGTTTGTAAAATATTATTACGAACAAAGCTATCAATCCTCTGGAGCGTTGATAAGAATTTTGATGCTAATATTGCCTGCATCTTTACTATTATTTTTTTTCCCAAGATTTGAATTTAACAAATCTTTGGAATTACTTTGGTGGTGGTCCGCAATAATATCAATACTTTTATTTATTCTATTATTCACTACAAATGCAAGCACTGCGATTGACAGAATAGGCCTGTATTTATTGCCTATTCAGTTAATTGTATTTTCATATTTGCCAGATATTTTTTCGCGAAAAGGAGATCTTAGCAAGCTCATTATTTTATTAATAATTTTTTACTATACTCTTGTCTTATATGTATGGTTATATTTTGCAACTTTTTCACATATGTGGCAGCCATATAGAAATGCATTGTTTGAAATGCTTTAACTTTCTATCAAGAATATAAATATGAAAACCATATTATTTTCAGCAAATACTTCTTGGTATTTGTATAACTTCAGACAATCAACATTAAAAAAATTTGTTGAATTAGGGCATGAGGTAATATGTATCGCACCTCAAGACCAATATTCAAAAAAACTGGACAAAATTGGCGCAAAACATGTGAACATTTCTATGGACAACAAAGGAACTAATCCCCTGAAAGATTTAGCTCTCTTTTTTAAATTTTATCTCCTATATCGTAAATACGATCCTGATTTAATATTTCATTTTACAATTAAAAATAATATATATGGTTCATTGGCCGGATTCTTAGCAAGAAAAAAATTCATTAACAATATTACAGGCCTAGGAACAATTTTTATAAATGATAATCTTATTTCTAAGTTAGTTTATTTTATGTATCGTCTAAGCCAGCCACTTGCGGAATTAATTTTTTGTCAAAATAAAGATGATTACAAGCTATTAATTGAAAATAATCTTGTTCCAGCAGAAAAGTTAAAAATTTTGCCTGGATCAGGAGTGAACTTAGATAAATTTCATCCTAAGAATCATAAAATTAAAAAAGCTGGTGAATTTAGATTTGTATATACCGGTCGTATGCTCGCAGATAAGGGACTTAACGAATTGATAGGAGCCTTTAAAATAATTAATCAAAATAGTATCAGATGCCATTTATGGTTATGTGGATATATTGACAAAAAAAATAATAGTGCCATCACTCTCAACGAAATTAAATCTTGGAAGAAATACACCTGGTTTAAGTGGATCGGGCCATCTGATAATGTGAGTGAAATTTTAGCTCAATGTGACTGTTTTGTCTTACCGTCATATAGGGAAGGGATGCCCAAAAGTATTTTAGAGGCATGTGCTATGAATTTGCCAGTAATTGCAACTGATGTTCCTGGTTGCAGGGAAATTATCACAGATAATTTCAATGGAATACTATGTATGCCTAAGAATATAGATTCACTGAAAAGCGCATTATTAAAAATTCTCACAATGGATACAACACAAAGAATTCAATTAGGTAAAAACGGTAGAGAGCGAGTTACCAATTTATATGATGAAAAAATCGTGGTTCAAAGCGCACTAAACTGTTTAAATAAAATTAGTAAGAAATAAGCAGATATCTTACAATGCAACTTTTAATCACAGACTTGATGGATGGAAGAGGATAGGATAATAATTACTGGCGGCCTAGGATTTATTGGCTCAGCATTGGTAAGATATTTAATAGATAATACTTCATATAAGGTAGTAAATTATGATGCTATCAAATATTCAGCAAACTTAGATTCATTAAGTTCAGTCTCAGAATCAGAAAGATATGATTTTATTAAGGGCGATATTTGCAACAAAAAACTCTTTTCAAATACGCTAGAAAAATTTAAACCAAAAGGCATAATTCATTTGGCTGCAGAATCACATGTAGACCGATCTATTGATAATGCAGATCCATTTATCCAAACCAATGTTTTTGGTACTTATAACCTCTTGAATTGCTCTTTAGATTACTGGAATAAATTATCAAAATCACAGCAAAAAAAATTTACTTTTCACCATGTTTCAACAGATGAAGTATATGGTGATATAAAAGAAAATGAAGCACCATGCAATGAATCTAGGCGTTATGACCCAAGCTCACCATATTCTGCCAGCAAAGCAAGTTCTGATCATCTGGTTCGCTCCTGGTATAGAACTTATGGCCTTCCAGTTGTTGTTACAAATTGTTCCAATAATTATGGTCCATTTCATTTCCCAGAAAAACTTATCCCTCACATCATATTAAATGCAATTCATGGAAAGAAAATTCCAATATATGGAGACGGTAAACAAATAAGAGATTGGATTTATGTAGATGATCATGTAAGGGGGCTCATGGAAGTCTTCGATAGCGGAAAAAAGGGTGATACTTATAATATCGGGGGTTCAAATGAGATTCAAAATATTGATACTGCAATAAAAATTTGTTCGATACTTGACGATTTAATTTCTAAAAAACCCCAAGGAGTACATTTTTTTCGAGATTTAATATGCTATGTTGATGATAGACCTGGACATGACAGGCGATATGCCATAGATTCATCTAAGATTCAGTCAACTTTAAATTGGCGACCAAAAGAATCATTCGATACTGGCCTCAAAAAAACTGTAAAATGGTATCTAGATAATCCTCAATGGTGGGAAGCGATTTTTAAAAAAAACTATGCATTGAAAAGATTGGGTAAAAACTAAAGACTTATGAAAGGCATTATTCTTGCAGGAGGATCTGGCACCAGGCTAGCTCCTATAACACTCGGCTTCTCCAAGCAACTGCTTCCAATATTCGATAAGCCAATGATTTATTATCCTTTATCAGTAATGATGCTGGCTGGTATTCGAGAAATTTTAATTATATCGACTCCATCTGACTTACCCTTCTTTAAAAAAATTCTTGGAGATGGAGCAGATTATGGGATTAACCTCGATTATATTGCTCAAACCTCTCCGGATGGAATTGCTCAAGCATTCTTGCTTGGAGAAAAATTCATAGGTGAGCAAAATGTCTCACTTATCCTTGGAGATAATATATTTTTTGGATATGGTTTTAGCAAAATGCTCAAAGAAGCATCTAATCTGAACCAAGGCGCTAGAATATTTACAACTTATGTTCAGGATCCCAGGTCATTCGCTGTAGCTGAGTTCGATGAAAGTGGAAAAGTACATTCCTTAGAAGAGAAACCAAAAAAGCCAAAATCTAACTATGCAGTAACTGGTCTTTATTTTTATGATAATTCCGTTGTTGATATTGCGAAAGGACTTAAGCCTTCTGATAGAGGAGAATTAGAGATTACCGACGTAAACATTGAATATTTAAAAAGGGGTGAGTTGAAATCGTCCCAGCTGGGCAGAGGGTTTGCATGGCTTGATACAGGTACTCATGATTCAATGTTAAGTGCAGGAGAGTTTGTTAGCACTATTGAGAAAAGACAAGGATTAAAAATAGCATGTTTAGAAGAAATTGCTTTTTCAAGCAAATGGATAGATCAATCAATTTTGTCAAAACAAGCGCTTAAGTATAAAAATAGTCCATATGGAGCATATCTACAGTCATTATTGAGCTGACTATTAGGCAGTAAATTTTTAGGCTAATTTATATGAGAATCTCAATTGCAATGACTACTTATAATGGGTCAAAATATTTAAATGATCAGCTAAAGAGTTTTATCCAACAAGATCAGGCACCTGATGAATTAATTGTATGCGATGATGGGTCAAGCGATAACACAATAAAAATCTTAGAAAAATTTTCTTTAAATGCTCCATTTGATGTCAAAATTTATCAAAATGAATCTAATTTAGGATTTACAAAAAATTTTGAAAATGCTCTCTCAAAATGTACAGGAGATTTAATCTTTTTATCAGATCAGGATGACATTTGGTTCCAAAACAAAATTAGTTCTATCACAGAGTATTTTTATTTGAATGAAAATATTTCTCTAATCATTCATGATGCTGAAATTGTCGATGAAAACTTAAAATATCATGGTTCAAATACACTTTCGCAGGCTTTGCGAGGTTTTGGAAATACCAATATTTACATAACGGGCGCACTCACTGTAATTCGAAAAGATTTACTAGATTACGTGTTTCCATTTCCTGAAAATATCAACGGTCATGATGGTTGGATTCATAATGTTGGGAAAGTATTAGAAAGAAGGCAAGTTTTAAAAAAGTCATTGGGATTGATTAGAAGGCATTCTGACAACACATCAGGCTGGGTAGCAAGCTCGATAGAAAAAATAAGTTTTTTTGACGTTTTGAAGGCTCAAATTCATAGCGTAATTAAGAAACCTAATCAAAATTATGACGATAGGATTCTTTTAAATCATAGCCTAATGAAGGTAATCGATAAATTTAAAAATAATCACAATAAAGATGATATTCATTTTTTAAGTCAAAAAGAAAATTATCTAAAAAGTGAGCTTAGTGCACTTATCAGAAGAAATGATATGCAGTCAAGTTCGTTCTTAGTAAGGAAGTTAAAAGCATTATCTCTTCTATTAAGAGGAGATTATGTTTACTTTAACAGCGTTAAAAGTTTTATAAGGGACATGATAAGATAATTTAAAATGAAAGTTACCAGTACGAAACTTGATGGATGTTTAATCTTAGAGCCAGATGTATATGATGATCCAAGAGGTTTTTTTATGGAATCTTTTAATGCAAAAACTTTCAGGGATGTTACTGGGATCAACGTAAATTTTGTTCAGGATAATCATTCTCAATCCTCAAAAGGAGTTTTGAGAGGATTGCATTATCAAAAATTAAATCCTCAAGCAAAATTAGTAAGAGTTTCAAGGGGATCAGTCTTTGACGTAGCCGTAGATATAAGAACTGATTCCTCAACATATGGACATTGGATTGGAGTCGAGTTATCTGAGTCTAATAATCTCCAACTATGGATTCCAGAGGGATTCGCCCATGGCTTTTTAGTAACATCAGAAATAGCAGATTTTCAATATAAGTGCACTAATTATTATTTGCCTGAAGATGAAGGATCAATTCACTGGAAAGATCCAGATCTTAATATTAAATGGCCATCTAATTTAGAGATATTTGTATCAAAAAAAGACTCTAAAGCTGATTCATTTAAAGCAATTAATTAATCATGAGTGTTGTTTTGACAGGAAGCAGTGGTCAGCTTGGAAGATGTATTCAGGATGAACTTAATGTATTAGGTATTTCTTACCATGCTTTGTCTAAAGAGGATTTACCTATTGAAGATAAAAATAAGGTAAATAGGATTTTTAAAAAATTACTTCCATCTATTGTCTTAAATGCTGCAGCATATACGAATGTAGATTCAGCTGAGGATAAATCAGATCTTGCATATAGGATAAATGCAACAGGCCCAGAAAATCTTGCATATGCATGCAACAATTTAGAAATACCCCTTGTCCATATTTCAACAGACTTTGTTTTTAATGGTAAGTCAAAAGTTAAATATCTACCCAAAGATAAAACTGACCCAATTTCTGTATACGGAAAAAGTAAGTTAAAAGGTGAAGAAAATATTATCCGCATCTGTAAAAAGTTTGTAATTATTAGAACTTCATGGGTATTCAGCATTTATGGAAAAAATTTTTTAAAGACAATACTAAAATTAGCTCAAACAAAAACTAAAATTAATGTTATTGATGATCAAATTGGCTCTCCTACTGATGCAAGAGACTTAGCTAAAGCAATTGTAAAAAATTTAGATAGCTTTCATAAAGTGCAGAATCAAAATAAAATTTTTCATTATTCTGGAGATAAGTCATGTTCATGGTATGAATTTGCAAAATCAATTGTTCATAATGGCTATGAGATGGGAATTATCAAAAAGTTGCCAGAGCTGAATCCTATTAAAACTGAAGAATTTAAGCAAAATATTGCAGAAAGACCAAGATTCTCCGCATTAGATTCTCAAAAATTTTGTAATAGATTTAATGTATCAGCAAGTGATTGGAAAAGCTCTATCAGCAAAGCGATCAAGGAGCTATCATTGTAAAATGAGTATTTCAAAGGCTGCAGTCTTTTATCATTATTTTGAAAAAAACGACAAATACAGAGACAACCTTATATATTTTTTATCTGTGGGATATCTTGAAGAGATAGACTTTTATATTGTTATTTCTGGAGAGTGTTCTATTCAAAATTTACCCCAAAAGGATAATATTTTTTATATTTATACAAAAAATCATAATTTTGATTTTGGCGGCCACACTGCTGGAATAAACTTTATGCTTAAAAATAATAAAAATTATGAAAATTATATATTTGTGAACTCGTCCGTAAGAGGACCTTTTTTAGCTCCTTATTCAAACAAGCCTTGGATCAACATTTTTAGTGAAAAACTAGATGATAATATTCAATTAGTTGGCTCAAGTATTAATATTCCAATACCAAAAACACCAGAGATTGAAAGATTTAAAGATCTTGATATAGGTGAAAGTTCATCGCATGCTCATGTACAAACTACAGCATATGCAATGACCTCAAAAGCTTTCAATCATCTTCTTTCTATAAATTTTTATGATTCATCTGAGCAACTTTCCAGAATTGATGTTATTTGCAGGTATGAAATAAGACTTTCGTATGAAATTATAAATAAAGGTTGGACAATAGGCTGTTTATTGCCCGAGTATAATCTTATAGACTATCAAACAAAAAATATTGATAAATCTATGGTTTTAGGGGGTGAAGAGGGCGCAATTGACAGAGGAGTTTACTTTGGAAGAACGGCAAATCCAATGGAAATTTTATTTATTAAAACTAATAGAAATACTATTTCTAATGAAGAGCTCTATTCATATTCCTACACGGGTATACTGCAAGATGAAAATAGGCTTGGGACTTCATGGAAAGAGACAGAAATTTTGAAGGAGAAATCTTTGAAGTGGATTCGATCTAGTATTGCAAATAGAATATCAAGATCTAGTAACATTCTTTACAGATTGATACAAAAAATTTTTAAATGAAAAACATAGTAGATGCATCTTTAATAATCCCGCTAAAAGAGACTTTTAAAGAATTTGATCAGCTTTTAGTTTCATTTTTTTCATGGAGCTTTCTACCTAAAGAAATAATTATTATAGAATCTACCACTCATCAATATGAAATTAAGAAAAATTTTTTAGATTTTTGTGATATCAATAATATAAATTTAAATCATATTGCTAAACCAAACTTGTTTCCCGGTCACGCAAGAAATATTGGAATTCAAATTGCTAAATCAGAGATTCTTGTTTTTTTAGACGTGCTGACAATTCCTGACAATGACTGGTTTGAAAAAGGTTATAAACTTCTATCAAGTAATAATTTCGATGGTGTTTGGGGAAAGACAATATATGCTGCTAATTCGAACAAAGAACAAATAATCCGAGCTTCAACCTATGGGGCTGCCCCAGTAAAAACATTTCCAGGATCTTTTTTTAAAAAAAATATTTTTCAAAAAATTGGTCTTTTCATAGAGTCTGTAAGAGCTGGCGAAGATGGCGATATTTTTACAAGGATCGAAATGCATAATTTAAAAATGACAAATCCAAGCGCCTACTTGCAATATGTTGGTCTTGAAAAAATTACATATTTTGATGTTATAAAAAAATGGCATAGAAATTATCTTTTTTCTGCTAAGCTTCCTCATTTTAAAGCTCATAAGGACTTGTATTTTTATGCGCTATCAGGGCTATTTATCATACTCGCATTTAACTGGAATCAGGTTTTTTCTTATGATGATTCAATAAGAGGCTGGAATACAGATAGTGCTTTATATCTTCCAAATGTCACTAAAATAAGTATTATTTCAATTCTTCTTGCATATACTTTCGTTCGAGGTATGTTCATGCCTTTAAAAAAAGGAGTTACTTTTAATTTTTTAATTCCAATAAACTTTATAAAGATAGCTATTTTCTGCGCATGTCTTGACTTAACTAAATCTTTTACATTTATTAAAGCACGCCTAATACAAAAAAATTGATCCAAAAATTAAGAATGCCAAATAGTAGCGACCTTAGCTCACATTCTAAAACTAAAAATGGAAATCCAATTGTTTCGATCGTTACTGTTGTTTTGAATGGTGAGTCCGTGCTTGAAGAGACAATATTAAGCGTAATAAAGCAAACTTACAGAAACATTGAATACATAGTTATTGATGGAAATTCAAGTGATAGAACATTAGATATAATTAAAAATTATAGTTATTTTATTCATCATTGGATAAGCAAAGATGATAATGGGATATATGATGCAATGAATGTTGGAGCATCAATGGCAACTGGACAATTAATAGGTTTTTTAAATGCAGGAGACTATTTATTTCCAAATGCAATTAGTGAACTTGCAGATAGTTTTAAAAAAAATAATTTTGATTACTCATTAGGCCCAGTAATTATTGAAGACGAAAACGCCTCTTTTGAAAGAGTTTACAACCCTTTACAAAATATAAATATAGATTCTAATTTACTATCATCAATGCCCAGTGCGCATATGTCTATTTATATGAAACGTAGTTTTTTCAATGAATTAGATGGATTTGATCTTAATTTTAAGCTTAGTTCTGATTATGATTTGATAATTAGAGCAATAAGTATTTCTGATAAAAACTGGTATTTTAGCAATCCCGTTGGTGTGTTTAAAACAGGTGGAGCTAGTGGATCGTTCAAAACTCATATCGAAAATTATTATGTTTATAAAAAACATTATGCACCCTTTTTAACCCGCTTTTTAAAGTTGTTTTTTTCATTATTAAGAGCTTCGCTAGTTAAGATTACTCCAAAAAAAATTGCAAAATTTTTTAGATCGTTTTTAGAGCTGAAATAATTTTATATTTAGTTTCGTTAATCTAATTTATGAATTAGATTCTTAATTAGGATAAAATGAAAGAATGAATAAGAAAGTATGCTTAGTCA
>MDTB01144148.1_pt1 | contig 19161 bp, 21 predicted proteins | sample 811161 | NCBI WGS metagenome assembly MDTB01 (sample SAMN05326650, study PRJNA326480) | marine metagenome | isolation source: seawater | place: Mediterranean Sea | collected 2009
ATTTTTTAAAAAGTATGAAACTTACTTGGTTAGAAGAACCTATTTACCCACCAGAAGATTATGAAACTCTTGCAAAATTAAGTAAAGAACTTGAAATACCTATAGCATGTGGAGAGAATGCTTGTACAGAATTTGAATTTAAATCAATGATCAAACAAAAAGCAGTCACCTTTGTTCAGCCGTCAGTAATAAAAGTTGGTGGTATCTATGAGATGTTTAAAATTATTCAGTATGCAGAAAAAAATAATATCTCTGTAATGCCTCATACTGCTTACTTCGGACCAGGTTTTTTAGCTACTCTACAATTGGCAGCTTTAATGGAAAAAGAAACTTATATTGAAAGATTTTATTTAGATATTGAACAAGAGTTTTATCCAAATTTTAAAAGAGCACTGAATGGGAAGTATAAATTACCTTCAGGACCAGGGCTTGGTATTGATTTAGATTATAATAAATTAAGTAAATATGAGATATAGATCTGTTTTATTCGTTCCAGGGCATGAAGAAAAAAAGATTAAAAAGGCATATACATTAAATGCAGATTTAATAGTTATTGACTTAGAGGCCACCGTTCCCAGAGATCAGAAAGAACAAGCAAAAAAAATAATTAGAGAATGTAATGTTAATAAAAATCAAACATATATAAGAATAAATTCTAATTCAGATTTAGAATTTGTTACTGCAGAAAGATTTCCTGGGATATTTCTTCCATTTACAGAAACGAAAAAACAATTAATCGAAATAGATACATTGTTAAAAAAAACCGAGGAACTAAAGACTAATGTAATACCAATATTGGAAAGTATAAACGGACTAGCTAATCTTGAAGAAATTTGTTCTTTTTCAGAAAGAATTCAAATTATATCTTTTGGTTCTCATGATTTAGCAAAATCAATAAATCTTAAAATTTCAGAAGACGAAAAAGAAATACTAGAATTTAGAAAAAATATAGTAAATAAATCTAAGAATATTAAGAATCCAATAGATACATCTTACTTAAATTTTAAAGATTTAAATGGATTCGAAGCATCATGCAATTTAGTAAAAAAATTGGGTTTTGGTGGCAAAGCTTGTATTCATCCGCACCAAGTTCAAATTTCCAATAATATTTTTAAATGAAAAATACCAATAAAATTTTATATTTTGCTTACGGTACAAATCTTAATAAGAAAATTTTTTTAAAAAAATATAAATATTCCAGGTATTTAAGTAAGCATATTTTAAAAGATTTCGAATTAGTTTTTAGATCAAAATATAGAGTACCAGATATACAAAGGAAAAAGGGTTCAAAAGTTAATGGTATTATTTATGAGATAGATAAAATAACTGAAAAAAAATTAGATAGATACGAAGACTATCCTAAGTTATATATAAAAAAATTTTTTAAAAAAAAAGGAAAGAACGTAATGTATTATTTTATGAAGACTAAAAGTCCCTTATTAAAACCTGCAAAGTATTATCTTGAAGTCATGAAAGACGGATATAGACAGAATAACTTTAAATTTAAAATTAAATATTAATTTGAAAAAAAAAATAAAAATTGCAATTGTTGGTATTGGCCTGATGGGAAGTCAACATTTAAGGGCTCTAAGTGCTTCAAAAAAAGCAAAGCTTCATTCAATTGTTGATGTAAACAAAAAATCTGTTATTCATGCAAAAAAGTTTAAAGTTCCATTCTATAAAACCTCAGCCGAATTGATTAAAAATAACAAACCAGATGCTGTAATTGTTGCTACACCTAATCAGTTTCATGAAAAACACACTATGAGTTTTTTAAATGCTAAAATACCTGTGTTATTAGAAAAACCAATTTCTGATGACATTTCTAAAGCAAAAAAAATTATATCAAGCTCAAAAAAAAATAAAACTCACTTATTAATTGGCTATCATAGAAGACACAATAGCATTGTAGAAAAAGTTAAAAAAAAAATTGATAGTGGAAATCTTGGAAAGATTGTTGCTGCCAATGTTATGTGTTGGTTATATAAAAATAAAGACTGGTATAAAGAAAAGTGGCGAGTTAAAAAAGGTGGTGGCCCTCTAGGTATAAATCTAGTACACGATATAGATCTAATCTGTTATCTGTTGGGTTCAATAACTCACGTACAAGCAACAATCTCAAATAAAATTAGAAAATTTGAAGTAGAAGATACTGCGGTTGTTAATTTCATATTTAAATCAGGTGCACTTTGTACACTAAGTGTCTCAGACACCATAGTTGGGCCTTGGAGTTATGAATTAACTGCTGGTGAAAACCCTGCATACCCTGTTACTAATCAATCGGCTTATTATATTGGAGGAACTAAAGGTTCTATTCAGTTTCCGAATTTAAAACACTGGTATAATAAAGGTGAACGTAGTTGGTGGAAACCAATATATCATAAAGATATGAATATCAGATTAAGTCGTTTTACACTAATTAATCAAATCAATCACTTGTGTGATGTTGTATCAAGAAAAGCAAAACCGAAAGTGACAGGTGAAGATGGTTTACAGTCTTTAAAAATATTTGATGCGATAATCAAAAGTTCAAAGTCAGGAAAAAAAATCAGTATAAAATGATTCAAGCTTGTGTAATAGGTTTATCAAAAATAGGTCAAATACACTGTAAAAATTTAATAAAAATTAAAAAAACTCAATTGTCATATATTTATGACAAAGACCAAAAACTTTGTAAAAAGTATTCTAAAAAATTTAAATGCCGAACTTCAAACAATTTCAATAAAATTTTAAATCAAACAAACTTAGATTTATTTGTAATAGCTTCACCGACTACTACACATGAATTTTATATAAAAAAATTAATAAAACATAAAAAAATTATTTACTGTGAAAAACCGATTACCGGAAAACACAGAAACTTAAAGAAAATAGAAAATTTAATTAGGAGTAATAATATAAAATTTTGTGTGGGCCTTAATAGACGTTTTTCAAAAGAGTACATTTCTTTAAAGAAAAAAACCAAAGGTAAAAAAATTAAAATTATTCAAATTATCTCAAGATCTGCAAATCACAATGTTAATTTATCAGTGAGAAATGGAGGCTTATTTTATGATAAAGGTTTTCATTTTTTTGACCTTGCGTGTTGGTTAGGTAATTCCTTGCCTAAAAAAATGATTGTAATTTCAAAATCGATAAGCACTGAAGAGTTTTTAAAAAAAGGTGATTTTTCTGATGCTGTAATCAATATGCGATTGAGGAATAATATAAATGTTGAATTAGTATTTAGTAGAAAGTGTAGATTAGGCAATATAGAGAAAATGAAGATTTTTGGAGGAAAATTTATTTTAAATTCAGATGATTATTCGAACAAAAAAACTTTGAGTAAAGACTTTGCAATTAGACATAAAGACTCTTATTTTAAGTGTCTTAATAATTTCATTAATTCAAAAAAATCTTTTTTATTAAATGAAGGTATTAATGTACAAAATATTTGTGAGCAAGCTTCAAAAATAGCTAGAAGATAATAATTAATTTAAACTCTTAATTTTTCCACCATCAATAGATAGAACTTTACCATTAGATTTTTTATCTTTTATTAATTTTAATGTGAGCTTTGCGACTTCTTCCGGTTTTGTGGGTCTTTTGATTTTGGCTAACTTAGTTCTTTCTTTTAAAAGTTGTTTCACGCTTTTTTTAAAAATCTTTGAGTCTGCTTTGAGTAACTTTTCTAATCGTCCAGTAAGGGTCATTCCTGGATTAATTATAGATACTGAAACTTTATCCAACTTACCTTGTAATGATAAAGTTTTGGTAAAATGATTTAAAGCTGTGTTTACTGCTCCACCGATCATAAATGTTCTTGATGGTTTTTCCCATGACCCTGCACCTCCGCCAATGTTGATTATCTTTCCTCTATTTTTTTTTAATTTGGGCCAAAAAATTTTACTTAGCCTTAAAGCAGATTTAAATTTTAAATCAAAACCATTATTCCATGTTTCATCATCAAGTTTTAGAAAATGACCTCCTTTAGTTGCGCCAGCCACATTGATTAAGTAATTAATTTTTTTTACTTTTTTTCCAACAAAATTGCATGCGGATAAAGATCTTAAATCTTTAGATATAATGTGTGATAATTTTGGATATGGTAAATTCTGCTGTACTCTCTTTAAAAGTTTTTTCGATCTTGCGATTAAAATTACTTTAATTTTTTTTTTATTTAAATCTTTTGCAATAAAAGAGCCAATGCCTTTGCTTGAGCCTGTTATGACTGCAACCTTCATTAAATAAAATCGACGTTGATTTTTCCTAAAGTTCTAAAGTCAACTTTAAGTTTATCTCCTTTATTTACTTTAAAAGGCTGTACGACTGAACCAGTCATAAACCAATCTCCCTTTTTAAAAGTTACTGGATTATCTTTAAATTCATTAATTATACATTTAATTGCTTCGATCGGACCAGCTCTTTTTTCACCTTTAAAGAAAGGTTCAGTTATATTACCGTTTAGGTTAATTTCAACTTGAATAGAATCTAAGTTAATTTTATCAAGATTTTTTATTTTATCTCCAATTACTATGGCTCCAGCTCCACCATTATCCGCGATATTTAAATTCATCATTTTAATTGGATCTAAATTTTTTTTAGATTCTGAGTGAATTCTTGTAGATACTAGTTCTAATGCTATGTAAACCTCATAGTTACCTGTTTTGCTTTCTGCACCTGATACCATTTTTGTATCTTCTAAAAATTTTAAACAAAATTCACATTCGAGAATACAATCTGGAACTTTTTTATACTCTACCTTTAGTGGATTTATTAAGACTGTCTCATCTATGATTTTTCCAATCATAGGACCATTGACTTTTGCTCCCTCTTGCAAATTTTTAGAAACAAGACCAATTTTCCAACCAACTGTTTTTTTCTTTAAGACATCATGAAATTGCTTTTGAATGTTATGAGAATCCTGTCTATTTTTTGGTAGTTCTTCAGAATTAAGTTTGATTAAATCTCTTTTTATCCATGCATCTGCTAATTTTTCTGCTAATGTATTCATAATCTACAAATAATCATATGAAGATCAAATTTGAAAGCGCTAAATTCAATAATCCGTCTTTAAAGGATATTGTAAATGCGCTGAAAAAAGGACTTAAAGCCAACTTTCAAGACGCTGCAGTAGAAATCGTTGATTGTCCAAATCTAAAAGAGTGGGGTTGTCCCGCTGAAGGTATTTCAGGGAATGAGAAAATAATTGATGTTGGTGGGGAACCATATATGCATGACAAAAGATATATTGGAACAGAATTCGATTATGAAGAAATTTCGAAAAAAATTGGCTCTGAAAAATCATATGCATTAGGAGCAGGATCTGGGGCAATGTCTTGTTTGGATGGTCATTGTGGCGAGCTAGTGATTAATGACAACTTAATAACTGGCGTTTCAAAGTCAATAATCGCGCAAGTTGGTAAAAATAAAGAATGCGTTTCAAATGAATATAGTGAAAGGAAACACGGGGGTTTAGGAAACATTTTTTTTTCTACTGGCTTAAGGGGCAAAGTAATAAAAATTATTTTAAAAAAAAGGATTGGGAAACAAGGCTCATTGCCTCAAATAATAAGATCTTCTTTAATAGAAAGTATCGATACAAAAAAAAATGCTCACATAGCTTTAGGCGGTGTTTTCAGAGTTATAAATGGAGCAATAAAGTCTCATGTTCAACCAGATTATGAAGATATTAAATATGAATACTACGATATGAAATTAATGAAATGTACTAAAGATTTTTTACAATTTTATGAGCCAGTTGGTCCAAATTTACAATGTTATTCGGTGCTTTGGACAGGAGATCCCACTGGAGGTCAACTCGATTTAAGAGAGTCGGGTGAACATACTCACTTTCACTCATATGATGATAAAAAAAAAGCTGGCCATTATCATTTTGATGTAACGCCCAATGAAATAGAATATGAATGTTACTTCAATATTGCGCACGAAGTTTTTAGAGTAAATAATATATATAAAGAATTGCGTTATAAATAATATTTTGATTTAATCATAATGTGAAAAAAAATATCATTCAATTTGAACCAGCTATACTTACTAAGAGAAATTTTAAGGAATATAAAGGCTATAAACATTCTATAGCTTTTAAAATAAACAAACTCTCATCCCAATTAAAGAGATTTACTGTAAGAAAGTTTAGAAAATATGGTTTAGGAAATCCTGAATTAATTATAATTAGTTTAATAGGGCAAATTAAAGATAAAACAACGGTAAATGATTTAGCATCAATTCACTGGATGGACAAAGGCTTTATAAGTCGAGCAAGTATAAAATTAATAAATTTAGGAATTTTAAGAAAAATAAACTCACCTATTGACAAAAGAAGTCATACGTTAGAACTGACCCCGAGGGGGAAAAAAATTTTTTTTGAACTAAGGGACCTTAAGAAAAGAAGATATACAAAACTTGTAGGTAATTTAACAAATGAACAAATTATCTTGTTTAATAGAATTTTAGACAAAGTAATGTCTAATAGTGAAATCAATTTGATAAAATAAATCTTTTTTTTTTAATTTTTTTTATCAATTTTTTTGCAAATTCAGATTTTTCTTTTGCAAATTTCGAACTTAAGCCAATATAGTTTTTTGGGTTAATAATCATTTTTAATTCTTTTGAATTAACATTTTTTTTAAAATTACTATTATTTTTTAATAATTGTAAAAAGTTTTTATTATTTTTAACAGATGCATTTAAAATTTTGTGTATAATGTCATGAGATTTTTGCCTCCCTATTTTTTCTCCAAGTTTTAGCATTATTGACTCGGAAACTATTGAGCCTTCAGATAATTTTAGATTTTTTCTCATTTGCTCTGGCTTAATTTTCATATTTTTTAATATATATTTTGATAAACTCAAAATTTCACCTGTAATTTTACAAGATCTAAATAATGCATTATTACTCATTAAATGATGCTGTCTACTTCCTTCATGCTCATTGGACATTGACTCGAATGATATAAGTGAAAGAGACTTACATTCTGTAGATAAACTTATTACGTCCTGGGTTAAATGTGGATTTCTTTTTTGAGGCATTGTACTACTTCCTACATCATTAGAAGTCATTGGTTCTTCAACTTCAGAAATTTCATTTTTCATAAGATTATAAATTTCATTTGAAATTTTACCAAATGTAGTTGAAATCATGATCAAAATATTTGTGTATTCGGTAAAATGATCGAAATGACTTCTAGATGGTATTGATGCACTGTATAGATTTAATTCTTTTGCAACTTTTTGCTGAACTTTTAATCCATATTTACCAAAAGAAGCAGCAGTTCCTGTTGCGCCCCCAAATATACATCTAAAAACACGTTTCTCAGAATCATAGAGTCTTTCTACATGTCTTGACACTTCATCGATCCAGCATGCTATTTTAAATCCAAAAGTACTTGGTAAAGCATGTTGCCCATGGGTTCTAGCAACCATAAGATAATCTTTTGATTTGAGACTAATTTTAGATAGAATGTTTAATATTTCAGAAATTTCAGTAAGAATAATTTTATGAAATTTCTTTAATATTATTAAATCTCCATTTGAAACTATATTTTGAGTAGTAGCTCCCCAATGGACATATTTTTTTGACTCTTTATCACATACTCTTGCAAGCTCCCAAATTAGGGGTACCAATTTGTGGCCCTTTTTTTTCAGGTCCTTCTCGATATTTTTAATATTAAGTTTAGATAATTTGCATTTAGCAGCAATTTTTCTTCCTGTTTTTTTGGGGATCATGCCAAGTCTTGATTGTGACAATGCAAGTGCTGCTTCTACATCTAGCCATGATTGCCATCTATTTCTTGTGTTAAATATTGTATCGTAATTAACGGAGTGAATTTTGAGTTTTGACGGACTTAAGTCCAAATTCATTTAAATTAAACTTTCAGTATCTTTTGAATATTTAAAAATATTATGATTTTCTACGTAAAATTTATACTTATTACCTGATTGCATCTTTAACTTATTATCGGATATAATTTTACTTGTAATTATGTCTTGTGTGAGATCAGACTCACAATAAATTAGTGTATCATTTCCTAAAAATTCAATTCTTTTAACCTCTAAATCTATTTTGAATGAGTTATCTTTATTTCCAATAAATTTTTCTTCTGGCTCAAGATTTTCCGGTCTAAAACCAACAAGATTTTCCTTGTAATCAATTATGTTCATTGCAGGACTACCTATAAATTTTGCAACAAATAAATTAGCCGGTTTATCATATATTTCTTTTGGCGTACCTACTTGTTTGATGATACCATTTTCCATTATTACTATTCGATCACCAAGACCCATCGCTTCAATTTGATCATGTGTAACATATATAGTTGTTATTTTTACTTCGTTTTGAAATTGTCTTATCTCCTCTCTGGCAGAATGTCTCAATTTTGCGTCAAGATTTGATAGAGGTTCGTCCATCAGGAATGCCATTGGATCTCTTACAAGAGCTCTAGCAAGAGCAGTTCTTTGTCTTTGCCCTCCTGAAGTTTCTCTTGGTTTTCTATTAAGCAAGTCAGATATCTTTAACAATTCTGAAGCCCATTTTACCTTCTCTTTAGTCTCCTCTTTACCGTAACCTCGTGAAACAAGAGGAAATTCAATATTTTCACCAATTGTCATGTGTGGGTACAAAGCATAATTTTGAAAAACCATTGAAATATTTCGATCTTTAGGAATAGTTCTCGTTACATCATTGTTTCCAATAACAATCTTTCCATAAGTTGGAAACTCCAAACCAGATATCATTCTTAATAATGTGCTTTTACCACAACCAGATGGACCTAAAAGAACAAGAAATTCACCGTCATTAACTTTTAGGTTTATATCATCCACAGCTTTTACACTGCCGAATTCTTTAGTTAAATTTTCTACAACTACTGAAGCCATAATATTATAATTTCTTTTGGTGAAGCGAGGTTTTCGCTTCACCAATTTTAAAATGAATTAAGCTGGGCCTAATTCTTTGACTATTTTTTCTATTTCTCCATGACCCCATTTAACTGCTGACTCTGGAGACTCATTGTTCAATATGACTCTTTGAACAACTTGAGATGGTATATTTGCAGCAATAATAGCTCCCATATATGGGTTATAACCATTATTCACAATTTTAACTTTACCGTTGTTACATTGCAATCCAGCATCAGAAATGAAGTCTACAGCATTTTTTAAATCATAGTTTATTGCAACTAGATCAGGTCTTGTGCCCAAAGGATGAACTTTACTTTTTAAAAGTCTGTTATCCTTTTGTAACTTTTTCTGTGGTGGAATTGTATGTGGATGAGCAGATAAAGAAAATTCAACCATTCTTTGGTCTGTCAATAAATATTTAAGGAATTTTTTACCTTCCTCAACATTTTTTGCTCCAAATTTTGGAGAACCTACACCATATCCGTTCGTGTTAGCATATTTAACTGCACAACCAGATGGTCCTTTAGGAATTGTTGCTCCGTAAAGTTTTGGCATCATATCTGGAGTTTTAGCTACAGTCTTTTGTGGCACTCTTCCTCTCCCAAAAATAAGAGCAGTTGTACCCGACATATATGCTTTATCCCCGTATCCATAAGAAGCATTTCCTTGTCCTGGAGGCGTATAAGCTGACATTCTTTTCATAAATTTAAGAGCTTCTATCGTGCCTGGATTGTTAAATGTTACTTTATAATCCTTATCGAAATAAGAACCGCCAGCTCCCCACATCATCATTGTAAGAAACATACTAGTATATCTATTTTTACCAGCCGGTATCATAGTTCCATATTGCTTACTGTCACCAGATCCTTTGGTAAACATTTTAGCTTGCTTTTCCCATTCGTCCCATGTTTTCGGTGGTTTTACACCTGCCGCATCGAGAAGATCTTTTCGATACCACATTACAGAGAAGTGGTTAACTGTATAAGGCAAGTCAATTACTTTACCTTTCGTCTTAACAAGATAAGGTCCTAGTTGACCTTTACCCATTTCCCCCGTAGCAATATCATCTAATGGAGTCACCCAATTCTTATCTGAGTAAAACCTTCTTTCCTCAGGATTAAGTTTAAAAACAGTAGGCAATTTTCTAGCCATACCCATTGCTGTAACTTTCTTTAGTCTATCTTTAGAACTTACAGTAGATATTTCAATCTTAATACCTGGATTTAACTTTTCAAAGTCTCTAGCAATTTTTTCATATGCTACAACACTTTCAGTGTCAGTTTCACCATGTAAAAAGGTAATAACTTTATCTGCAGCGATTGTAGAAGTTGAAAATAGAAGTAGAGTTAATAATGAAAAGATTATTTTCATTTTGTTAAACATGTTCCCTCCTAATTAATTAACAATAATAAAATTAAATCCAAATTTAATGGACAAGTCAACTATTTAGTAGACAAGTCAACTATTTAATGGGAAACTAAATAATTACTTAAGATAAGGAAGACAATAATTATCAATTAGAGGTTGTATATGGAAAAAGCATCGGCGATATATCCTAATGATAAAAAACTAGCATATATTTCAATTTTTCCAAGTTTTTTAGTTTTGCTTTTTTTATCTTTTGTACCTTTGTTAATAGTTATTAGAAATAGTTTTCTAAAGGTAGACACCGGAAATTTTGAAGGTAAGTTTGTTGGTTTTAAAAATTATTTATTTTTCCTTTTCGATCCTGCGTTCCATAATGCTTTTATAAACTCTTTAATATGGACTTTTGGGAGTGTGAGTTTAGACATGGTTTTGGGATTAGGATTAGCGCTACTATTAAACGAAAATTTCAGATTTAGAGGTTTTGCAAGAGCAGCTATAATAAGTCCTTACCTAATGCCAAGTATTGTCGCAATTACTGCATGGAGATTTATGATGGATGACTTCAATGGAATTATAAGTCATTTTTTAATGAAATTGGACTTGATAGATGCACCGATAGGCTGGTTAAGTGATAAGGATTGGGCAATGTTTGCGGTAATAATAATAAGCGCGTGGAAACTTTTTCCATTTATTGTCATTGCAGTATTAGGGATATTACAATCTATACCAAATGAACTTTATGAAGCTGCCAGAATAGATGGCGCAGGCCCCTGGAGAAGATTCTTTAAAATAACTTTCCCTTTCATATTACCAGTTTTTTTATTGAGTTCTTTGTTAAGAGCAATTTGGACCTTCCATAAATTTGACGTTATATTAATTTTGACAGACGGTGGACCTTTAGATGCAACAACAACTCTTCCTGTATTCGTTTTTTATGAAGCGTTTACAACATTTAGAATGGGAAGAGCGTCTGCTTCAGCGATATTGATGCTAATAATATTATGTGTCTTTGCTGCAGTTTATTTATATTTAATGAAAAGAGCGGAAAAAAAATCATGAAAAAGAATGTTCCCAGAAATGAGGAAGTTTTTGACATCAAAAAATTTGGTAGAAGATTAATCTTGTATTCTGCGGTTTTCGTTTCAATTTCTGTTGTTTGTTTTCCAATGCTATATATTTTATTAAGCTCTTTTAAGCCCGGATCAGAATTAGTTCAAGTGCCGCCTACTTTGATGCCAATGGATTGGACTCTAGACAATTATAAAGAATTGTTTAGACAACAAGATTTTTGGACTTATTTTAGAAATAGTGTTTTTTTAGCTATAACTGCAACTGGTTTATCAATTATCTTGGGTTCTGTGGGTGCATATGCTTTGAGTAGATTTAACTTTAGACCAATAATAATATTTGGTCAGATTAGTTTAATGAGTTATATGTTGCCGGAAGTACTTATAGTAATACCTTTGTATGTGTATATAGTAAATTTTGGCCTTGCAGATACTCTTACATCTTTAGTTTTGGCAAATATAGCATTTACGTTGCCTTTAACTCTTTGGTTCATGAAATCTTATTTTGCAGCCATCCCTATGGCATTAGAAGAAAGTGCCATGATAGATGGAAACACTAGACTTCAAGCTTTTAGAAAGGTGACTTTGCCATTAGCTTTACCTGGTTTGGTTTCAGTAGGAATATTTGCCTTTAATCACACTTGGAACGAATTTATCTTTGCTCTTGTTTTTATATCATCTGATAAAAAATCTGTTTTACCTTTAGCATTAGTCAGATGGATGGGACAAGATACAATTCACGACTGGGGCGCTATGATAGCCGCTTCTGTTTTAATCGTTATACCAACACTAATATTCTTTTTAATAATTCAAAAAAAATTAATTTCTGGAATGGCTGCAGGTGGTGTTAAAGGTGGTTAATGAAAGTTGATAAGATTAAAGCTTTAAAAATCGATATCCCTTTAGAAAAAAATTTTGCCGGAGGCACTTATAGCGTGGATAAACGATCGGTGATAATAACAAAAATATTTACATCGGATGGTTTAGTGAGTGAGGTTTTCTCTGGAGATGACAGATTTAGAGGAGATCTAATAATTAAAGTCATTAATGATATCTTTGCAGATGAGATAAAAGGCAAAAATCCCCTGAAGATTGATGAAATTTGGAATACATTATTTAAAAAATTTATTAAAGATGTAGCTAGTGAAAATAGACCGATATTAAAAAGTACATATATGAGAGCTTTGGCCTGTGTTGATTTTGCTTTATGGGACATTAGAGGAAAGGTAGAAAAAAAAGCTGTAATTGAACTTTTGGGAAAAAAACAGAGGAAATTAAAAGTATCAACTATTGGTGGATATTATTTAAAAGGAAAAGGTGAAAAAGATATACTTAATGAGATGCAGATGTATCAACAACTTGGATTCAAAGCTTGTAAGTTTAAAGTAGGTAAACTTGAACCTAAAGATGACTTTAAAAGAGTTTTAGCTGCGAAAAAGGGCTTATCTGAAGATTTTGATCTAATGATAGATGTTAATTGTGGTTGGAATGTCGAACAGGCTAGCGAGTTTTGTGAAATGGTTAAGGATTTAAATATTCGATGGTTAGAAGAACCGTGCAACTGGTGGGATGATATTCATTTCATGTCAGAATTAAAAAAAAGAACAGATATAAAAATTGCGGCAGGACAAAGTGAAATAAATCATAACGGTGTCAGAAGAATGATTGAAAAAAATTCTATTGATGTTTGTAATCTTGATAGTTTTCATGCTGGTGGGATAACAGAATGGAAAAGAGCTGCAAAGTTATGCAACGCAAAAAATATAGAAATGGCTCACCATGAAGAAGCGAGTATTTCTGCTCACTTACTTGGATCAGAAGAAAAAGGAACTTTTGTAGAAATATTTGCAGACACTGACAGAGACCCCTTTCATGAAAAAGTTTGGATTAACAAACCTAAAATTTCCAATGGATATATTGAAACTCCTAAAGAATTTGGTTTAGGTGTGAAATTAGATTGGGATATCATTCATAAATATCAAACTAATTAGAATGTTAAAAAAGTCTTTAGTTCTTGTGATCGTTGCCACAGTATCTGCTTTTTTTGCTTATAAAATCAATCTTCCTCTACCTTTTTTCCTCGGACCGGTTTTTGGTGTAATGATACTAGCCTTTAATGGTTTTGAATTTAAATTTCCAACATACTTCTGGGACCTTACTAGAATTGTTGTTGGTACTTATTTAGGAACTAAGTTAAATGAACAAATAATATCAAATTTAATTCTTTGGTCTGGAAGTTTTGTTTTACAGATAATTTTAATAATTTTGTCAGTTATAGCTTTATCATTTTATTTTAAGAAATTCTGTAATTATGACTTACCTACATCAGTTTCATCCTCAACACCTGGAGGAGCAACTACAGTTTTTTTAATTTCACAAGATATGGGTAATATAGATGTTCCAAAGCATTTTATTACTCATTTAACCAGAATATTTTTTGTTTTAACCGTTTTGCCTTTTGTGGTTAGATACTTCATTAGTTATGAGCCTAATATTCTTTTAGGAACGCAAGATTTTAATATTTTCCAAATTTTAAAAATATTTTTTTTTTCAGTGATAGCAGCCTTTATTGCTAAAATTTTAAAAATACCGGCCCCCTTTTTTTTAGGTCCGGTTTTAAGTACAGGATTAATTTATGCAGGTGGGTTTTCTACATACCAATTCCCAGATTTAGGTTTAAATATTTGTTTAGTCATAATAGGAGCATATATAGGATTAAGATTTCAAAATTACAGAATAGGTGATTTCATAAAAAACTTAAAATATACTTTTTTTAGTATCCTAATTCTTTTTTTTATAACTCTTTCGTTTTGTTATTTTTCACATGTATTGTTCGGACATGATTTTATAGCTTTATTTTTATCTTACACGCCCGGGGGTATTTATGAAATGACTGGCATTGCAATTGCTTTTGATTATAAAGTTGACTTTGTCGTTACTCATCACATTGTTAGATTATTTACAATTATACTTTTGACACCTGTAATGATGAAATTTATTTTTAAATTAGAAAAAAAATAAAAATTATGATTTAATACTTATTTGCGTCTTTCTTTTCCTTAATCAAATAATACAAATCTGATTTAATTGTATTCTTCAATTTCAAAAAAGAAGTTTTTTGTTTAGAATAATTTAGCTGTTTTGCGTTTTTAACTTTCAAAGAAGTAATTCTCATTAAACAACCCTACATTGCATTTAAAATAACTCAACCAATGATTGTATCAAAATGGGTTTTATTTATTTAATTTTTTCTCCCAAAGTAAAGAGCTTTTTACCATAGATTTCAAACTGTTGTGCTTTGGCCTCCATTTAATAAAATTCTTTAATTTTTTGTTATCAGCAATTATTTTACCTAAGTCAGCGTTTCTTCTAGGTTTATATTCAATTTCAATATTTTTTTTGGATACAGCAGAAAATTCTTTGACCACTTCCTTAACTGTAACTCCGTTACCATAGCCGCAATTCAGTAAAATTGATTTGTTTAAATGATTAATTTTTTTGAGAACTTTTATATGAATATCTGAAATATCAATTACGTGTATGAAATCTCTTATACATGTTCCGTCTCTGGTTTGATAATTTTTACCATAGATATTTATTTTTGGTTTCTTTTTTAAAACTGTTTTTGCCAAGTTTTTAAATAAAAGATCATAGGAATTTATTTGTCCATATTTATTTGATTTACTTGCCCCACACACATTAAAATACCGTAAAATTGCATAATTAATATTTGATTTCTTCAGCGAACTTTTAATTATTTTTTCTGCTAGTAGCTTACCTTTGCCATAAGTACTTTTAGGTTTTGTTGGAGACTTTTCATTAACTTTATAGATTCCATCCTTATATACTGCAGCAGTCGAAGAAAAAATAAAGTTTTTAACTGATGTAAGATTTATAGCTTTCAAAAGTATTTTAGTTCCGATAACATTATTCTTATAATATTTTTTTGGATTTTTTTCACTTTCATTAACATCTAATAAAGCTGCTAAATGAATAATAGAATCTATATTATATTTCTTTATAATTCTTCTTACTTCTCTAACGTTGTGAATATCGATCTTATGAAATTTAACTTTTTTATGTAAAAGTCGTCTAAAGCCTTTCACTAAATTATCAATTACAACTACATTAGATTTTTGTTGAATTAATTTTTCAGCTATATTGCTTCCAATATATCCGGCACCTCCGGTAACTAAAATATTATGCATTATATGATATATTTTACCTTTATCAGAAGTTTTTGCAAATTATTGATTTATGGTATTTATTATTATTACAGTTTGTCGTACAGTGTAATATGAATATGATTTCATTAACCAATTTATTATTATTTTTAATTTTAGTAACTCTAGCTACTTACACTTTCATGCCATGGAAAGGTATTGATAAAGGATCAGGCTTTAAACTTTATGGACAATGGTTTGTTTGGTTCACTATTTTTGGAGTTGTCGTAGTTATATTCAAAAGTGTCTTTAATTAGAAATTTCTTCAACGAAGTTAGAATTTTTGATGGAGGTATGGGTCAAGAATTGCTTAACAGAGGTATTAAAACATACGGATCCCTTTGGGGAGCCTCCGCTCTATTAAACAAAAAAAATCGAAAAATTGTGGTAAAAACTCATTTAGATTTTATAGATTCTGGGGCTGAGGTTATTGTTACTAATAGTTTTGGAAGTAGAAGAAGAAGATTAATTGAAAATAATCTTCAAAAAAAAATACGCTCAATTAAATAAATTAGCAGGTTCACTAGCGAAGAAAGCTGTCACCATATCAAAAAAAAATATTCTTATAGCTGGTAGTTTGCCTCCACAAAATTTAACTTATATTGCTGATTTGGGAAGAGATAAAAAATTTATAAAGAATGGCTTCAAAAGCCAAGCGAAGTACCTTAATCCTTATGTTGATTTTTTTTATTTAGATGTCATGAGCAGTTATGAAGAATGCAAAATTGGCATTGAGTCTATAAAAAACTATAAAAAAGAGGTTCTCGTTGGTATCCATTTAAGAAAAAATGATAGACTCCCTTCAGGAGAGAAGTTTTTAGATGTTGTGAAAAAATTGGAAAAATACAAGCCACTTGGGTTTGTTGCATCATGTGTCTCAGTAGAAGATGTAAATCGAATAATTAAAGATGTAAAAAAAATTAATTTCCCTTTAGGTTTTAAAATAAATGCCTTTAAACACATACCGGTTGGATGGAAACCTGATGCTGCTAACCCTAATTTACAGTTAGGAATGAGAAAAGATCTAACTCCAAAGAAGTTTTTTAATGTTTGCAAAAAATTTAAAAAATTAGGAGCGAAAATAATTGGTGGCTGCTGTGAAATTAGCCCAAGTCATATCAAAAGCTTAAAGAAATTGAAGTAATTACTTTTTTGCTATTTTATGTTTTTGAATTCTTCGAGCATAATTTTGTGAAATTCTATCAAAAATAATTGCTAGAGCCACAATTGCTAAACCGTTCATTAATCCTAATGCAAGAAATTGATTTGAAATAGATCTTAAAATTGGAACTCCTAAACCACTTACTCCAATCATTGAAGCAATTACTACCATCGCTAGTGCCATCATGATTGTTTGATTAACTCCAGTCATTATAGAAGGTAACGCGAGCGGAATTTCAATCTTATATAGTATAACTCTTTTTTTTATTCCTAAAGCCTTAGCGGCCTCTACAACCCTTTTGTCAACTTCTCTTATACCTAAATTAGTTAATCTCACTATTGGTGGAATTGCATAAACACAGACCGCTAATAATCCTGGAACTTTACCAATGCCTAATAACATAATAATAGGTATTAGATAAACAAATGTGGGTATAGTTTGCATCATATCTAAAACTGGTGATAAAATATTTTTTAACCTGTCAGATCTAGCCATTACGATTCCAATAGGTGTACCTAAAATTAAACATAATAAAGTTGCAACCGAAATTATGGCCATAGTAGACATAGTATCTTTCCACATTCCAAAATATCCAATTAAGAAAAAACTAATCGCTGTTCCTATTGCTAACTTGATATTTCTTGAGCTCAACCAAGCTAAAAATGATAGCAATAAGATAATTAGTGGCCAGGGAGTTGTAATTAAGAATCTTTCAAACCAAACCAAGAATTTTAATAGAGGGCCAAAAAAGCCCTCTATTGAGTCTCCGTACTCACGAGAAAAGTCTTTGAAGGTAAGATCTATACCTTTTTTCAAATCTCTTAAACTTTCCCTCTCCATGGAGGGAAATTTTAAGAAGAATTCGAGTTGCATTTAAAACAGTAATTTAAATTAAATTCCTGCTTTAATTTTTTTTGCAACTGATGAAGAAACCCACTTAGACCAAACTTTCTCATGTTTCTTCATAAATTCGATCGCTGCATCTTGTCCTTCTGCTTGATTGTCAGTCATATAAACCAACATAGAGTTCATCACATTACCTGGATAAATTCTATTTTTCATAAACTTCATAGCATCAGGTCCCGCAGACTTTTTGAAATTATCAGTTACTACTGAGTATACTTCAGAGTCAACCCATCGAGTTTTCTTTGGAGTTGCGCACTCTTGCTCTGATTTTACAACACACTTGTGCCAATTGTCATCTCCACCCCACTTAACTCCAAAATCTAAAAGTTTCATGTCATACTTTCCGATTATTGCAGTTGGGCTCCAATAGTAACCTACCCAATTGTCTCCTCTTTCGACAGCTTTTGCAATTGAACCATCAAGTCCCGCCGCTGAACCTGGATCAACTAATTTCCAACCCTTAGCTTCCATGTCAAAAGCTTTAAATAACTGATTGTTTACAAGTTGACATCCCCATCCTGCAGGACATCCTACAAAAGCACCTTTACTTTTATCTTCTGGATGCGGAAATAAATCAGGTCTTTTTAATAAATCCTGAACTGTTTTAATTCCGTGTTTTTTCATTGTGTAAGGTGGAACAAACCATCCTTCTCCTAGTCCAGTAATAGGTCCTTTGTTAACAATGTGAATTCTGCCCTCACCTACAGCTTTTTTTAATGGACTCATCACAGAGTTGGCCCAAAGCTCAGGAGCTACATCCGGCTGGCCTTTTTCATTCATTGATGTAAAAGAAGGCATGGTATCGCCAGGAAGCAATTCCACCTCGCAACCGTAACCTTTTTCTAATATTATCTTATCAATATTAGCCATCAATGAAGCTGAAGCCCAATTCATGTTAGCATATGTAATCTTCCCACATGCAGCATTAGCAATATTATTTAAAAATAAAGCAGTTAACATAACTGCCAGTAATTTAGTTATTGATTTCATCTAACCCCCCTAGAGTTATTAATTATTTATTTAATTGTAACAAAATGTAGTGTGTATTGTAACCGGAACACAACTAAAAAGTGAAATATGGAATATATGCTTATCGACTATTTTTTATAGCTTATATAGAAAATTTTACCTACATTTTTTACAAATTCCAAAAAATTCTAAATTAAATCTTTTAAATTTCATCCCCTTTTTATGATTAAAGCTTGATAAATACTTAGAGAGTTTTGTGTCACTGATTTCATCTACTACTTCACAACTTTCACATATAGAAAATGCAGTCGCTTTAGATATTTCACAATCTGAATTTCTGCAGGCAACAAAAGCATTTTTGCTCTCAATTTTATGAATTTTTCCCATTTCAACTAATTTATCTAATACCCTATAAACTTGTGGTGGTGCTTTAATACCTTTCTTCTGAACATTAAAAAGTATTGTATAAGCTTTTAAGGGCTCCGGAGATTTATGAATTAAATTAAAAATAATTTGCTGATTTTTTGAAAGATCATTTTCTTTTTGCATTTTAGTCATTTTACTG
>MDTB01183510.1_pt1 | contig 19161 bp, 9 predicted proteins | sample 811161 | NCBI WGS metagenome assembly MDTB01 (sample SAMN05326650, study PRJNA326480) | marine metagenome | isolation source: seawater | place: Mediterranean Sea | collected 2009
CTGCACTCATATCAACTCTGCCATTAAAAGTTTTTCCTGCAGAAACAACAGGGCTACCAGAACCCACAAAACCAGCTTCTGTTTCATGATCTGTTGAACTTATACCTGTTGCTGTGTTTAGGTTAGTATTGTCTGACATAAGAGCAGAAGAAGATACATCACCATTCGCTGCTAGTCCAGGCGGTAAAGCAAAAGAGACAGTTGGAACTGCAGTTGCGTGGTCGTATCCGGAACCGCCAGCAGTAATTGTAATTTCATCCACAAAAGTGTTTACAATTGTAGCAGTAGCAGTGGCTCCTGATCCTCCAGTAGCATCATCAACACCATCACTATTTGAGTCTACTCCAATTGTTACAGTTATTGCACCCCCTGAAGAGTCATAGCCAAGACCTCTATTCGTAATTCTTATTCCGGTAACAACTCCTCCAGTTAACACAGCAGTGCCTGTAGCACGAACAGGCTTAATACCGTCTTTTGGACCAAACATTGCAAATTGATTTATAGTTTGTTCAGACTCTAAGCACCATTCGTTTCCTGCTGATGCACCTGTTTGATTTGGAGTGCTTCCTGTGCCGATTCCCATAAAGCGCATTGCTTTTGGTAGCATATGGCTTCTCTCGCCAGCATCAAACTTCATTCCGTGTGTATCATCAATCATTCGTCCCACAATATGTGCAAGTCCTTGATCCATAACTTTGTTGCGGACAGTTTTATGCTGTTTTACTTTACCATTCTCATCACGAACAACCATGTTTAATGTTCCTGCGAGAAACGTATTGTCTATATACATAATATTCTCCTAAAATGTACTTTCTGTGCCAACATAGCTTCCGTCAAAGTCATGATTTACTGTGTAATTTTGACTATAGGCAAAACCACTGTCGTTGGCTTTCGCTTGGCTTGCCTTTCTTCCTAAACTCTGTAAAATATCTAAAGGATTTGATTTTATTTGTGTACTTCCTGTCCACAGTGGAGTAGGCTCTTCGTCCATTGTGTAACTATAAGAAGGTAGATACCCTGTTAATAAAGTTCTTGTTAATGCAGTATCTCTTCCAGGTCTCGTATCGCTTGTTACTGTGCCAAATGAAGGACTTAAAATCGGAAAAGAAGAATTTAAACCACTTGAAATTACAGAATTTGTTGTAGTATTGTCCGTACTATATCCAAAAGCTGTAACTTTCCCTCCATTGTTCATTCGTGAATCATTATAATATGTTCCATTCATTCCAGATATTGTACCCGAAGAGATTGCATCTTGACGACCCGCAGTTACTATATCTGAAGTTCCTGCTGTAAAATTAAATCTGCCCGAATGTTCTCCATAGCCTGTAATATCCGCATAACAAGTATCACCACTGCTTATTGTAAATTGTTTCTGGGAACTTGTAAGAAAACTAGATAAAATTACCATCCAATTATCAATTACACCTGTAGCATTACCAGAATATCCAAAAACTTTTGCGTCATATCCCTCATAGGTTTTTGAAGTTTTACCTGTCGTAACATTTGTTATTTTAAGAGTATCTGTATTATAATAAAAAGGTCTTCTGCCTGACCAACTATATCCATAATCTCCTGTCCATCCTCCCGCAGGAAAAGTATTATTCTCATAATCAGTTGGAGCAGTCAAATGAAGAATAATATAATAGTCATAGTCCATGCCAGAAGAAGAATATGCTCTATTTGTACTAAAACTATTTCCTGCAAATGAAGCTGTGAATCCTGTTGCAGGGTTCCAATGATCTAAAGCCCTTCCTGCGGCATTATCTGATACTAAAGAACCTGGAAAAACTTTTGTGCCATTAGATGTACTGGAAGAATATGTTCCAGAGCCTGTTTGTTTTGGAACCCATAAAATTTTCTGTATTCCTCCCCTATTATTTACAGTCATATTTTCTGTTACATATTGAGGCACCTGCGTTACAGTTACTGACTTAGTATATTTATAGGATTTTAAATCCATTGTTTTTGCAGGAACAGATTTTACCTGTGCATTAAGTTTTATTGAATCAAGTAATCCTCTAAAAAATTGAGAAGTAACATTTGTTTTACTCGTTTTTCCTAGTATGAAATTGATTGATTCTAGTATGTCTGTGGTAAAAGTTGCACTTACTTTTGTTGGTGTAGGAGTCTTTCCTACAGCAGATTTTGCTTGTGCTTTTAAGTTTTCTATTTTTGAAGGAAAGAATAAAGATTTTGCATTTGTTTTTAAATCTTTTCTTCCTAATATATGAGCAAAAGAAATATCTGCATCATTTATTTTTGTTATACTCTCTTGAGTATGTAATTTATATATTAAATCAAAAACACTTTTAGCTGTTATCTTATCAAAGTGTAAAGGAGCTTTAAATACACTAGAAGTTACATTTGTTTTTAACTCTTTTTTTCCTAATATGTGGGAAAACTCAGGTTTATTCGATAAAACTTGAAGCATACTTTCCTGTGTATGTAATTTATATATTAAATCAAAAACACTTTTAGCTGTTACATTTAATCTTTCAAGCTGGAATCTTCCTGAAATATCTTTACTGGTTAGGACTGGTTTTGAGGCTTTAAAAACTCCGTGAGCAAACTTTAGCTCTTCTGATACTAATCCAATTTTATTATCTGTTGGGTTTACTCCTATGACTTTTGGTGCTCTTGATATTACCTGTAAATAATTTTGAGGTAATTGTACTTTGCCTAAAATATCTTTACTCTCTACTTTTGCTCCAACTCCTGTTATTCTAAATGGCATAGTAAAAATTGGTTCATTTGATCGTAAATATACTGGCTCATTAATAATTGTACCAGGTCTAAAAAATTTTGTAACTATACTGTTTACTTTAGGAGTCGACTTGTAGTAATGTCCTCTAGCTAAGTTTGAAGATTTAGTGCTTGCTACATTAAAAGCAAAATGTAAAAATCTTACATCAAAATCTTGGAGTGAAACACTTGCTCCGTTATTATTTGGAGCAAAATTCCCTGCATTAATTACTTTTGTTTGACTAAATATATTTTCAGTGGCAGTTTTTATTGGACTCTTTGGAAAACTAATTGTTGGTATTGCGAAACTTTTTGCTTTTGAAGCATTAACTCTATGAAAGTTATAGTCAAAGAAAAAAGTTCCTGGATAATCATCACGTTTTCCTGCCGATACTCCAACAGGACTGTTTTTTCCTCCTGTAAAATATCGAGTCTCTACTGTATTTGTCTTTGATGCAGTTCTAAATCTTTTTGCTTGAGCAAATACATTAAAATGTGTAAAATTAACTGTACTCTTATTTCCTGCACTATGAAAGTATTTAGGAGCTATGCCTGCGCTTACACCGACAGGACTTCTTGTTCCTGGATTTATACCTTCTACTTGTCCATGCGTAAATACTTTTGGAACATGTAGTAGAGATTTTACACCAATTATATTTTGTTTAAATGTTCCTGCTACTATTGCTTTTGAAAATAAATTTGATTTACTTGTCTTTGCTCCGGTAAATACTTTTCCACCTCTTCCAAGTATGAAGCGATCAATACCACTTTCAGTAACTATACCTGCATTTATGCTAACAGAACTTTTTAAACCTTTTGCTACATGTTTAAGAAAAAAGTCTTGTTGTATTCTTACCCAAGGAAACTTAAAAGGAATCCGTGTAGCACTAATATAAGTATCGGCAATTCCAATAGCGTTTGTATCAAAATTCTTTTGACGTGCCTGCTTAGTTCGAGGGTCTAAAAGACCATTATTTTCTGTATAATATTGATATTTTTGAGCTAAATATCTCGCCTGATTATCATAAACTTTTCTTGTTGGATTTCCATCAATAAATCTAAATGCTTGTCTAGTATTAAAATTATTATTAGCATCTAGCGGAGGCTGCCCAGAAAAAGCTATATTCTGTCCGCCTCCGAATCCTGTTGCAATATTTGAAACAAGATGGGGAGCATATTGAGGAAACCAAAAATCACTGGTAAAAGGATATAGTTGATTCCAGTAACCGCCTGCCCCATAAGAACGATGTCCTGCAATTACTCCTAACCAAGTTCCCTGATCTTTTACTGCTGCTCCGCTTTGATTTCCTGCACTATTAAAGCTTTTAGATCCACTTCCAAGCTTAAAACGATCAAAATCTCCTTCTTTTACTATACCTGCACTTATACCAACAGGGCTTCTTGTTCCTGGAAGTATACCTTCTACTTGTCCATGCGTAAATACTTTTGATTGTGCACTTTTTGCATTTAGTTGTATTTTTTGTATAAATCCTCGAATATCGAAAGAGTTTATTTGAGACCTTGAAACTTTTACAGCTCCAAAATCTAGAACTAAATCTTTTGTTCCTTCTTTTCCTGCTATTATACCAACAGGACTTCTTGTTCCTGGAAGTATACCGTCTGCCTGTCCATGAGTAAAAGTTCTTGCAGGAGGAATACTTTTTATTTTTGCGAAGCTTTTTTCTACAAGGCTTGGTATTAATAAGCTTAATACTTTTGCAGCTTCAAACATATCAACAGGTCGTGTTACATTTACTCTAAAATCTGCATTAAATATATTTTGGCCTATATCATCTAATGCACCTGCGCCTGCTTTTACTCCTGCTGAGCTACCAAAAACTCTTATATAATTAGCAAGTGTCGCTACTATAGAAGAAAGTTGTGTAGATGCTTTTAATCCTTTTGTAGGTCGAATGTCTGCTCGATTACTTACTACTCGTGTTTTTGCAAACTTTGGTAATTTTGGTATTATTTGAGGAGCAGATAATACATTTGTTTTTGTAAATTCCTCTCCTCGGTCTAAATTAAATGCTGGTATATTTGCTCTTACTGTTGGCCTACTAAACGGATGCTTTCCAAATGCAAACTCTAAAGGATTACTGACAAGTTTTGCTCCGATTGTAAATCTTTTGTGAGTAAAAGGTCTTGCTGCATCAATTTTTGCTGTAAGAACAAAAGGACTATTAAATGTTCCTGTATTTTTTATTCTAGGTGTATTACGTCCTGATACTGCTAGTATTCGTAGAGCTTGTTCAAGTACTGCCTTATTTGTTTTTGGTCTTCCTTGAGGGCCAGTTACCTTACTTTTTGCTATAAGTATTCGACCACCGTCTTGTAAAAATAAACCACTTAAAACAGGTTGATTTTGTAGTTTTATTTTTTGAATACGTATATTTGATATACTATCAGTAGATATACGTGCAGTCAGTAATGACGGTTGATTTTGAAGCCCTGTTGATGTTATTAAAACACCTGATATTTTAAGTTTTGAAACAAGAGGAACCCCAAAAGCTGAAGTAATCTTTACTGCAGCAACTTTTGGGTTATTAGTTTTTGCTGTTCCTAAAAATGTTGCCATTAATCAAAATCATCTCGAACTCGTATTGTTAAAGGCTCAAATACTGTTTGTTTTTTATCAACTCCATCAACCTGTACAGTAGCTTCTAGTTCGCCTTCATAATATCCATCGACTGTGGCTGCGTTTGTTAGCCAAGTTCCTAAAGGGAATACAAAATCTCCGGCTGTGCTAGTAAGTGTACTGTCATTAAGTACAATTCCATGAGTAGGAACAGCAGTTGTTCCTGTCTTTCTAATTCGAAGAGTAATAGATCCACCAGAGCCAACCCCAAAAGCTACTCCTGTGTCTTCTCGAACAAGAGAAACTAAAAGATTAGATACACTATCTCCTTTCACTACAGATATTGTGTCAGCCATAAATCGCAGCCCTATTTAAGTATTACCTTTGGAATTTATTATCCACTAGTCAGTATTATATCAATATATACCTCTTATGTCAAGAAATATTTTTATCACCTCCACCTTGGACCTTCGGCCCAACAAACTAACGAATATCTAGTTCCTTGGGTAATTTCTGTAACACGATGTTCCAAATAACTAGGGAATACCAGAATCGAACCCTGAGTAGAAAATTGATAAGGAGTTTGTACAGTTTTGAATTCAAGAAACCCTCCCTCATACTCAGCTGGGTCGGTCAGTTGAAGAACAAGCGACAGCTTTCTATCATACGCTGATTTTGCAGTCCAATCAATATCATGGTGCCAATTATATAAACACCCCTTAGTATATTCGCCAAACTGTATAGCAGGAATAAAACTTACATCGAAACCAAAAACAGCTCGATTTGCCAGATCAGTGTATCGTTTTGCTAAATCTGTTAAAATGGCGTGGTCTGTCCAGCCTACTTTTGTTTTTCGGGTGCTTTCTGTAGCATTGTTAAAAGTTGTGCCATCTTGCATAATACAAGCTGATTGACAAAGCTTGATGTAACTTTCACAGGTTTCTTTTGGGATTACACCTTCCCAGAGTTGCCATGATTCTCTCATGTTTTTGTTTTCCTACGTTGGTTTTGTTGGCCAGACTACATCATTGATAGATGTAGTGGATGAGTGTGTTGCCGGTAAATCTCTTAGAGCTTGACGATAAGTTGCCCACTCTGTTTTTTTGTCTGCTGCTAGTCCGTTATCAGAAACTTGAGTCCAATCACTTTTTTCCAATAAATCATTTCTAGTATTTCTTACTGCATTTAGAATATGCTCTGTAACATTTGTATAAGTTTTTGCAACTTCTGAGGCTGTATCAGCAGATTGATTATAAACATATTCTGTATATTGAGTAATAGTATCAATTGAATTTGATAGAAAAGTAAAAGGAACCCACTTTCCAACCAAAGAAGTGCCTTCGTTAAAACTTTGAGGACTTCCGAAACATTTATTATCTTCAATTTTTATTTTCCAAGTCATTATGTTAATCCCATTGTATATCCACGCCAAAAGGCTGTTCCATCTTCATGCTCGTTTGTAGCATTACCAGCAACATCGTGACCCCCACTATCACCATACATTTTTATAGAAATTCTAAACGTAACCTCTTTGTTGGTTGTAAGAGGGCTTCCACTCACTATAGGAGCAGCAATGACTGGAATTGTAGAAGCACTTCCATTAATTGAGGCGGTACTATGGTTTAAAACTTGAATTTCTGTCCAACCACTCTCTGATAAAGTTGCTGTATTTACAGAGTAAGTGCTTCCAGAAGTTGCAACAATATACTCTACTCGAACTGCTACTGTATCTTTTCTTGTACGTAGTTGAATTAGAGAGTTTAGAGTAGGAGAATGTGTTACTGTACTAACAGAATTCGCAGGACAAACAACATTTGTTAGCCAAACAAAACCATAAGAATCAGTAATTCTATTTGAATTGGAAGACCAGTTACTAAAGCTGTTGTTGCTATTATATTGTTGATTTGGAGTGGAATGAGCAGGACTATAGTAAGCTGAAGGTCCGAACCTTCGTGTGCCTGATCCTGTAAAGAATGATATTGTAGTAATATCACCACTTAGTTTATCTACTGTAAGACTACCAATTTTTGCAGAAGTAATTACACCATCATCAAACATAACAGCATTATCAATTCCACCTGTTTTAATTAGTAAATTTCCAGAACCATCATCTTGTATTGAACTTCCTGCAGAAAATGTTATCATTGATGCATTAAGTGTACTTGTGTCTATTTCATTCGCTGTAATTGTATCAGAGTCAATCTGAGTTGCAGTAATAGATCCGGTTGTAATTGCTGACGCAGACAAAGTACCCGTTACAATTACACTACCGTCAAATTTTTCAACAACCAAACTACTCCAATAAGCTGTTCCACTTAAAGCCCCAAAGTTGGGGGTAGATGTTGAACTATAACTTGTTCCAGGCCCATACCTACCAGGTCCGGGGGTAGAACCGCTTGCACTTCCTAAATAAATACGAGTTCCAGTATTATTGTTTGCTGTATCTATAAGTTTTACAGTATCTCCGGGATAGATAGAACCATCTAAAGAGTTATTCTGAACCAAACCCACAATAGCTTTTGCTTTTGCAGCATCAAGTGTTCCACACCAGGCTGTAATAAAGGCAGAAGAAACAAAGTTAGTATTTACCACTCCGTAAGAACCTGCGGAGCCTGAAGTTGAAAGACTATTAACAGTTGCTAAATCGAACACAAAATGAGCAGGAGCTCGTTCTCCTACCGGGCCTGAGGGACCTGGTCCACCGTCTGAACCACTTTCAACAAACTTTATTGGTGTAGACCAGCTTAATGTGTTTGTTGAGGTGTTACTTCCTCCAGCACCAATTGCAAGAGCCTCTGTATAATATACTGGATTTCCATCATCTGCAGGAATAAGGTTTGTCCAGCCGGTTGCATTTGAAACACTTGCAACTGTACCACTTGAAAAAGTGTATGTACCCCCACTTGGAAAAGGAGCACTTGGAGCACTAGATAATCTATTATATAAACGTGCATATGCTTGTTGCGTTCCTGTTATTCCTGTTGGACCTGCTGTTGTTTTTGAAAATGTTTGAGTTTTTGAAAGACTTGGAAGAGCTGTTCCATCTGGATACTTTCCAGTAATTGCAATTGTTATGCTTGCTGTACTTCCTGTCATATTACTAGCATTAGACATAGAGGCTCCTGAGCCTATGTCTGCTAAAGGAGTTCCTGCTGTTATACCTGTTGCACTAATGTCAGCAGCTTGAATTGTAAATACTCCATTTTGGTTTGCTGAACTAAGAGCATTATAAGCAGTTTCAGTTGCAAACTGTAATACAGTTGATCCTACAAAAGCTTCTATAACTGTTCCTGAGTTGGCATAACTAGAAATAGCATTAGTATTATCTACAGGGAAAGTGTGGGTTTCATTTGAGAACGTAATTACAACTGAATCTCTTCCCGTGGCTCCTGTTGGACCTGATTCAAATACACTTGTATCATATTGTAAATAAGATTGCAAAGTATAGTTACCGCTTGTATCTTTATAAACTCTTCCAATTATACAATCACTTTGAACATCGATATGAATATTATTTGTAAAATAATTAGTTTCATTTGTAAAAGTATCAGTTGTTGATCTATCAAGAACTAGTTGAGTATCACTTTGAATAAATGAGACTCTTGCTGAAAAACTTCCTACAAAGAACATTTCCCCTTCTTTAAGCTGGGTAGTAAAAGCAGTTCCTGTTCCTGTAACTGTTGCACTTTCAGCAGCTTTTGTTACTGTACCTGTAAGAGCAGAGGTTAAGCCATTTGAATTATCATTTCCATCACCAGTATCCATCCAATAAGTTTCAGTATTATGCGTATGATATTTTAATAATTTTATACGGTCAGACGCATCACTTGAGTCTAGAAGTAAGTAATAATGTTGAGTTATAAACTTATTCGCATTATTTCCAGTAACTGAAGTTGCAACCATTCCACTACAGTCTTGTTGATAAGTTGACGAAGTATTAGAGGAATTTGAAATAACAGAAGCAAGAGACTGTATTGGCTGAACAGAGTATGTATGTAAACTAAAACTAAATAATCCCGAAGAATTAATTGTGGTTTGCTTATTTGTTGACCCGCCATAAGGAATAGAGCGAGGAAATGTATTTACATTTTCAAGAACTCTATTGTCCACATTTAGTTGTAAAATTAATTCAGTCGAGCGATTTCCAAGAGTATTTATACTTCGAAGAGCAAATCGATGCGAACCTGTTGGTAGTCCTAAAAGCTCTAAAGAAGTTTGTCTTGTATCTTGAATAATGATAGGACTTGGCGGGTAAGCCTCACTTAAAGGTAAATTATGAGAAATTTCATATCCACCTAAAAATTCATATGTACTTGCAAGAGTGCGTGTTTGCTGGGTTCCTGCAGCAGTTGTAATAACTTTTCCTGGAGAAATAGGAGGAGTCCAATGAATAGTTGAACTAATTGTGAGTGCTTGTGAATCATAATTAATTGCTTCATTCCAAAAATCTCTACAGGCAGGAACTTGTGTTGTTGGAGTAATTGGTGGATATACTCTATCCGCAACGTATGTTGTAAAATCTTCTTCCACCGCAGCGAATTTTGAGTCATAGTGTTCAACAGCACTTATACTAAAAGCTCCGCCCTCTTCTTCCATAATTGAAAGTATTTTGTACTTTTTACTCGAAGTATTAACATCTAAAGTACTAACATCTACTGTCTCAACTAAACTCCACATATCTTCTCGACCCGGTATAGTTGATAATATATGCCCATTAGTTGTACTTTTATCATAGGTCGTATTTAGTGTTAAAGAAGTAATGTTTGAGCCTGCACTTGTTGTAACTTTTGCAGACTCTGCTCGTATATGATCTTTCCATGCTAGAACAAGGGCATCTGTTGCAGTTGCACTTATAAAAGCACTGGCGGCTTGTTCTTCAATTTCTAAATTTTGATAAGTATAAGAGGATCCAATTACTCCTGTCGAACTTACATTGGTAAATGCTTTAGGAATCAAATCCCCTTTATTGTATACAATCTCATCTGCTGCATTACCTGTAGGGCTAATATTCACAGTTTCTTCTTGCAAATACGCACCGGGATTCACAGATACGACAGTAAGTCTATAGGTAGAATTAGCATTTAATGTAACCGCACTATCTAAAGGAATTTGTGAGGTGCTTAATGTACCTGTATTTGAAATTCTTCCCGCATATCGAATTCCTCGACGGTCTACATCTTGAACATTAATTAAGTCGCCAGGAGCTAAAAAAGAAGCTGCTTGCCCAGTTCCAAAACTTACAATTTCTCGCTGATTTGCAGCAGTCCATAATTTCCATTTACCATATCGAGTTGCTTGTCCTTCTGATGTACATCCATGCGCTATTACATCTTCTCTTACTAAAGTTCCTGTTTCTGCGATATTTACACGATCTTCAATAAGTAAAGGTTCACTAGAATAATTATTATCAGGATTTGTCCAACTAACAACTACTTGATTGACTCTCTTCTTCTGTCCGCTTGTTTGATATGAAAAATTTCCCTCTAGAACATTTGCTTTTGAAAAATTATAAACAGGATTGCCGGGCTTATCTATAACAGGACTAATCTTTCCATTTAAAAAATATAACATTCCAAGAAAGTTTGTTGCTAAATCTTTTAAAACTTTATAAGCATCTGCTTGAGCAATAATATAAGTATTCAATGTGTATCTAGGCTCTTGTCCACCCTTCCCGTCGTCCACAAGCTCGTCACAGTATCTCGCAATTCTATATAGCGAAAATTTATCTATATCATTTGCACCAACAAAATCACCAAGTCCGTATCGATTATTAGTTACTATATCATAATAAACCCAAGCAGGATTATTTGTATAAACTAGGTTGGGGCGAAAAGCTCCGTTCCAGCTTTGATACTTGCTTTCAATTGCACCAGTTGTTACATTTCTAGTATACTCTGCTTGAGTTGTTCCATTTTCTTCTCTAGTTACATAGTTGGAAGGCACTTTTACCATAATGCCTCTACACTCATAAGATCTTTTTGGAAGATTTGAAAATTGTTTTGTATTAAAGGTTGTTTTTGCAGCGGCAGTATATGGAAAACTTAAAGGTTCTTTTATTATAGAAGTAATAGTAGAAATTTTACTTGATGTAATATTTTGGTCGCCATCATATCGTGTACCATCCGATAAGTAACCAGGGCCATTATGCGCAGTTAATCGTGAAATTTTAAACTTAAAATCTTGAAAAGGTTTATACTTACTTATATCAACTATGTAATCCCATGTCACGGCATTTTTAAAATTTCCAGTGTGAAGTTTTGCTGCATCCAAAATTATAAAACTTCCAAAAGCATTATTTCTTTTTAATGCTAACTCTATTTTATATTTTGCTAAAGTTTCTTTATATTTTCCTTTTGTATTTATTCTTGAAAAGCCGCCCGGATACTGAAAACTTATTTTTATCTCATCAACTTCTCCAACTTGTTCCGCTGTAAGCCCAAAACCGGTATTAAGAGCAGCAGTTCCTAAAAATTCTTTTGGATCTTGTGATCCAGTTTCGTTTGGTCCATCATCTCCTGGTAAAAGAATAGTAACACCTGTAGCTAGCTGTAAGTCTTGAGAAACAGTAGAAACAATTCCAGTTGAACCTGAACCTCCTTCTCCTGTAAACGGTTCTTGATATAAGTCACCAACTCTAAACTGTACTTGTGTTCCTTTATATTTTTCATCTACAGGAGCAATATCTTGTGCAATAGCACTAGGACCAGTTATAATACCTGCAGCTCTATAAGAATATGAACCTGTACTATAAGGCCAGTTATTAAGTAAATTAGTGGTGTCAGTAAGTCCGTGGTAAGTATCTAACTCTAAAGTATAATCTAATGTAGGAGTTCCTTGTATTTCTGTAAATACTCTTCTATCCATACCTGTTGTTGAAAACAGTGCAGATGTTGCACTTTCTTTTTCTATAAGCCTACCCAGTATCCAGTCTCGTTTTGATAATCCTAATTTAACTGCAACTTCAATTGCCGCTGCGCTCGTAGGTTGTAGCCGAGCTTGAACAAATTCTCTTACATCTGAGATAGAGGCATCTTCACTGAGCATTGCATCAAGAAAAAAACTAGAACTAGTCTGTAATCTTAATACATCTACACCTCCTGCAGTTCCTACGATTGTTGCGGTTACTGCTTGGCTTCCATAAACATTTAACACTTGAATATATGCTGTCAAATTATTTAAATTAAACATTCCTCCGGTAGGAATTCCTACATTAAGAGCAGGAGAAACTGTCTTTTGTCCATTTGTAAAAGTTACAGCCCCAAGTATGGCTGTTTTTCCAGCTTCTGTTGTAGAGACAATACTATCGCTGTTTAAAAATACTGAGGCTTTACCGTCTACAAGCCCAGAAATTGGGCCTTCAGAAATTACATCAATAACAGAAATTGTCTGTTTCTCTTGTGCACCAGCTCCTAACTGCAAAAACTCTTCTTCTTGCTGTCTTCTAGCTTCTTCCATTGCTTTAAACGGATTACCCACTAAATGCTCCTATATTTTCTTCATACTTTGTCTCATCAACAGTATAAACATTTCCTCTATAATCGATTCTTGCATCTGGATTTACGTAGATACCATTTATAACATTACTTGAAATTGCACGACCAGGAACTCGAAGCTGCCCGTAAAGTAAGGGTACAGGCTCACCCTGTTGCCGATTTGGGCTATTACCTTGAAATAAATAATTGTTTGATGCTGGCTCATCTACAGAACCATCAGGCGCCATCAATTCGCCTAGTCCTCTAGAGGCAAGACCTACTGCAATTCCCATGCCTATACCACCAAGTACACCTCCGAGAGAAAAAGTTCCAAGAGTGCCTGCAAAAGCTCCTCCGAAAAAAGAACCACCAATTCCTTGGCCAAAGAAAGAAGCACCAGCAGCTCCAAAAGTTGCAAATGTAAGATATGCTATAAAAACAGCTCCTACAATTTTTGCTATACTTTTCAGTATTGCTCCTGCTGGAATAATTGCAATTGTTATATCTCCTTCTTTCAAAGGTTCTAATAAGTCTTCTTCACCTTGATCTTGTTCTTCTACCTGAATATGAAAAGATATATCATTACTATGACATTCTAGTGCAAATTCTCGAAAATCTGGTTGATTTGCATTTATACAGCCAAAGATGTCATGATAGGTATTACCTTCAATAACATACTTGTGACCAAATCTCTCTCCCAGCTCTCCCTCTAAGTAAACATTACGCTGCATCTTTTCTCTCCGGTTTTAGTATATATAGTTCCATACTAGGATAACTAAATATATAATATATTAAATTTGTAGCATTACAATAGTTTCTATCTGTTTCACTTGGTTCAGGACTGTGATCAGGATGACTATGTACTATTGCTTTTATTTTTGCTACTCTTGATATTTGTAGGTACTCTTTAGGGTCAAAAACAAAATTATAATCTTCTTCTGATACATTTTTACAAGGAAACCACTTTAATTTTTCTTTTTGTTCAGCAAGTATACCGCATGCTTCTTTTGGATACCATAATTCAAAATGTGCTTGAATTTCATCTAAATACTCTATCATCGTAAGTTTGCTGCTGTAGGGAAAGATCCAAAAGGTAATACATTTTTTGTATCTTTTGTTGCTGAAGGCGCAGAGTCCGTAGAAGTATACGAGACCGGTGTTCCTTGAAAACGGCACTTACAAGAGTTTAAGGTTTTTCCACATAACTCTGCACGAACCCAATGTTTCGAAGTGTAGGAAGGGGATTGATTTTGACTAGCAGAGGTTGGTGCTATACATTTCCATATGGTGTCTACACTTACGCTGTTTACTGAAACTGCATGTCGAATATATGTACCTGCAGCATATGCTGTTCCATTTGACCAAGTGGCTTCATATGGGTATACTTGCTTCCAGTATGAAGATGTTGCACTTGGTTCGTTTCCACTTCCTGTAAATAAAGATTGCCAATAAGTAAAAGGTGCTGTTGTTGCACCTCCGTTTCCAATTCTTACATACGTATTTGGAGTAACAGAAAGAGCTGCAGCTGCAGCTGCATTTGCAACTTGTGTAGCATTAGAAGAGGTATTTAACCAAGTCTTTTCTACTAAAGGATGATCATTTACATCAAAGAAAAAATGATGACTATTTGAACTACCTCCGCCCTGGGGAAAAACTCTTCTCTCAGAATCTACTTTCCAAGTACAACCTCCTTTACTATATATTCCATGACCTTGATACATCCAACTGCAGTATTTTCCAAGGACCACTCTACGAGGAAGTCTTATTCCTTCTAAGTCGCTTGCTGCTGCTAGTTCAAACTCAAGTGCTGTTCCCGTTTCCTGCGCTATTCTATCAATTACAAAAGTTACTCTGTTTAACTCAATCGGAGGATTTGCACTGTTTCCACTTCCATTGTCTAAATATTTTTCGAGTGTCTGCCTGCGAGTAATCTTTTTACCTATTAGTTCCGAGAACTCAATATCGCCAAAATGAGACCGTAATAAATCACCTACATTTGCAATTTGAAAACTTGGGCGAGATGCTGCTCCGTCAGAATTTACCTCAACACCTTCAAGCGCGCAAGGAAAGGGAGTATACTCATTAATTGTTGCAGGATTTACTGAATTTCTAAAATGAATAGTGCCATGACTATTTGCTGCACTATCTGATCCTGGGTGCAGAAATACTAAGGTATCATTTGGCAAGGTTAGCTCAAACAGCGTAATAATAGGACTGTCAACTTCTAATCCTTGAAAATCAGTAGCAATTAAATTTGTCATGGTTCAAATACTTTTCGTAGAGTTAAGTTTAGACTATAAAAGTCTCCATAGTTATAAGTAACATTATAATTTGAGCAAACAACTTTTACTGTTCGCTCTGTGCCTCCACCACTTGTATCAGGAAAAGTATAATTAAAATTTACAACAGACTTATCGCCCGTAAGAGTACCATGAGTACCATTTAAAAACTTTACAATTCCATCAATTTCTGCTTTTGGACGATTCGCAAAAGTAAGATTATATTGTTCTTTTATAGAATTAATCCCTTCTGCAACTCTTTGTTCATATCCATCACCAAAAGCCACAACTCTAGTGCTTGGAGCAATATTTCTTGATAAAGACCTATCTGGTCTTGCATAAGTTGTTCCATCATATATAAAACCAAGAGCCATTATGCTGCTCCATATGGACTAAGCATTCCGCCAGACCTCTTTTGTTGTTGAATTTCTTTTTGTACAGCCAGTGCAATTGCTCTTCCTAATCCCGCTGCTTGAGCACTGCTACTGCCTTGTGTTTGTGTTTGTCCATCACTTGAGACATTTACTGTAATGTTATTTACTCCGCCTCCGCCCTGTAATTGAACAGGTATTCTTCTACCATCAGGAAGAGGAACTACCGCTTCATTTCCATGAAGAACTGCAGCATAACCTGAATCAGGCCCTCGAGCTACCCCACCTGTTGAGTATCCTTTCTTTGTATAGCCTCCCATTCGATACATATCATCACCAAAGATATCAATAAATGAGTCTGAACCTTCAACTATACTACCACCTCCTGCTCCTCCGCCTGCACCCATAGTAAACATACCAGCTAAACTTCCGAGTATTGATTTTGCTGCTTGTTGAGAAGCAATTCTTGCCAAATCTGAAATTACAGAAGAAGCAAATGCTTTAAAAGCATCTTTTGCGTTCATTGTGCCCATTATAAAACCATGTAAAGCATTTGAAAGATTACTTTCAAGAGATTTTGCTATTTTGTCTGCATATTGATTTGCAACGCCTAAATTTTTAAGAGCGTGTTCTAAAGAAGATACAAGTTCTTGTTGATTTTCAATTGCATTATTTTTTACGCTCTCTGCAACTTCCACTGTTTTCTTTTTTAGTTTTTCTAGCAGGCCATCTTGCCCAAGAATTTTAGTATCAATATCACTTATTAAAGTATCGACACTAGCCTGCTGTGCTGCATCTAATTGCTGAAATGCAGGTTGAGTTCTACTATCTTTAAGCTGGGCAGAGAGTATTCGAAGATTAATTGCTTGTAATTGAAATTCTAAATCAATCAACTTTTTTCTTCTATCAAAATTATCATTTTCAATACTTTTTAAATCGTCCAAATATTGTTTTTCTACTTTTAATCTTTTCCCTGTTTGTCTCTCTTCGGCATTTAAATAGGCAAAAAGATTTGCATCTTCTTCAGCCCTCATTTCTCCGGCAATCCCTCTAAGACTTCTTTGCTTCTCTGTATCTAAAAGTCGTCTAGCTAATTTATTTTGCTGATCGTATAAATTTGCTATTGTGGTTTGATTTTGAATAACAGACTTTGAAGTTTGTAATTTTTCAATTGTATCTAAGTCACCTTTTCTACTTTCAAGTAATTTATGCAAAATCTCTTCAATTATTACTCTTTCTTCTAGATGCCCTATCTCTTGTCCAAGTAGTTCTAAGGTTTTAGTCTTTATAATTAATCCTTTGTCTACTAGTTCATCTTCATGTTCTTTCATATAGTTGTATTCTGCTTGCTTGTCAAGAAGATTTGCTTGTAAGGTAAACAACTCTGCTTGTGAATTCGTAATCATTGTTGAGCTTTTAAATATATTGAGCACATTTGCAACTCTTGTGTGTTCAATATCTCTGATTAGTTTTTTATGCTTGAGTTCGCGCAAACTTAACTCCGCAACTCTTTCTCCGTGAAGACTTAAAAATGCTAAATCTGCTTTTTCTTGCACGGTAAGTCTAGTATCATTTTCATCTCCTGTTCCAGATCCGTCTCTAAATGTTAATCGTTGAAGAATACCTTCTTTAGCTTTTTGTATTTTTCCATAAGTCTCTTCCAAAGCAGTTGGTTTAAATAAAGTATTATAAAAGTCTGACACAGATTGTTTTGCATCAGTAAAAGCTCTTGTTGAACCTGTAATTGTACTCTCTAATAACATGAACTGCTTTTGTATTTCTGCAAACCGGTCTTCACTTACAGAGCTAGGGTCAAGAAGAACAGACATAAAGTCATCTATTGCTTGATAACTTGCTCCGCCTGCTTCAGCCTGGGCACGAAATAGTGTAACTTGATCCACCATTTTTTTAAGTCTTTCCCTTGTAGCTTCATACAATAGCATATTTTCAGTTACTGAGCGTTGGTTATCACTTAAAATACTTTTTGTTTTTTTATTTGCCATATTATAGGCGGTTACTCCTGCTGTTGCTGCTGCTATTGATACTGTCCAGGCTTTTAGTGCTCCTACCTGAGAAAGACCGCCTGGAGTGAGTGCCATAACTGTTCCGGCTACAGCTGCACCAGCTGCAAGTGCTCCATAACCGAATGCTGTAAAATTTGATCCTTTTGCCGCCTCTTTATTTTGTGCTACTATTCTCTTTCCTTCTTCAGATTGTTTTTTCATAATCAGGAGGTCTTCTAACTTAAGAGAGCGCATTTGTCTAATAACATTAAGTTGTGCATTTCTCAGATCAAATTCATTTACTTCTCCTTTTAATATTTCATTTTGAATTTCAACTGATTTTGAATACTCCTCATTTAATCTTACGAGTCTACTTAATTGCTTTTTATCAGCCTTTTCTTTTTCACTTAACTCTTTCTCAGGGTATATAAAGTTTTTTATAACCTCATAAAGTGTATATGCAATACCTAGATACCCTAAAACATTAAAAAGTCTGCCGACAGCAGTTCCAATAGTTGCAAAAGCTCCTGTAATAGTTGAAGCTAAGCTTGCCCATTGCATTTTCATAAAAGTAGTAGTGCTAACTGTTTTTGCCTTTGCTCGGTCTTCTAACAGCCCTAGCTGTGTTAACATTCCTCGATAAGAAGCAACTATATCACGAGACATTCCTGCATATATTCCTTTCTGAACTGTTGCATGAGTTTGGAGCTGAGTTTCGGCACTTCTAAGAGCTGTTTTTAAGCCTGCTTGTTGAAATTTTGTTACTTCTCCAGTTGCTGATATAGTTTGCAATAATTTTGATTTTCCTTTATAATCAGGACTAGCTAATATTGTTTTACTTAAATCTGTCATTGCTGCTTTTTGAGTCTTAATTTTATCTGTGACATCTACAGTATTTAGTTTCATAGCATTGTAGCTTTTATTATAATCTTGAGACAACTCCCGAGAAGATGCTGAAAGATCTTTAAGACTAAACCCCATAGCAGCAAGAGGTCCTGATAATAATAAACCAAAAGATGCTGCTGCTACTGCGGGAATGTCTTTGAAAACTTTTGCAATTGCCTCAGCAGCAGGAAGTAGTGCTAAAGCTATGGTATCTGCCATTTCAGTCATTATAACACCTAACTGAGCAAATGTATTTGCAGTTTCTTCTCCCAAAGCGTCGCCTATTCGTCCATATTTATCCTCCGCTTGCCTTAAAACTTCATTTGTTACTGCTTGACTTCTTTGGAACGAGTTTAAGTCATTAGCAGCTATATTCATTTGTCTTCCATAATTTTCAAATGCAGTTTCCAGTCTTAGTATAATACCTAATTCGTCTAAGAGTTCTGGTTCTGCTTTTGTTACACCTCTAATAAGACGATTAAAAGAATCCGTAACATCTCTTCCTAGAGCAATAGAAACACCTGCAGCTGCGTTTCCTAACTTATTTAACTGCTCAGGAGAAAGACCTGCAGCAATACCAATTGCTGCAGCTTGGGATGCATCTCGAAAGTTAATCTGAGAATTTGTAGCTTCTTGAATATCTTTTGCGAGTGTTCTCATTCCAATACCAGTTACAGAGGCATAAGCAACCTGACCTGCTTGTAACATTTTTAAATCGCCCGCACGCTTAAGAAAATCAAAAGCTGCAGTAAGGGCAAACATTTGTGCAGCAAATGCAGCATATGCAGGAACAACAACTCCTCCCATTCCTTGAGCCATTTTTGAGAA
>MDTB01025958.1_pt1 | contig 19160 bp, 22 predicted proteins | sample 811161 | NCBI WGS metagenome assembly MDTB01 (sample SAMN05326650, study PRJNA326480) | marine metagenome | isolation source: seawater | place: Mediterranean Sea | collected 2009
AAGAATAGAAAAATATTTAGGCTTAACAGCAAAAGCCTTGGAAAAAGTCTCTATCATTGGAGACATTGGATCAGATAGTCACACTAAAGCTGAAGATATATTGGGGATGGTAAATGCATACTATTCAGATGCAAAGTATTTTCTGTCAGAAGGTCGAGGCGATGATGCATTTGCAGCCATTAATTATGCACATGGATGGATAGATTGTGGAGTAAGATTGGGCTATCTTGATGGAAAAGGAGATTGGAAATTATTTACGCTAAGTAATTAGTTAGCACCGATACGAATAGAACCATCCTTGTAATGAATATGGATATTATTTCTCATAAATTCAGCAAGATTTGATAGAGATTCATAGATATCATCTTCTTTCATTTTCAGAGCTATTGCAGCTTTCTTAGTAGACCACGGGTTTTCAACAAAATCATATAATTTAAGATATTCGTAAACTTTTTTGTCCGCATCAGTGAGATCACTAAGTGCCATTAGTTTCAGTATATGGTTAGGGTGTTTAAACTTAACTATTTTCTAAGTATCTAATAACGTGACTTTCGTTTTCACTGAGAGGATACATTTGTTCTCCTAATGTTTCTTTCCATAATCTAAAGAATGACCCTTTCAAATAATCATTTGTAAATCTAGGATGGATGTATGATCCTCTACAAACTGCAGGAGTATTTCCTAATGTTTTAGCAACTTCTTTTACCATCTTCGTAATATTCTTTTTTCTTTGCTTTTTATCATCTTTCTTCCTGAATTCAGTAATTTTCTTAGCAGCTAATTTAGTTCCTCCCCAAGTTCTAAAATCTTTTGCAGTAAATTTTTCTCCAGAAATTGTTTGAATATATTCATTTACATGATATGCCTTTACATCTTGCTCATTCCCTTCTTCATCAAAGAAAAGAAATAAATCTTCTCCTTTTCCTTTTTTTGCATCTTTACACATCATTGCGATTGCGGCTAAATCAGGGACTTCATCATCGTCTACGACAATTTCATGTTTCTTATTACTTTTTCCAACAAATGTTAGCTTAACTCGAACTTGGCCATCATACCATTTATCTTCTTCTTCAGGTATTTCAGTTGAGGCAAATTCTATGTGTTCATCTTGCATTGTTGATAATCCATAGGTTGCTTTCTCTTTATCGTCTCTAGAAGTTTCGTTCCCTATCCTTATGAAGGTAGTATCTAATAATCTAACAATTAGAGCCATTACTCTTTCATAAGGTAAGGCGTTTTGTTTCTTATTTCCATCTGTAGCTAAATCTTCAAAATATTTTTCTCTAATTTTTGGAAGAGCTCTTCCAAAAGAAGACATTTTGTCAAATTTCGCTTCACTTCTGAGTTGCGTCCAAATAGAGTGATAAATGTACTGAGTTCGTTTTTTCGCATCAATTCCCGTAGCTTGTAAATGACCGTTTTTCTCTTTGCATATCCATACTTCCGTCCAAGCTGGTGGAATTCTCATTTCATCAATTCTCTTAAGATCCCTTTTACCTTTGACAGCTTTCCCTTTTGAATCAACAAACATTTGTTCTTCACCTTTTATTTGACGAGTAAATCCTTCTTCTGTATTACTTGAATAGTAGAGTCCTGCTTGTTCAGCATCAGCGATTGCATTTATCTTTTTTTCATTAGTCATTATACTAAATTTTCTTGATTTAATCCTTCTAATTCAGGCAGTACGAATACACCATCTTTTCTAATTAGAATATCGTCAAACCATATTTCTCCACCGCCGTAATCAGGACGTTGAATTAGTACCATATCCCAATGTATATCAGATCTATTTCCGTTATCGGCAATATCATATGCATTTCCCGGTGTAAAATGGAAACTACCTGCAATTTTTTCATCAAATAATATGTCTCTCATTGGTTCAGTGATGTATGGATTGAAGGCAATGGCAAATTCGCCAATAAATCTTCCTCCTTCATCCGTATCTAGTATTGAATTTAGTTTTTCTTCATCACTGCCAGTTGCCTTAACAATTTTACCTTTTTCAAATTCCAATCTTATGTCGTTGAAAACAGTCCCGTGATACAAAGTTTCAGCATTAAATTGAATGTATCCTTCAACAGAATCTTTTACAGGGGCAGTAAAACATTCACCATCAGGTATATTTCTTTCTCCAGCACATCTTATAGCAGGAATATCCTTGATTGAAAATTTCAAGTCAGTTCCTGGGCCTTTAATGTGAACTTTATCAGCTTCAGTCATTAATTTTTCTAATGGTTTCATTGCTTCATCCATGTTCTTATAATCTAAGCAGCACACATCAAAATAGAATTTTTCAAAAGCTTCAGTAGACATATTAGCTTGCTGAGCCATAGAAGGAGTAGGCCATCTTAAAACGACCCATTTTGTGTTTGCAACACGTTCCTTAAAGTGAACTTTTTGCAATAGCTCAGATTGATAAATTGCCATTTTCTCTGATTCAATATCAGACATTTCAGAAATATTTAGACTTCCTCTAAGTCCAATATAGGCATCCATTTCTTTCATTCTAAATTTTTCAACATCTCCCATTAAACCCATATGTTCACTAGTAGTATCAGAAATCAATTCCTTTAGAATTAGATTATTTTTCCAGGTTACAAATGGTACACCACCTACTTTGCGTGCAGCTCTAATTGTAGCAATGACCATTTCTTGAGGTATATCAAAAGCTTCAATCAATACTTTTTCACCCTTTTCTAAAGAGCATGAATGATTGATTAGCAAATCAGCCAATTTTTCAAATTGTGAATGAATCATACATACACAATTGAGCCGCAGTCTAAAGAGCTTTTCTTAATTTAATTTTCTAGAATTAGAAATCTCGCCGGCAAGATTTTCACTCATTTTTCTTTCAATATTATTTGGATGGTGTTTAGATAACCACATCATTTTTACAAGTGCAGTTTCAGGAAGCATATCATATGTTTCTACAACTCCACACTTCAGTAATTTTCTTCCATTTCTATAAACATTTAAATTGGTAGATCCTGAAAGGCATTGGCTAGACATAGCTACAGGAATATCTTTTGTAGTTTTTCTAACAATATCTAATAATTCAGAATTTATGTGGCCTAAACCAGTACCTGCAATTACAACTCCATTCTTTCCAGAGGTCAGATTTTCCCAATCTTCCACATTTAATCCAGGATGTGCCCAAACCATACTTATTTTAGAATCAAATCCAGCCTTTAGAGTGGTGTTTTCTGTAGTGGCTTTATATTTTGTTTTCCATTCCACTTTTTCTTTTACTATTGCAATAGGTCCCTCATTAGGTGAAGCAAATGCATCACGTTTTGAACTATGAGATTTACGTGTACGATTTCCTCTCCATATAGCTACGTTTGTATCATTTGTAGATTCATGCATTGCAATTCCAATTTCGCCTAAATCACTCATTGAAGCTTTGGCAGCCCCTACTAAATTTAGATGAGCATCGCTAGAAGGCCTATCAGGGCTTCTTTGAGCTCCTGTAAATATAACAGGATTTGAAATTTCAGGTAATTGGAATGAAAGTGCAGCAGCAGAATACGACATAGTGTCAGTACCATGGCCAATGATAATTCCGTGATTATTTTTATCATGCATTTCTTTAACTTTAGTAGCCATTTTTTCCCAATGCTCGGGTTTCATATCTTCTGATGCTAATGAAAATAGAGGTTCAGCAGATACGTTTGCAACTTGATCTAAAGCCTTAACTGAATTAACTAATTGTTCAGCAGTTATGGCAGGACTTACAGCTCCAGTCTTGTAATCTACAAAAGAAGCAATTGTACCTCCAGTTCCTAGGATTGAAATATTAGGTAAATCTTTACTTTTTAAATTATTTTCGATAGAAGTTTGCTTCTTTTTTGCTTTAGAAAGTATAGTTAGTTTGGCATCTTCAACAGAAACTCCTAGATTATACCCATTATCTAATTTTATGACAATGATATCATCCTTTGAGAAATTATTTTTAGGTAGTATTAACCCCTCATAAGTTAGGTCTTTTGCTTCTATCTTTACCCTGTCGTGGACTTTGGCTCCATTGTCGCGAATGAACTTTTCTGCCGATGTAGGCATATTCCTTCAGTCAAGCGAGGTTTATTACTATACATCCCTTATAGGTAAACGTGGGTTTACTAGATAAATTCAGGAATTTGAAAGAAGCAGCCCAAGAATGGACGGAAGGTTCAGGTCCCGGTTCATTAGATAAAAAGATTGAAAAAAATCTTGTAGAAATGGAAAGTGGTTCTGAGATAGCCCGTACTGCGGCAGCTAAGGCTTTAGTTATTCAAGCTCAAACAGATGAAAAATGGCTTGATCCCATTACTAATTCATTTATCAGAGTATTACCTAAGCAACCTGGGACTACACAGGAAGCTATAATCGACGGTTTAATGGAGTTAAGGGAAAAAAACCCATCAAGAAATTCGGACATCTTTAGCGCAATTCAAGAAGCATTTGATAGTCCCTCTCCCGCAGTACGTAGTAAAGTAGTAGATATTTGGACACGTTTTTCACTTAAATCGGATGCGAATAAAAGCGATACAATCGCAGATTTATTTGAAATTTTAACAGATGATGACAAGGATGTTAGATATAAAACTCAAGAATCTTTGGTTAAGATACTAAACACAGTTCCAAAAGCAGCATTGCCAGAATTAAAAAAAGCTCTAAAGGATGAAGACTGGCGTGTTGTCTACCACTCAATAGTTATTTTAACAGAATTTGCAAGAAAGTACCCAGTACCTTCTGTAGCTTTAGCTCCAGAAGTAATTTCAGCTTTTAATTCAGGTGAACGTTTGAAGGAAAGAGCTGCAGATTGCATTGGCATGCTAGGACTTGCAAATCCTGATGTTATGAAACCAGCAGTTCCAGGTCTAATCAAAGGTTTAGAAAGCAAATCATCAGAGTTGAGGAAAGCTTCAGCAACTGCGCTTGGTAGGATAGGAAGTAAAAATGCAATGGTAGTTTATCATGCAGTTCCAAGATTAGCTAAAGTTTTGAAAAATGATGATTGGTATGTACACACAGAAGTAGTGAAAGCTTTAGGTTACATTGGTTCGAACAAACCAGCTTTAGTCAAACCACACTTGGCATTGATAGAAAATAGAACAAAAACAGGCGCAGATAGAAAAATTTGTGATGCTGCAAAGTGGGCGCTTAAGAAGGCTGGAGGATAGATGCCAGGTCAAGGCCGACAAGGCCGCAGTGATGCATTTCAGAGGAAAGCCCGCAGAGAAGGATACAGAGCAAGATCTGCATACAAGTTAATGGATATTCAGAAAAGAAGTAAAATTTTCAAAGAAGGTTCAATTGTTTTAGATTTAGGCGCCGCACCCGGTGGATGGTCTCAAGTTGCTCTTGAGTACATTGGAGAAGAAGGAAAACTGGTAGGTGTTGATCTGCAACATATTTTACCCCTTAAAGGGGCGCAATTTATCCAAGGAGATCTTAGGGAAAAAGAGATTAGGGAAGAATTAGAGATGCTTGCACCCAAAGCAGATGCAGTTATATCAGACATGAGTCCTAATTTGTCAGGTAATTATTCAGTAGATCAAGCACGTTCAGTTGAACTATCATCATTAGCTTTGGAAATAGCAGCAGAAAGAAGAGCGAAATTCTTTGTCTGTAAAGTGTTTGAAGGTTCAGATTTTCAAGAATTCAGGAAATCAGTTATCGATGAATTTGGTTCAGTCCGTACACTTTCTCCAGAAGCATCCCGTAAGCAATCAAGTGAAGTTTTTTTGATTGCTAAAAGGAAGCGTAGATGAAACTGGGAATTTTATTTTCAGGAGGCAAAGATTCCTATCTTGCTCTTCAACATGCTTCACAAACCAATGAAATTTCATGTCTTTTAACATTGGAATCAGGAAAAGAAGATAGCTGGATGTTTCACACGCCAGCAATAGAATGGACTAAGCTTCAGGCTGAAGCAATGAATATTCCTCATTTAATTACAAAAACTTCAGGAGTTAAAGAAGAAGAATTAGTTGATTTACATAAATTAATAGAATTAGCAATATCGGAATACTCAATTGAAGGTATAGTTACGGGTGCTTTGGCATCAGTTTACCAATCTTCACGAATCCAAAAAATTTGTAATGAATTGAATTTGTGGTGTTTTAACCCCTTGTGGCAACTTCCTCAGGAAGTTCTTCTCAAAGAACTTTTATCTAATAATATTGAATCAATAATTACAGGTATTGCTGCGGAGCCTTTTGATGAGTCATGGTTAGGGCGGCAAATTAATCTAGATTGTGTTGATGAATTAATCAAACTTAAGACAAGTCACAGAATAAATCCGGCAGGAGAGGGTGGTGAGATTGAATCTTTTGTAGTCAATGCACCTTTATTCAATAATTCAATAATTATAGATAGCTCAATAACGCATTATTCAAATTTTTCAGGAAGAATAGAAATAAAGGAGGCACATCTAGAATGACCTTTCTTTTAATCTCAACATGTGAAAATAAGCTCAGTGAGTTGGAATTTGTTTTACCAATATCTAGACTTATACCAAGCTCAAATTATAAGATATTACATTATGCTGATTGTAGTAAAAAAATTTTAAATGAATATGAAAAAATAATAATATGTGGTACGTCTCTTAAAGACACGTCATATCTCAATAAGTTAGATTATTTTAAGAATTTATTTGCTACATATGAAGGCCCTGTTCTTGGCATTTGTTCGGGAATGCAGATTATAGGTTCTATTTTTGGCAGTAGAATAATTAAAAATGTGGAAATTGGAATGGTTAATATTCAAACATTATTAGTAAATCCTATTTGTAAAGGCAATTTCCAAGCATATAGTCTTCATAATAATTCGATTGAAAATAATCAAAATTTTGAGATTATTGCTGAAAGTAAGGGCTGTGTTCAGGTCTTAAAGCATAAAAGAAGAAATGTTTGGGGCGTTTCTTTTCATCCAGAAGTTAGAAATGAAACTGTAATTTCTAATTTTATAAAACTTTAGAGGCTTTTTACACCTTTGACTACTTTACTGGCACTAAGTTTGGTAAATCCTACTACACCTGCGATATCGTCTAAGCTTGCGCCTTTTAGATCCTCTACTGTATGGAATCCAGAATCGTATAAATTTTCAGCTTTCATAGCTCCTAATCCCTTAATTTTAGAAACTGCAGCGACGAATTCACCTTTTCCACCACCAGGCCCGCTAGCAGGTTTGATTTCAGGGAATTTACCGCCTTGAATATTTCGCCATTCTTTTATTACTTCAGACACGGCTTCTAAGCTACTAACATTTGCGTTAAACCAACTATCTCTAGCATGTAAAGAGCGTCTGGCTAAGTCAAGTTCATCTTCCATTTCTTGAGTTATAGACAAAAGTCTATCATACTTCTCAGTTTGATCGGTCATGTTTTCTTCCATGCCCTTGATTCGAGGTTCATATTCAGCCTCAATCTTACTTTGTCTTTGTCTTTCAACTTCTAGTTCAGTAATTCGAGTATCTCTTTCAGTTAATAATTCTTGAAGAGATGCAATCATAGTCTCTTTTGTTTCAATATCAGCTTCTAGAAAATTAATACGATCTAATGCTGCATTCAAATCTTTTTCCTGCTGCTCATAAGCATCCCAAAGTTTTTCTAATCTTTGTTGTTCAAGAACTAAGCTACTTTCGAGTTGAGCAAATTTTTCATCAGTTTCGGGATCCATATCCATTCCTCCGGTGGGATTAACCGTGCTACCTGTTATATAATATCCTCTGTCGATTACACGTTGTGGAACTAATAGTAGGTTGCGGGCGCTTGAAAACAAATAAAATAGAGGAAATTAAGTTATTGATTGGTCCAAATTTTGCATTGATTAATCCTAAAGTTGTTTGTGGTAAAATTCATCTTCAACAAGCAGCATATCTTGCAGCTAATGCACATCAAGGAAATTTCAATCTTGCAAATGATAAATCTACAGAAGTTTTGTTATATCTCACAGCTCAAAGGCAAATATCTAAGGCAATTAAGATAGGCGGCATAAATGACGGCATTGATTGCGTAGCGTGGGTTTCCTTTGGAGAAACTCCTAAAGCCCTATCCAAATTAGTTGAGAGTGATGAATCAGTAATTGATATTTCGAATTTTGATTCTTCAAATTTCAATTCTGAAATAAGCTTAGTGAAACTTCAAAAAGTGGTAATGACAAAAACGGCTACTTTATCAGTTCAATCCCGTTAAAATCTATTTTTTTATATTTAACTAACTTTTTTATGGAGATTAATTTATCTATATCCATGTCTAACAAGGAATTGATAGAAAAGCTCAACGGTGGCCTTGCCTGGGAATTACGCGCCGCAGCACTCTATTCGCACTACTCTGCCTATGTTAAAGGCATTCACAGACTTCATTTGAAGCCTTTTTTTGATGAAGAAGCTAGTGAGTCCCACATGCATGCAGAGGCCGTTCGTTTAGCAATAGTGAAGCTCGGAGGCGTTGCAGTAACTAATAGAGATCCTACCGAAATAGTTCATACAACAGATTACAATATAATGCTAGATGAGTCTCTTAAGACTGAGCAAAAAGCTGCAGAAGGTTATGAACAGGTTCTATCGCTGATTAAGGATGATGAAGAAATGTATGATTCTATAGAACAAATCTACTTTCAAGAATTACGTTCAGTTGAAGAAGTAACTCAACTTTTATAGATAATTCAAGTATCTATTATGTTGTCTTTGATGCCGTATCCTAGGAAGCATCCTATTAGTGAGCCTATGATTCCATAGAAGGCCCAATTTGCTTCATTATCAATAGCTAATGCAAACATATTTCCAAGTGAAACTCCCGGATTTACATCTCCAAAAGCAGTCATAGATACTACAAATAACGTAGCTCCAATTGAACTTGGATCTTGAGAAGTTAAGAGCGAAGCAACGAAAAACGTTGTTCCAACTAGGGCAATTATTAAAACATCAATATCAGAAGCTCCGGATTCAGGTCTAAGTTCTTTGAATAATATGAAACCAAGTGTTGCTCCAAAAATTTGCGCAATAATGTATGCAATAGTTTCATCTTGTTTCATTTTACCGGAAAAGAAAGTAGGAATAGTAATCACTGGATTAAGATGACATCCAGAAACTGGCCCTAATATGTGAACTAACACAACTAATGTTAGTCCAAGAGTTATAGCTCCTTCTAGCAACATTTCATTTCCGCTCATGGAAACAAATGACGTTACTCCAAAGAAAACTAAAAAGAAAGTACCTAAGAATTCAGCGGTAATTGGTCTCCAATTCATGTCTTTGAACATAATCCACGTTTAGAGTATCCGTTTTTAATACTACTTGTTACCTTCAAACGTGTGATACCTATAGCTAACCCCCAAATGGGTTTGGAGGAAAGAGAGGCTGTTGATAAGGTCATGCAATCGGGAATAATTGCGCAAGGTCCTGAAGTTGCTAAATTTGAAGAAGAATTTGCAAATATGTGTGGCGTAAAATATGCAATAGCTACGAACAATGGCACAACTTCAGGTCATTTAGTAATGCTAGCAAGCGGTATAGGTCCTGGTGATGAGGTAATTACTACGCCATTCACTTTCTTTGCTACAGCCTCTGTAATTATGATGGCGGGTGCTAAACCAGTTTTTGTAGACGTTGAGGAAGATGGTTTTTGTTTAGACTCTGAAAAGGCTGAAAAGGCGATCACAAGTAGGACGAAGGCCATTCATCCAGTTCATTTGTATGGAGAACTAGCTAACATCCCTTCATTTTTAGATGTTTGTGAAAAAAATAACTTAATTTTACTTGAAGATTGTGCTCAGGCACATAGTGCTAATTCGTGGGAAGGTAAGGCTGGAAGTTTTGGAAAGGCTGGCTGGTTTAGTTTTTATCCAACTAAGAATATGACAACATCTGAAGGGGGGATGATAACTACAAATGATGAAGTTTTTGCTAATTCATGTAAAGTTGTGCGTGCTCACGGAATGACTGCACAGTATCAGCATACAGAATTTGGATATAATTACAGAATGACTGATATTTCAGCTGCAATTGGACGAGTACAACTGACCAGGTTAGAAGGGTTTAATGCAAAACGTAGGAAAATTGCAAATATTTATAATGATAAATTATCAAGTTACGTGAAGGTTCCTGTAAATCGTAGAGGCCATGTTTATCATCAATATACTATTCTTTGTGAGGATAGAGATGATTTGCGGAATCATCTTTTAGAAAAAGGCGTTGGTTCAGGTATATATTATCCAACATTGTTGTATGATTATGAACCTATGAAACATTATGTTGCAGATTGTCCTAATGCTAAGAAATTAACAGAAACTGCTTTGAGTCTTCCAGTTCATCCTGCATTAACAGATGAAGAAATATCTAAAGTTGTTGATTCAGTTATATCCTTTTTTGATTAATTTCTTGTATTTTATTCCATTTATAGGGCAGTCATATGCCTGATAATGACCAAAACTTTATACATTTTGCCTAAATTAGGTAATCGGTAATTAATTTTGGCTCTTACAATCCCACGAATAGGTAAATCAGCTCCTTTATTTGAAGGTGATATAGTAAGGTATGATTCACGAAAAAAGGAAATATTATATGATAAAATATCTCTTGTAAATATTATTGCAGATAAGCAATGGACGGTTCTGTTCTTTTATCCTAGAGACTTTTCTAGTCTTTGTCCAACAGAAATTCACTCATTTAATCGGAGATTTAAAGATTTTGAAAGAGCAAATGCAGTATTGATAGGATGTTCTACAGACTCTACTTACAGCCATAAGGCTTGGATGCAAAAGCCTAGGACAAAGGGAGGTATAGACAAATTGTCGTATCCTTTGTTAGCAGATCCCTCTCTAAAAATCTCTACATCTTATGGAGTTCTTCAGAGGGAATTTGGCCAAGCAGTCCGTGGAACTTTCATAATAAATGATGAAGGTATTTTACTTTCAATTATTATGAATCCTACTTGGGTAGGAAGAAGTGTTGATGAAACAGTCCGTACGCTTCAAGCCCTACAAACTGGCAAATCTTGTCCTGCGGGATGGAGGCCGGGGCGCAAAACTTTTTGATGTTTTAATTTTATTTTTAAATCAGTTTTATAGGGTACACTTAAAACCCCTATTCTTTTTGTCTACAAGATAGTAGTATGGCTCCTGAAAAAGATGACTATAAAGCAGACCAAATACAGGTTTTAGAAGGATTAGAAGCAGTAAGAAAAAGACCTGCAATGTACATAGGTTCTACAGGTGAAGCAGGTTTGCATCATTTGGTCTATGAAGTAGTAGATAATTCAGTAGATGAAGCCATGAATGGCCATTGTGACACAATTAATGTCATGCTTCATTCAGACGGGTCATGTTCAGTCAAAGATAATGGGAGAGGAATTCCTATTGATGATCATCCACAATACAATGTTCCAGCAGTTGAAATTGTAATGACTAAATTACATGCAGGTGGTAAATTTGATAGCGATACATACAAAGTTTCAGGTGGACTTCACGGAGTTGGCGTTTCTGTAGTCAATGCATTATCTACTTGGGCCACAGTTGAAATCCACAGAGATGGTGGAATTTACACACAAAAGTACAAGCGCGGTAATCTTGATAGTAAACTTGACAGGATAGGAGATAGCAAAGATCATGGTACAACAGTTCGTTTTATGCCAGATTCAACTATATTTGAAACAGTTCAGTTTGATTTCGCAATATTACGTTATCGTTTAAGAGAATTAGCTTATCTTAATGCAGGAATAACAATTACTATATCGCAAGAGGGAGGTAAATCTGAAACCTTCCAATATGAAGGAGGTATTGCAGAATATGTTACTTATCTTAATGAAGGTAAAACTTCGTTAATGAATAAACCTTTGTTTGTTTCTGGCGAAAAAGACCAAATACAAGTTGATGCCGCTTTACAATGGACTACTGCGTTTAGAGAAAACATTCATACGTTTACGAATAATATTGCCACTAGAGAAGGAGGTACGCATTTATCAGGATTAAAAACAGCTTTAACGAGAACGATTAATAATGCAGCTCGAAAGAAAAAGCAATTGAAAGACAAAGATTCTGCATTGGATGGAAATGATGTGAGGGAAGGACTTACCGTAATCTTGTCTGTAAAGGTTCCAGAACCTCAGTTTGAAGGTCAAACGAAAACAAAATTAGGTAATTCGGAAGTAAAAGGTATAGTTGATACAATTATGACTGAATGTTTATCAGAGTTCTTTGCTGAAAACCCTACAGACGGTCAGATAATTATTTCTAAATGTATTCAAGCATTTCAGGCTAGAGAAGCTGCAAAGAAGGCGAGAGATTTAACTAGACGTAAAGGAATTCTTGAAGGAGGCGGTTTACCTGGTAAATTAGCAGACTGTCAAAGTAAAGATCCTACAATTTCCGAAATATTTGTTGTTGAGGGAGACTCAGCCGGCGGCACTGCTAAGCAGGGGCGTAATAGAGCTACACAGGCTATTTTACCATTGAGAGGTAAAATTTTAAACGTTGAGAAATCAAGGATAGATAAGATTCTAGGTAATACTGAAGTTATGGCATTGATAACTGCAATGGGATGCAATATTACAGGTGTAGAGGAAGACGAAGAGTTTGAAATTGAAAAAGCTAGATACCACAAATTAATAATTATGACGGATGCAGATGTGGATGGAGCTCACATCCGCACACTTCTTCTAACTTTTTTGTATAGACACATGAAACCGTTGATTGAGGCAGGTTATGTCTACATTGCTCAACCTCCTTTGTATAAAATATCCAAGGGTAAAAAGTTAGAATATGCTTACGATGATGTTCAACTTGAAAGAATAACGTCAGATTTTGGTTCAGGTTATTCAATATCCCGGTACAAAGGTCTTGGAGAAATGAACGCAGACCAATTATGGGAAACTACAATGGACCCTAATCGCCGTACCCTACTTCAAGTTGATATTGATGATGCAGAATTGGCAAACAAGGCATTCGTAGATTTAATGGGCGATGATGTTCAAAAGCGTCGAGAATTTATTGAAGCAAGCGCTATGGAAGCAACGTTAGATATTTAGCTTAATTCATCCATAACTTTTGGAAAGGCTTCGATAAATCTTTCTACTTCTGGTGTTGGAATAGAAAAGGAAACTCGAATAAAATTCTCACCAAATCTAGTAGAAACATAATTGCCTGCACGAACAAAAATATCATGATCATACAATAATTTATCTTGTACGTCTTGTGGGTTAGCTTTGTGTTTAGAAATATCTATAACCATCATACTTGCCGCGGAAGGATAAACCGGTAATTCTACTCCATCTATTGTGTCTACAACAGCCTTAATCAAACTCTGATTGTATCTCGCAGTTTCTAGTAATCCAGGTAACCACTCAGTTTTTGTCTCTAAAGCAGCTATAGAAGCTCTTTGTCCAACAACACTAATTCCTAGATCAGAAACCATAGTTCCTCTTATTTCTTTAATAAAATCTTTTGGACCTACTAGTGATCCAACACGCAATCCTGCAAGGCCACAATTTTTTGATACTGAATAAGCAGTTATTGTCTTTTCAGGTAGTATATTCGCAGCTAATGTATGGTTAGGTGCATAATCTCTGTAAGTGATATCATCAATTAACCAAATATCATGATCTTCAGCTACTTCACAAATGGCTTTCTTTTCATCTTTATCATAGGTACTTCCAAGAGGGTTGATAGGATCTATTAGAAATATTGATTTTGTTTTAGGATTAATTGCATTTTTAATATCCTCAATATCAAATTTGTAATCTCCACTATATATTGGAATGTCAGTGCATTTTGCACCACCTAACTTTGCAAATTTGTGTACTACAAAATATGAAGGATCTGATGTAATCATTTCAGTTCCTTTTGGTTGAATATGCCTCATCAAACAGTAAAGCGCTTCAGTACCTCCGTTTGTTATGTGTAAATCTTGATTCGGTAAATTCAAATCATCAAGTATTAATTGTCTTAGTTCAGGTAATCCAGAGGCCAGAGGATATTTCGTATATTCACGATTGTTTGCCGATGCCTTTATTGCTTCCTGTATTGCCGAATGTGTAGGTAAATGGTTTGTATTTTGTGACATCCAAACAACATTTTTATTTGAATGGGCATAGTCAAAATCATTACTCATATTTTATTATCCAGCCTAAAGGTATTAAGGTTGGGTTCATTTACCCCAAAAGGCAAAAATGGCAGACTCAACTTTTTCTCGATTGATCAACAATCAGTTGTTTACAAATTTGACTTGGTTAAGATTCATAGGATTTGAATTTTGGATGGTTGGTTTTACTCCATTTTTTATAGGATATGTTGTTTCAGCAGAGAAATTATATGATTTCAATTTGCTTTACGGTTTCTTTATAATTGCCATATTAACATCATCAACTTTTGTTTTAAACCATATTTATGATTTAGAATTAGATAAGCATAATCCGAGAAAAGAATTTAGTCTTTTAGTTAGAGGTACAATTAGTATTAATCAGGCTTGGATATTATTTTCATTTTTGCAAATTTCTTGTATATTACTATCTTTCTATTTTAATATTGAGTTTTTGTATTGCATATTAGGTTTGACCTTTATTTCTTTAGTTTATAATATCCCTCCATTTCGTTTTAAAACAAGGCCTGGATTAGATTTAGCAAGTAATGGTCTGAGCTTGGGTTTTCTAATTCCATTATCTGCTTGGTCAATAAATCAGCCAATCTCTGAATTTCCACAATTGTATTTTTTTGCCACAATTTGTTATCTTTTAGCTCTTTACTGTCCTACAATGGCAATTGATGTGGCATGGGATAGAAAATTTGGTATTGAAACTTTTGCAACAAAAGTTGGAGCTGTAAAGACAATGCAACTTTCTTGGATTTTTACTATTTTGGGAGTTATTACTCTCCTCTATTCAGGTTTTTATGAAATATTTCCGTGGAATCAAAACTTATTGTTATGGACTGGCTGGTTACTTATTTTAGAAATAATAGTTCACTACATTTACTTACCAATTTATTCAAGGCCTAGTTATTATACTGTAGCAAAAGGTTCCATAATACTTGCAACATTCGAGGCCTTGGCAACCTTATTATTTCTGGTAATATTTTTAGATTTATTACCTATTGGTTAACAAACCCCATTACTTTTTTACAATTTGCACATGATACAGCAATTACTCTTCCAGCAGTTCTTTGGTTCCCTCCGCTTTCGGCAGTAAAATCTACGACTTGAAATCTATATGTATTTCCTTCAACGCCGATATCTTTACTACAATGAGGGCACTTTGATGGTGCATCAGGATCATCGCTTTTAGCACTAAACATATACTACAAAGGTTAAACATGTTTAATAAGTTAACTCTTTTAGACAGAGGTATTTCCCCAATTAATGCTTAAATTGATGTTGATAGGAACGGCCCATGTTATTGATCTTTCATTACCTCTTGAAAGAAGCATAAGAAATTTTGATCCCGAATTAGTGGCTCTAGAACTAGATAAGCAGAGATGGTATGCTCTTAAATCTGAATCTAATAAATTGCAAGGTCCATTTTATTTGAGAATTTTAGCGAGGTTTCAAAGATATTTAGGAGATACTTTTGGTAGTTCTCCCGGAGCTGAAATGGTAGTTGCAACAAATGTTGCAAATTCTTTAAATTCTAAGCTAGCATTTATCGATAAACCGATATTGCATACAATAAGAGGGGCTTGGAAGAGAATGCCTTGGAATGAATTTTTTAAAATGATAATGGACGGTCTGGTTTCTTTTGTAGGGGGAGGGGATGTTAATGTTGAGAGAAGTATGCGAACTGGTGATTTTACTAATGAATTAGTGCAATTTGCCAATGAATATCCTTCTTTGAAGAGTGAGTTAATTGACAAAAGAGATCATTACATGGCAATGAATATTATCAAACTTTTCCGTACACAAAAGTGTCAGAGAATAGTAGCTATAGTTGGTGAGGGACACATTGAAGGTATGGCGAAAAAATTGAATGGATTAAATCCCTCAATTGTTAGGCTTAAAGATCTCTTATCTGATAGAGGGAATAGTATTTCTTTTTCTATTGAAATTTAAAATTCATAAAGAATTGAAAAACGATAATTCCAATTTGCTTGAACAGGAGTCCCTCCGTTCGTAAATTGAATTGTAGCTTGGTAATCTCCTAGTGCTAAATCATTATCTTCGGTTGTAAAACTTTCACTCCAGCCTTGACTTTCACCTCCACAAGCAATACTTCCACTACCATCAGCTATGCTTGCCCCTTCTGCATTTACAATAGTAATACTGTAATCTAATTGTCCTCCGAATCCAACACAATTTATATCAGTAAATTCTATATCAAAAGATTCAACAAAAATTTCAACTTCCATATCATACGAAGCACTATCCTCAACCCCATCTACAACTTCATTTCCTTGTCCTTCCTCTAGATAATCTTCAGGAACAACTTTCAATATTTTTGTTATTTCTCCACTTTGATCGTTTTCATCGATTACAATTAATGTAATATTGTAAAAACCTCCAGAACTCCATGAATAGTCAAATGAAGATTCATTTGCAGAACTACTAGTTCCGTCTCCAAGGTCCCATTTGTATTCTTTTATTTCAACGTCGCGCCCAGTAGACTCGCTAGCATCTAGAGTAACATTGGAACCAGCTCTTACCTTTTCAACCTCATTTGTACCTTCTTTGAATACGAATTTTGCTGTTGGTCCTAATGCCTTAATTTCTATATTCTTTGTTTCAATTCCTTCTTGTCCATTCAAATCTTCGACTGTAAGTGAAACAACGTAATTTCCAGCCTCAGCCCAGCTATGTTGAGGAGATTTAAGAGAAGAAGTTTGTCCATCACCAAAATCCCAAAGATAATCCAAAGCGTCTCCTTCTGGATCATAAGATTCATCACCCGCGAATTGTATTGATTCTTCGGCAAATACAGAAGTTTTGTCAGTTACAATTACTGCAACAGGAGGCAAGTTTGTTACCTTGAATGAATGAGTTACAGAATTTTCTTCTCCATCGGGATCATATACCGTTAAGGTTACGCTGTAATCACCTTCATTTAGTCCTCGGTCAAATTTAACAGCCTCAGCTCCACCTTTCTTCACAACATATTTAGGGTCTCCAGCTTCCCCTAATTCCCATTTGTATTCTACCAATATATCTCCATCGGGATCACTACTAGCTGTTGCATCAAAGACTACATCCTTTCCTTCAGAATATGATCCTCCGTTACTAGGAGTTAATATTTTTGCGACAGGAGGCCTGTTTGCAGGTTCAACATTTATAATTGCAATCCTTGAATCGGTCAGTCCATCAGGATCTTTAACTAACAGTGTTAGAACTAAATCTTGGCCAGGAGCATCAATGGTAACAAAATCGGACTCTTGAGTACTCAAATCAATAGGACTTCCCAATCCAGATAAGGTCCAAAAGAAGCTCAGTTCATCATCGTCAGGATCAGAAGAAGGACTTCCATCTATTCTAAATTCCTCTCCAGCAGTTATAGTTTGGCCATTTGCAGGACTCATAATGGCAGCAATAGGTGCTCTATTCTGTTGCTTATCATTGTCACTTTCAAGACATCCTGTAAATGATATAAATAAAAACGCGAATACTAACGCTAGAGCCTGAACCTTTTGCATTATATCTTATTAGATTAGTGGACTATAAAGAATATGCGTTATGGATTAAGTTATCAAATTACTTCTTATGGGTCGTTTTGCACCACAAGCTTCGCAGTGTAGATTCAATGTTCTTCCTACTCTCAAAAATGAAGTATCAGGTCTGTTACATTCTTGACAAACTACGAATGAATTAATATATGATTTAATTCGTTCACTTATCTTCCTTTCAGGTACTCTACCCTGCAATACTAGCCTTCTTTTCTCTATTGAACCTGCAGTTCCCAATTCTTGAAGAAGGAACTTGTAAAGGTGATTTTCATCTCGTCTTAGTGCATCCACAATTTCTGAAAAATTTCTAATTATTGTTTTCTTACTTCCTTCGTGCAATATTTCAGGTTTTGGAGGACTGAATCTTTCAGCATTTTGCATGACATCCTCAAGCCCCTCACGAGCTCTTTCCAGCAACTTATCGTAGTTTAAATCCACAGTCTCCTAAAAACTCCCTTTGTAAAGACTTTCGTTTAGGCTTTTCTTAAAAAACCATAAATAAGACCAAGTGAAAATCCAAAATGTTGTATGAATAAAACTAATGGAGCATAGAGCCCTTGTTTGAATTTTTTAGTTTGATATCCCACCAACAATCCTGCGATTCCTAGAATTCCAAAATAAGCAGCTAAAAGGGAATGAGGTAATTGGATGATTAAATTATATCCTAATATTTCTATTTCAGTCCAAGCGATATAATAGAGAGACATTAATATTAGGAAAGCAAATACAAATACAAAATACCGAGGGTCAAAGCTACTAGGATGCATCTTTGTTACTTGAGCTCTAGTTTTTCCGTAGTTGAACATTTGCTTTAGAAAAGCAGTAGGTCTTGATCTTCTATGATGCCAAACAACAACATTTGGTGCGTAGAGAATTTTGTATCCTGCATCTAAGACACGAATATCAAACTCGGCATCCTCTCCAGGCCATAATGTATCGTGGAATTTTATCTCGTTAACAATAGTTTTTTTGATAATATAATTACAAGTTGGATTGTGAGCAATTTCCTTAGCCTTTGCATGTCCAATAGTATATCTGAATGAAAATAAAAATTTAGAACCAAAGATTCGCCCTACAGCTTTTGCAAATGGTAATCCTTCTTTTGGAGTAAAGTTTGGTCCTCCAACACCGACGTAATTTTCATTTTCATTTAGATGTTTGATTGCATTTCTTATCCAATCTTCTCTCAAGATAGTATCATCATCAGTAAATGCAATTAATTCCCCTTTGGCTATTCCAGATCCGATATTTCGTTTTTTTCCCGCAGCAACAGGTTTGTATTCCACAATCGTATTTATTCCAGCTTTTCTTGCTATACTTGAATGCTTTTCAATTAATTTAGTAGGTGAATCACCAATTAATATTAGTTCAAATTTATCTTTTGGATAATCTAAACTTATGACACTTTCGACCAGTCCTCTTATGAATTTTACATTTCCTGTTGTTGGGATAACGATGGACACATATGGTTCATTTTCCAATTTCTTTCACCTATTTGCAATCATGACTGAGTATGCACGTATAAAATATTACTTAATTCAT
>MDTB01006331.1_pt1 | contig 19159 bp, 15 predicted proteins | sample 811161 | NCBI WGS metagenome assembly MDTB01 (sample SAMN05326650, study PRJNA326480) | marine metagenome | isolation source: seawater | place: Mediterranean Sea | collected 2009
AAACGAACCATCCGAAAACACCGCCGAATTCAACGCCGCAAAATAGTTATCCTTCGTCGGAATCACCGTACCCAAATACTGCTTCACCAACTCCGGATGATCTTTCACCGCCTCCGAAAACGAGCAGAAAATAATACCCATCTCCTCCAGCTTGCCCTTAAACGTCGTCGCCACTGAAACCGAATCAAAAACCGCATCCACCGCAACCACGCCCGCCAACATCTCCTGCTCACGCAACGGAATACCCAACTTCTCATAGGTCTCCAGCAACTCCGGATCGATCTCATCCAAACTCTTCGGGGCATCAATCTTCTGCTTTGGAGCCGAATAATAACTCAACGCCTGATAATCAATCGGAGGAAACTCCACCTTCGCCCACTCCGGCGTCTCCATTTTTTGCCACGCCCGGAACGCCTTCAATCGCCACTCCGTCAACCACTCCGGCTCCTCTTTTCGTCGCGAAATCTCCCGAACAATATCCTCGTTCAACCCCGGCGGAAGACTCTCCGACTCAATATCCGTCACAAATCCATATTTGTACTCTTTATCTGTCAGCTCATCGAATGACTTTTCGTCTTCAATCTTCATCGCTTCCCTCGCTCCTTATTTCGCTCCATCGGCCACCATCTCCGCCAAGGAGACCGACCGTAATTTATCCACAATAACAGCGTTCACTTTTTGCCAGCTATTACTTACGGCACAGTTGCGATCACATCCATCGGTAATGCAACACGCCGTCATGCTCACCGGCCCCTCAAGCACCTCAATAATCTCAGCCGCCGAAATCGCCGAAGCCGCCCGTGCCAATCGATAGCCCCCTTGGCTACCCTGATGAGAAGCCAACAAACTTCCCTGCACCAACAACTTCAGCACCTTGCTCACCGTCGGTAATGGAATAGCTAACTGCTCCGATAGATCCTTCGCATTAAACAACGCACCCTCCTCCTCGCACATCTGTGCCAGCAAGATAAATCCATAATCTGTTAAACGCGTAATTCGCAGCATTTTTTTCCCTCATCCGAAAAAAGACTAAATTTGTACCAGATGAGAAAAATGTAACAAAGACTCCGCCTCGTGCAACCCCAATCGACCGGAATCGATAAAAAAAGATCGGTTGTCTATTTCCCCACCTTGGATATAAATAATTTACTTAGGAGAATATTAATACTATTTTGCTTAATCCCTTTCTTTAATAGCATTGCTTGTAACGGTCTCGAACAACGTTCACTCGATTTGTTAAACAACGGAACAGAAGAACAGCAATCCCTGTTTGAGAAAATTCAAACCGGTGATCCGCTCACAGAAGAAGAGGCCGAACTGTATGATCAAGCAAAAATTGAGACGCTTAAACAAATGCAAATTGAACTTCGTCAAGCATTAGATGAATTACCTACACCAGAAACACTCGCTACCTCCTACTCAGGTTCCTGTTCAGAGTCCACGCTAGCCCTCTCCGAAATGACGCAAAACAGCAAAAACGCGCAACAAGCCCTTCAGGAGGTAACAAAATCATATCCCTATGAATTGAGAGGCTTAGATCCCGTTAAACGAGGTAATTATCACCCACTCGTGACTTGGCTTGCAGAAGATGGAACCGAGCAAGCTCGCTATACCTATCGACTTAATGGTCAATTTCTCTCCGATGAAGCGCGCACAATCATCCAAGAAGAAGGAGGAGTGGATTGGTTAAGAACCATCTCCAGCGAAAAAATGAAAGCCGAACTTACCCGCATCTTACCCAAAGAGACCGTTGAATTATTTGACTACGGCATCCATCCACCTTCCGACTTTATGAAGAGCATGTCAGTAGGAGAAGAAGGCGAGTTGGCATATAGAACTCAAATCATTACCAATAAAATGACGCCAACTGGACCGCAACAAATCGACGCAACAAAAATTGCACATTCCACATATATCACCCGAATATCAAACAAGAGAGTCGTTCTAATCGATCAAAACTTTGATCAATTTGTCGTATTGGATTTAAAAAAAGAAACAAACGAATTAGAAAAAGAGATCAATCGATTTGCCTATCGAGGCTCTCGAGAATCCTTTAATCATGAAATACGTCTCTATCGCAATGCCGCGAATGAAGCAGAAAAACAAATTGCAGCAAATGAAGTTATCCAATCCCTTGGCTATCTCCCTGAAGACACAGAAACTTTTTTTTCTATCAAAGATACCTTTTGGATGAGTCAAACCAAAATATCAAACGGATAAGCCACGCGCTAATACCTCCAAAAAAATTACACGCCTGCTCTTTTCACCGCCTGCCAATGCGCCTCCAACACCTCGATCGAAAGATCCGATAAAACGGACCCCTCCGCACGCACCCGCTGCTCCACCAAACGAAAGCGCCGTTCAAACTTCTTCACATTCGCCCGCAATAGATCCTCCGCATTAAAACCCAAAAACCGGCACACATTCACACCACTGAAAAGCAAATCCCCCAACTCCTCCTTCAACGCCAGCTCATCCCCCGACTGCATCGCCTCACGCACCTCCGCAATCTCCTCCTCCAACTTCGCCAACACATCCTCCGCCGCCGCCCAATCAAAACCCGCTCGAGCCGCCCGCTTCTGCACCTCATGCGCCCGCTGCAACGCCGGCAACGCCCTCGGCACGCCCTCCAGAATCGACGCCCCCTCCGCCGTCTCACCCTTCGCCGCCCTCTCCTGCCGCTTAATCGCATCCCAATTCGTCAACACCTCATCCGAACCCGACACCACCATATGGCCAAACACATGCGGATGGCGCCGCACCAATTTTTCTGAAATCCCCCGCGCCACATCCTCAAAATCAAACCGACCCGCCTCCGACTGCATCTGCGCATGAAACACCACCTGCAACAACAGATCGCCCAACTCCTCCTCCAGCGCCGAAATAGATCCACTCTCAATCGCCTCCACCACCTCATACGCCTCCTCAATCGCATACATCTTAATCGAATCACTCGACTGCTTCCGATCCCACGGACACCCCCCCGGCCCCCGCAACCGACGCATAATCTCCAACAACCGCTCCAACTGATTTTCCGACTCGCTCATGTCACCTCCAAAACCCAAACGCTACCCCAACAACACCCTAAACACAAAACCAACTCACCACCGCTTTTCAACAGGCTTCTTTTTCAGATTGTTAATAACTTTATTATTTATCTTTTCTTTATCAAAATACGCTTTATACTCACTTTTTGACAAACGTATGAACAGGAGATCGACACGAAACACCTCAGCAGCATAATCATCCTACTCACCCTCCTCCTCATCCACACCACCCCCGCCTATGTGGCCGACTCCATGCACCACGCCATCAGCTCCGATGTTAATGAGCTACGTGCCTATTTAATCGCGGGGGGAATCACGGTTCCTGAATCAGACGAAGCCCTCAAAGAAATCGATTCCGATGGAGACGGCATGGATAATTTTTCCGAATGGGTCATGGGAACAGACCCCCTTGAAGGGGAGCCTCAACTGCAGACCACCTTCCCCCGCCGGAAACCTCACGCAACGCGGCGACCAAACATTAGGCTGGGATAGTCGCTACCGCCTCACCTCCGTCACCAAGGAATTGCATTCCATCGCATCTACTCCATCTTCACTCGTAAATAACGTTCCTAGGAAATCCACTGGATGCTCAATTCGTAGAACGGATTGATTACATGCGGAGGGTATGATCAAGGAGCTGATCGGGTTTTTCGTCGCTCAATTGATCGAGGACGAAAGCGGCTCCGCTGAAGTCTTGGAAGCTGGTATATTGATCGGGTACGGCGATGACAGCGGCTCCGGCGGTCAAGGCTCCTTTACAGGCGAGCTGCGATGAAACAACGGCAACAACGGTTTTGTTTTCGATCGCAACCTGTTTCAGCATCTTGAGCCAGTCGTCGGCACGCGGGAAGGTTTCGCGTTGCTCTTCGGGTAGAATCAATTCCACGCCGAGCTCATCAAGACCGAGGCGGGTGAGCAAGGCAGAGGAATCGGTTGCGTTCAATGCACTGTAGGCAAAGACGGCAACGCCACGGGCTTGGGCGGCTTTCACTAGTTTGGTGATCGCGGTGTTGGGCTCCGATTCATTCGCACAAAACGCGGTAACGGATTTGTTCACTTCTCCAACGGCCTTTTCAATCGCGTCGGCTTTGTTGCCGGCTGCTTTGAGAATGTCGGTTACGGCGGTTCGATGATCGGGCGAAAGCGGTGAACGACAAAAGGCCGCTGGGGTGAGCTCGATTCCTTTGGGCTCAATGCCGCGTTTAATGGCTTCAAATTCTACGGGTCGTAACGATACGGCTACATAATCGAGTTCGATCAAAAGGGTATGGGTAAAAGTGGCATCTGCTTTCGGTGCGGTTTCCTGTTCGCTCATTGTGTTCACTCCAGTGGTTTTTCTGTTAAAGGTGGCGTACTTTAGGGAGCGGATCGGTTGCCGTCAAGCCCTCTGTTTCAACGGCGTTCGAATGCGGATCAGAGCCAAAAATCTAATTCGTACCTTTTAAGCATTGCAAGGCATCGGCTCCGTGTAGATGATAGTCGGAATTTTATATGATTTATTACTGAAATTTAGCAACGGGAGCGACTGAAGTCAGATGCAGAAAGCGTTAATTGCACTCGAAGACGGTACGTGGTTTGAAGGAACTGCTTTTGCGGGTAGCGGAGAAGCTTATGGAGAGTTGGTCTTCAACACTTCGATGACGGGCTACCAAGAAATCTTAACGGATCCCTCCTATCATGGTCAGATCGTGACGATGACCTATCCGTTGATTGGAAACTATGGGGTGAATACCGCCGATGAAGAGTCGCGCGGTATTTTTGCACAGGGGCTAATCGTGGGTGAATATTCACGGATGTATAGCAACTGGCGTGCGGAACAATCGCTTGCTTCCTATCTGGAGGCAAATGGAAAAATCGGCATCCATGAAGTGGATACGCGGGCGATTACGCTGCACATCCGGGATAAGGGTGCGATGAAGTGTGTCATTTCTACCGAGGAGAGCGATCCGATGGTCTTGGTGGAGAAAGCAAAAGCTTCTACTGGGTTGGTGGGGCGTGATTTGGCGACGGAAGTGACGATTGATGCGCCCTATTCATGGCCAGCACAAAAAAATCCGGATGCAACGTATCAAGTGGCGGTAATCGATTGCGGTATCAAATTGAACCAGTTGCGTATTTTTGAAGAGCTGGGTTGTCAGTGTACCGTCTATCCCAATACCTCGGCAGCAGCAGATGTGTTGGCATCGAATCCGGATGGGATCTTTATCTCGAACGGACCGGGTGATCCTGCGGGAGCACCGGCTGTGACGAAGCTTGTGGAAGAGTTGATCGCAGCAAAACGGCCGCTTTTCGGTATCTGCTTTGGGCACCAGATGTTGAGTCTGGCGATGGGAGCGGAGAGCTTTAAGTTGAAATTTGGGCATCGCGGTGGAAACCAACCCATTCAGGATTTACGCACCCAAAAGGTCGAGATTGCTTCTCATAATCACGGTTTCTGTATTGATGCTGATTCGATCAATAGCGAAATCGCTGAAGTGACGCATTTAAATTTGAACGATCGCACGGTAGCCGGAATCAAGCACAAGCAACAACCGCTCTTCTGTGTGCAGTATCACCCCGAAGCGGCCCCCGGCCCCCATGACCCCTACTATCTCTTTGAAGAGTTTATTGATCTAATGAAAGAAGCACGCACATGAACCACCCCGAATGGATTGCCATCCTAGATTATGGTTCGCAAGTGACCCAGCTGATTGCACGTCGCCTTCGTGAACAACACGTCTATTGCGAAATTTTACGCTATGATACCCCTGCAGAAGAACTGCGAGAACGGGCGCCTAAAGGCATCATTCTCTCGGGGGGGCCGTGTAGTGTTCCCGATTCCGATTCGCCTAAGTGCGATCCGGCACTGTTTGATCTCGCTATTCCGATGCTCGGTATTTGTTATGGAATGCAGCTGACGGCTCACGCACTCGGTGGCGAAGTTCAACGCGGCGAAAAGCATGAATATGGCAAGGCGACCATGCGCATCACAAAACCTTCACCGCTCTATGAGGGCATGCAGGATGAAGTGCAAGTTTGGATGAGCCACGGCGATAAAGTGGTTTCCCTACCCGAAGGATTTGAAACAGTCGCCGAATCAGACAACTGTCCGCATGCGACCATGCAGCATCTGGAGCGAGCGCTCTTTGGGGTGCAATTCCACCCTGAAGTGGTGCATACCCCACAAGGGGCTCAGATGCTCAAAAACTTTGCTTATGGAATTTGCGGCTGCTCGGGCGACTGGGAAATGGCTAAATTTGTCGAGCATACTGTTGCCAAAGTCAAAGAGACCGTCGGTGAGGATCATGTCTTACTGGGGCTCTCTGGTGGGGTTGATTCTTCGGTGGTGGCAGCGCTACTCCACAAAGCCATCGGGCATCAACTACACTGCGTCTACGTCGATAACGGATTAATGCGCTACAAAGAGACCGAAGAGATTGAAGCGCTCTTTGGAGATGCATTTGGCATGGATCTACACGTGGTTCATGCGGGTGATCCTTTCCTCTCGAAGCTCGAGGGCGTGAGCGATCCGGAAAAGAAACGAAAAATTATCGGGAATACTTTTATTGATGTCTTTTCAGAAAAAGCGCGCGAATTAAGCGGCGATGTAACCTATCTCGCACAAGGCACGCTCTATCCTGATGTGATTGAATCAGTCTCTCCGATTGGAGGACCTTCGGCGACGATTAAGAGTCATCACAACGTGGGTGGACTCCCAGAAGATCTCCATTTTAAATTAATCGAACCGCTGCGTGAACTCTTCAAGGATGAGGTCCGGTTGGTTGGTCGTGAGTTGGGACTGCCCGATTATGTGGTCGATCGCCAACCCTTCCCCGGTCCGGGGCTCGCGGTTCGGATTATTGGGGAAATTACACCGGAGCGAATCGAGACCCTGCAACAAGCCGATTTACGGGTGCGGGAAGAAATTTTGAGCATGGAGAATCATCTCGATGTCTGGCAATACTTTGCGGTGTTACTGCCGGTGCAATCGGTTGGCGTGATGGGAGATGACCGGACGTATGAAAACGTGATTGCGGTGCGGGCAGTCGAAAGTCGTGATGGCATGACTGCCGATTGGTTCAAGCTGCCCTACGATGTGATGGACCGCATCTCCAACCGAATTATTAATGAAGTACGCGGCGTCAATCGCGTCTGCTATGACATTAGCTCAAAACCACCTTCAACCATCGAATGGGAATAGAGGAGTAACCATGCCGAAAAGAGAAGATATTAACCATATTTTGATTATTGGCTCGGGACCGATTGTCATTGGTCAAGCATGTGAATTCGACTACTCAGGAACGCAAGCATGTAAAGCGTTACGGGAAGAGGGCTATACGATTTCACTGATCAACAGCAACCCCGCCACGATTATGACCGACCCAGCAACGGCGGATCACACCTATATTGAACCCATCACACCGGAAGCGGTTGAAAAAATTATCATCAAAGAAAAACCCGATGCCATCCTCCCTACCCTTGGAGGTCAAACGGCCTTAAACACTGCCATGAAATTGGTGGAGCAAGGAATTCTGGAAAAACACGGTGTGGAGATGATTGGCGCTAAATACGATGCCATTCTACGCGGAGAAGAGCGCGACCTATTTAAGAAAGTCATGGCGGAAGCGGGTATCGAAACCCTCCGCAGTTACGAAGTGCATACGCTCGAAGAAGCGCGGGTCGTTGCTAATGAAAAACTGGCCTTCCCCATTATTGTACGCCCTTCTTTCACGCTCGGCGGTACCGGAGGTGGAATTGCAGCCGACATGGATGAACTTATGCAGATTGCCGAAGGCGGATTGAAAGCCAGTTTAACCACCGAAGTCTTGCTCGAAGAGTCTGTATTCGGCTGGAAAGAGTTCGAAATGGAAGTCATGCGCGATAAGAACGATAACGCGGTGATTATCTGTGCGATTGAAAACATGGATCCGATGGGTATCCATACGGGTGATAGTATCACGGTCGCACCCTCTCAAACCTTGACGGATCGCGAATACCAAATCATGCGCGATGCTTCCTTGAAAGTCTTGCGGGTGGTCGGCGTAGAAACCGGTGGCTCGAATGTGCAGTTCTGCATTCATCCGCAGACGGGTCGCCTGGCGGTCATCGAAATGAATCCGCGCGTATCCCGTTCTTCGGCACTGGCCTCAAAAGCGACCGGCTTTCCGATTGCTAAATTGGCAGCCAAATTGGCAGCCGGTTACACGCTTGACGAACTCCCAAACGATATTACACGCGAAACACCGGCTTGTTTTGAACCTTCGATTGACTATGTCGTTACCAAACTCCCACGCTTTACGTTCGAGAAATTCCCGGCGGCGGATAACCGCCTCGGCGTCAGCATGAAATCGGTCGGGGAGACGATGGCGATTGGACGAACCTTCAAAGAGTCGCTCCAAAAAGCTTTCCGTTCGCTAGAAATTGGGGTCGATGGTTTAGACCTCAAAGCAGAGGCGAAACTAGATGCCGATCGACTCGATGATTATTTAACAACCACCTGCACAGAACGAACCATTGCAATTAAAACCGCGCTAAAACGGGGCTATTCGATCGAAAAAGTACATGAAATGACCTTCCTCGATCCGTGGTTCATCGATCAAATCTTGCAAATCGTTGAAATGGAACAACAACTAGTGGAAGTGACCGAGATCAATGCAAGTCTGATGCGCCGTGCCAAGCGCTATGGCTTCTCCGATGAGCAAATAGGTGCCCTCCGCGGGATGAGCGGCATGGAAGTCCGCGCGCTTCGTAAATCGCTGAATGTTACGCCAGTGTACAGTTTGGTCGACACCTGCGCCGGTGAATTTTCCGCATCAACACCCTACTTCTACTCCTGCTATGCCGATCACAACGAAATTCGCCAGACCGAAAAAGAGAGCGTGATTGTGTTGGGTTCCGGACCCAATCGAATTGGACAAGGCATTGAGTTCGACTACTCCTGCGTCCATACCGTGAAAGCCCTTCGCGAAATGGGCTACGAAGCCATCATGGTTAACTCCAACCCCGAGACGGTTTCAACCGACTACGACACGTCTGACAAACTCTACTTTGAACCGCTAACCTTTGAAGATGTGATGAACATCTACGAAGCAGAAAAACCGATGGGCATGATCGTTCAGATGGGCGGACAAACGCCATTGAATCTCGCCGAACGTTTATTGGAAGCGGGCGTACCCATTTTAGGCACCTCTCCCCAGAGTATTGCGGCAGCCGAAGACCGCGAACAGTTCCGGCAGTTGCTCGACAAGCTCGAATTAAAGCAACCCGAATCAGCCACCGCGAAAACAGTGGCAGAAGCGGATCAAATTGCAAAACAGATTGGCTTCCCCGTGATGATTCGCCCCTCTTTTGTCTTGGGCGGTCGAGCTATGATGGTTGCATATGAGGAAGAGGACCTGGAACCATTTGTAAAGGCCGCCTTTGCCGCTAGCCCAGAACATCCTGTTTTACTCGACCGCTTTCTGGAACATGCGGTGGAGATCGATGTTGATTTGGTTTGCGATGGAACCGCTGTCTATATCGGTGGTGTGATGGAGCACGTGGAGGAAGCTGGTATTCACTCGGGCGATAGCGCTTGTTCTATTCCACCCTACACGCTGACGGATGATATGATCGCACGCATTAAAGAAGCTTGCTGTGCGATGGCTCTTGAATTGGGTGTTAAAGGATTGATGAACGCTCAAATCGCCGTGAAGGATGACGATTTTTATATCATTGAAGTCAACCCACGTGCCTCACGTACCGTGCCCTATGTCTCAAAAGCAACCGGTGTGCCCATGGCAAAAATCGCAACCCAAATCGCGATGAACCAAACGTTAGAAGAGCTCGGATGGAAAGACTTTAAACCACGCGTAGAGTGGTATGCCGTGAAAGAAGCGGTCTTCCCCTTTAATCGATTTGCAGGCGTCGACCCCATTCTCGGGCCGGAGATGAAATCAACGGGCGAAGTAATGGGTATCGATAAGAGTTTTGAACTCGCCTTTTGGAAAGCGGAAACCGCAGCCGGTCAAGTATTGCCAACCGAAGGGCGTGTCTTCTTAAGCGCGAAAGATCGTGATAAGGATTGGATTATCGAAGTGGCGAATGAACTTGATGCCATGGATTTCGAATTGGTTGCCACGCAAGGAACGGCCGACGCATTGGAACGCGCAGGACTGCACGTCGAACGGACCTGCAAGCTGGCGGAAGAAGGAACCAATGTTATTGATTTAATGAAAGACAAGCGCGTGGATCTGCTCATCAATACGCCCAGTGGACCGGTGGCACGAGTGGATGAAATTAAAATTCGTTCTGAAGCGATTTTGCGCGGTCTACCGATTGTAACGACTGCCTCGGGTGCAAAAGCAACCATCGGTGCGATTCGCACCATCCGCACCCAGGATTGGGATGTTAAATCTCTACAAGCCTTCCACAGCGAAGAAGCTTAAGAAGCACGTTGTGCCTGCTTGAAACAAATACGAGATATCCATTTCATAAAGGCCTCTTCGCCGCTTAACATTTCAATCTCTACCCGCATATAGAGCAACGGCAGATCGCGGCGTTCCATATAAGGAAACCGAACCGCATCTTTTTCTGTCGTCAGTAATGCCTCTGCTCCGGCGGCTTCAGCTTCGTTCAGGGTATCGATAATTTCTTGTTGTGAAAAACGATGATGATCGGCAAAGCGACGACGATAAACCAGTGTGGCACCGAATGATTCCAAGGCCGTTTCAAAACTTTCTGGAACCGCAATCGCGGAGAGCGCCGCTACCTTTAATCCGTTGAGTCTTTCAAGTGGATATTGATCGTCTCCAAACAAGGATTTTAAATATTTCGCGCGGTGACGGCATTCTGAAATTTCAGCCGTTGGATTCATCTCCCGGAGTTGATTTTTAAGTTCAGGCGCTCCCTGTTCATCACACTTCGTGATGAAGATAAATCCTGCGCGTTTAATATTTTTCATAGGCTCTCGAAGTAATCCGCGTGGCAGTAGATGGCCGCCGCCGTAGGGATTCGTTCGATCCACCAGCGCAATATCCAGCCGATTTCCCAATTTTAGATACTGAAAACCATCATCGAGAATCAAGGTATCGCACCCTAAAACCCGAATGGCATATTTCCCAGACTTCACCCGATCTTTATCTACCACCACAGCCACGTCTGGCAAATTCGATGCCAACATATAGGGCTCATCACCGGCCGTATGAGAATCTAGCAATAATTGCTTACCGTCAGAAACCACTCGGGGAGGCACCTCGATGGACCGATTATTAATCCGCAACCAAATCTTCTGCCAAAAAGGAATCGAACGGCTTTTATAGCCTCGACTCAGGATCGCTACTTTGCGGCCCTGTTGCTGCAGGTTCCGAGCGAATACTTCTACGACTGGCGTTTTACCGGTTCCGCCTACGGTTAAGTTGCCCACGCTAATCACCTGACAGCCCAGCGTATTCCCGCGCAAGATACGATGTCGATAGAGCCAAATACGAAATTGAACCAACACCGTAAAGATCCAAGATAAGAACTGTAGTAATCCACGCAGCAGAAAAGCGACGCGACCTCGACGTGAACCATCCAAGACGGATAGCAAATACGTTTCAATTGATTCCGTGTTGATTCGTGGAAGCATGCCGCAAGCTACCCTACACCAGGCTTTCTTGGCAATCCCGTATCGTGCTTAGCTTACAAGCGCACGGAGCGCATCGGCTTTATCCGTCTTTTCCCACGGGAATTGAGAACGGCCAAAGTGACCATAGGCCGCCGTTTCACGATAGCTCCATCCGTGGGGCTTCAATAAACCCAGATCGGCAATCAATCCCGCTGGGCGGAAATCAAAGAGATCTTTTCCGGATAACGCTTCCTGCAAATGAGCATCGCTCACGCTTCCCGTTCCAAACGTATCAACATGAATGCTTAACGGATGCGCCACACCAATGGCATAAGCAACTTGAATTTCACATTTCTCCGCCAAGCCGGCTGCTACTACGTTTTTGGCGGCATAGCGCGCATAATAGGCCGCCGAACGGTCTACCTTCGAAGGGTCTTTCCCCGAAAAGGCACCGCCACCATGACACCCCACGCCGCCATAGGTATCCACAATGATCTTACGCCCTGTTAATCCGGCATCTCCATGCGGTCCCCCAATCACAAATTTTCCCGTTGGATTAATGTGATAAGTCGTATCTGCCTGCAAGAGTCCGGTTGGCTCCAACACGTGCTGACAAATCACTTTTAAATCTTCCCGGATCTTTTCCAACGGTACTTCATCAGTCTGATGTGAGATCACAACGGTTTCAATCGCGACCGGTTTCCCATCTTCATGTCGTATCGAAACCTGCGATTTTGAATCGGGTCGCAAATAATCAATTTCACCGGTTTTCCGAATGCGTTGCAATTCGTCCAGCAACCGATGACAGTAGGCGATGGGAGCTGGCATCAACTCTTCGGTCACGGAATCGGCATAGCCAAACATCATGCCTTGATCACCGGCTCCCTGCTCTTTGTGTAATCCCTCTCCTTCAGTGACTCCTTGGGAAATATCAGGAGATTGCCCATGTAATCGGTTGATATATTCAAATGTATCGGCACTGAATTCGAGCTCTTCGCGATCATAGCCAATGTCTCGTACTACCTCGCGCGCAATCTCTTCTGGGTGGATTGAATCCCACTCTTTACACGTAATTTCTCCCGCATTAACCACTAAATTAGTGGTCGTTAACGTTTCACACGCAACCCGACTTCCTGCATCTTTCGCTAAACACGCATCTAAAATAGCATCTGAAATTTGATCACATACTTTGTCCGGATGCCCTTCTGATACGGATTCAGATGTAAATACGTGATTTGACCTATTTTTACTCATGACAGCCCCTTTATTCGTTTATTCGGATTAGTGGATATTACTGTAATTGACCGTTTTCCAAACATCTACAAAATAATCATTCAATCTTAATGGTAACTCCGCTTGCTAAATGCAGGGCGGCTCCGTAGGTTATTTCTGATCGATGCGATCACCAACGAGATTGAGCGATGGACCGAGAAAAGATCATTGAACTATTAGAAAACGTGAAACAAGGCACCATGGAAACAAGTGATGCCGTAGAGCAATTGCGTAAGCTCCCTTTCCAAGATCTGGGTTTTGCAAAAGTAGATCACCATCGAGCTATTAGAACCGGTCACCCCGAAGTGGTATTTTGTCAGGGGAAAACCGATGAACAGGTAGAAAAAATCTATCAATACCTTGCGGATCAGCATGCCGATATTCTTCTCACGCGGGCAGAGGCTTCCCTTTTTGAACGCCTCGCTCAGATCGACGATCGACTGCGCTACAATCCATTAGCCAGAACCATTCTCCTCGAGACGTCTGAACGCCCTAAAACGGGAAAAGTCTTAATCATCTCAGCTGGAACGGCAGACCTACCCGTTGCCGAAGAAGCCGCCGAGACCGCTCAACTTTCGGGAGCACACGTTGAACGCATATATGATGCTGGCGTAGCGGGCATTCATCGGCTTCTCGCTCACTGTGAAACCATCCAAGAAGCTCGCTGTATCGTAGCCGTTGCAGGCATGGAAGGCGCGTTGCCCTCGGTCGTGGGTGGTTTGGCAGCCTGCCCCGTGATTGCCGTACCCACTTCGGTTGGCTACGGAGCGCATCTCAACGGACTCGCCCCGCTGCTCACCATGCTCAACTCCTGCGCCTCCAATATTACCGTCGTGAATATCGATAACGGATTTGGAGCAGGCTTTAATGCGGCCTTAATCAATGCAGATCGATAACCGAAGCCCTGAATGCACTAAATAGGAAAAACCATGATTAAAGCCTGTGACCTAAAAAAGACCTCTGTAATTGACCTCGACGGCGCCCCGCACACCATTGATAACATTACTCAACAATCTCCAACCGCCCGCGGTGGAGGCACCCTCTACAAAGTTCGCTACCGGAATGTCTCTACCCAGCAAAAAGTGGATATGACCTACCGCAGTGATGACACGCTTCTAGAAACCTCCTACGAAACCAAAGAAGTCCAATATCTTTATGCCGAGGGCGACCGCTACACCTTCATGGATCTCGAAAGCTACGATCAATTTGAACAAACCACCGATGAACTCAGCGAACTCCTACCCTTTCTGGTGGAGGATATGGAAGGGATCATCGCGCTCATCTCCGATGGGCAGGTCCTGACCTTACGGCTCCCCGATACGATTGAACTGCAGATCACCGAATGTGCCCCCTCCTTGAAAGGAGCTTCCGCCACCGCCCGCACCAAACCTGCCACGCTGACCACCGGCCTGGTCGTCCAAGTTCCTGAATATATCGAACAAGGCGAAACCATTAAAGTGGACACCCGCGAGAAAAAATATATTTCACGCGCCTCATGAAGATTAAATGGCTCATTATCGACGGACACAACCTGTTGCATAAGCAACCCGATCTCGTCTCGTTAATGAATAAAAGCCAAGAACAAGCACGCACAGCCCTGATTCGTCTGATTGAACCGATTGCCACCCGCATCGCCTCCCAAACCACCGTTGTCTTTGACGGACAAGAACGCGGTAGCGACCCCACCCTCAGCACCAAACAAATCGACGTTCTCTACGCACCTGCACAACTCACCGCAGACGGGCTGATCGAACGCTTGGTTATTCAATCGAGAGAACCACAAAACATTTGCGTGGTTACCTCTGACCGACTCGAACAACAAACCGTAAGTAGTGCCGGCGCACAAATCCAAAGCGCCGAAGATTTCTTACGCCAACAAAACCGCTCTTATGGAACCACCTACTCAACACGCATGCGCCCCGGACAAAAACCCAAACTCGGTGATATCTTTCCCGATGGCCTCTAAACTCGCATGATCTGAACGTTCTCCCGAAGACGATTCACATCCACAATATCCAGAATCCCGCACATTAATTGCAATGCGTTAGCCGCCCCACATGCCATGCCCAAGCGAACCGCTTCTCGCATTGATGCCCCCTGCTCAAGCGCAACCATCATCCCCGCCGTAACCGCATCTCCACTTCCCACCGGATTAATCGCATCCACCTTCGGCGGTTGAACCTGCCACTGTTTTCCATCGCTAAACAACTGAGCGGGCTGCGCTCCATCTGTTACCAACAAACCTGCTGCTCCTTGAGCAAGCAACGATTCCGCTGCAACTAGGAGCGTAGATGCCTGCATAGTCCGGCAAAGCTCTTCACGATTGATCTTCACAAACGGATGTTGATCAAGTGCGCGAAGTAGTGGCTCGCCCTGTGTATCTATAATTACCCGCCCACCTTGATGCTGAACAACCGAAGCGATCCGTGCATATACATTATCTGGAATTCCCCTTGGCAGTTTGCCTGAGAGTGCAACCATCCCGCTTAAATCTAGCGATGTGATCTGCTGTTCCATCATTGCCAGCTCTTTCGGTAAAATCGCAGGCATCTCTTCCACCAACTCCGTAACGGCCTGATCTTCAATCAACGTATGGCACAGACGCGTCTCTCCCGCTACCGATAGATGGTGATGATCAATCCCTTCCTCATCCAAAAGATGCAAATAACGTTCCCCATTTGCACCCCCACAAAAGCCTACCAAGAAGGAGTCTCCGCCCAACTGATGAATCATACGCGCCGTATTCGCTCCTTTTCCACCCAAGCCCCATCGACTCTCCAACGCTCGATTTACCTCGCCCACCTTCATATCGGCGTAGCGAGAAATCTTTTGCAACGCAGGAGCGAAGCCAAAACAGATACTTTTTGTAGGTGATGCCATGAAAAACAGCGTATATGTTTTAACCTATTAGCGAAATCGATATTTGCAGAAAGGATACGATGGAAGCAGCACTCATCATCATGGCCGCCGGTATGGGCAGTCGATATGGCGGACTCAAGCAGATGGATCCTCTCGGCCCCAACGGAGAAACTCTCATGGAGTATGCCCTCTTCGACGCGGCTCGAGCCGGATTTACCAAAGTCGTCTTCGTGATTCGCCGCGACTTTGAGGATGCCTTTAAAGATAAAATAGCACCCTTCATCCCACCCTCTCTCCAAGCCTCCTATGCGTATCAAGAACTTGACGCACTGCCCCCCGGGTTTCAAGTACCGGAAGGACGTGAAAAACCATGGGGGACCGCCCAAGCCGTTCTTACCGCCAAGCCCTTTATCAACGAACCCTTTGCCGTACAGAATGCTGACGATTTTTATGGAGCCGAAGCCTACCAAACCCTCTACACCGCTCTCCAATCTCTCAACGAAAATGAAAGTTGTATGGTCGGATACCGCCTACAAAACACCCTCTCTCCCCATGGACACGTCTCACGCGGCATTTGTCAGACCCAAAAAGGCTACTTAACCCACATTATCGAGCATACCCACATCGAAACTCAAAATACCCGAACCAACATAGTCAGCATCCATAATCAAATAGCCACGCCTCTGCCAGAAGATGCCATCTGCTCTATGAACTTTTGGGGATTTTCCACCTCTTTTATGGAAGAGCTCGAAAACTATTTTATCCAATTTCTAAGAGAACACGGTCACGAAATGCACTCCGAGTGGTATATCCCCACCGTCATCGCTGAAATAATTCAAAAACAAGATAACGCCGTCAACGTTCTCTCCTGTGAGAGTAACTGGTTTGGCGTAACCTACGCCGAAGACAAGCCCCACGTCATGCAAGCTCTAGCTGAACAACACCAGCAAGGAAATTATCCACCATCTCTACGCTAATAAATCTACACATTTAGTGAAAATCAGGATAGACAACCGGCAGTTATCGGGTATTTTCGTTGGACTTTAAAACCGGTGGGATAGCGAAGTGGTTAAACGCAGCAGACTGTAAATCTGCCCTCTCTGAGTTCGAAGGTTCGAATCCTTCTCCCACCACCATTTTAACCCCAAACGCTTGCGTATGGGGTTTTTTATTGAGATGGATTATATCTACCGCTTAAAGCCCTCGAATGCATGCATCGACCGTTTCACTCAGTGATCCCGTAGCCAGACAGATGGCAAAGTCGCAGGCTCCATAATAAAGGCGGATCTGGTCTTTGTCATAATCAGCAATGGCACCGCATGGAAAGATCACGTTATCGCAGTTACCGTGCTGTTCCCAAGGCTCCTCGGGCATCATCAGATACGAGTTCGTTTTACCAATAACTTTCCATGGCTCATCGAGATCGAGCAGCATGGCTCCGATATAATAATAGGTTCCACCTGCCGGCGTGAAGACGCCGTGGATAATATCAAGCCAGCCTTTGTCGGTTTTAATCGGCGGCGTTGGACCTATCTTATCTACATTCCAGAAACGGTATCCCGCTGCAAGGACTGGCTTAAACTCGCCCCAGTGAACCAGATCGGGAGATGCACTAATCCAGATATCCCCGTCGCCACCGTCACCGCCGCCCGGACGGTCCAGTTTATAATACTTGCCGTTGATCTTTTCCGGGAAGAGCGATGCACCGCGATTTTTCGGTTGTGTAATGGTGTCGATTCGTTCGTAGGTCTTAAAATCCTTTGTGCGACCCAACATCCCAATCGGGGAATCGAAGCCGTTCACCATGACTGGCGTCACAATATAGTACCAATCATCAATTTTTGTAACGCGGTTATCAATGAAATGATGATATCGATCCCAGGGCTCACCCTCCGCCTGCGGGTCAATAAAGTTCTCGTCCGAAAGCGTAAAATGAATGCCGTCTTTCGAGCGGGCAACACGAGTTTGACCCACATCCCTTCCGAAACCCCGTGTGGCAGCATGCTCGACAACAGAAACCAACAAAATGGTTTCATCGCCACACTGAACCGGTGCGGGATTATAAATCTGAGCTTTGCCCGGGAAATCTTTGATGTGCAACAAAGGGCCCCCTTCGTGACGCTTGAAAATCTGGGTTGCATCTTGCATGGTACTAACTCCTAGTTAATTTATTCGTTCAAAATTAATCGAGCGGCGGATTAAGGCCTGCTTCTTTGTACTGTTTTACATACCGCTTGTAGGACCGGATGTTCTTTTTCGGGCTATCGGCATCGACCACATTATACAACTCAAGACCCGAAGCCACTTGTGGAGCCTCCTCTGTAGGCAGCCATTTTGAAAACTGTTTTTTCACCGCTTCATATGCTGATTTTTCCGCCAAATTAGTCCACTCATGGGGATCGTTGGTCTGAAGGTATAATTCTTCAGACCCATCAAAATAGCGTGTATAGCGCCATTTTTTCGTTCGCAAAGTATAGTTGCCACGCCCCCAAGTCGTCATCGCCGGTTGTTTCATGGGTCGGGATGGATTTTCTAACCACGGTTTAAGGCTTTGTCCATCCACATACGATGGCGGTTCCAAGCCGGCTAGGTCGGCCAACGTTTTATACACATGGATCAGCCCAACGGGCTCAGGACATACTTTTCCATTCCCGTTTTTGTTACGCGGATCGTAGATAATAAACGGCGTGCGGGTTGCCTCATTCCAGAGCGAAAACTTACTAAAAGACCGCTTTTCTCCCAAATGAAATCCGTGATCGGACCAAAGTACAATTATTGTATTATCGGCATATGGGCTCTGCTCGAGGGCACGTAAGACACGTCCGACATTATCGTCCGTAAAATTAATCGAAGCCAAATACCCCCGGCGAATTTCTTCCCACGCATTATCACGACGAACCGGAATCTCGACATAAATCTGGGCGTTGGCTTGCCCCGGCATGGGAATATCTGTCAAGTCATCGGCTTTGATCGGAGGTTCTTCAATCGGATCTGGAAAACGATCCCAATTTTCCTCCGGCATGATGAACGAGGTATGCGGAAGAATAAAACCAACGGCGAGGAAAAACGGCTTTTCATGGTCACGACTTAGAAATTCCGATGCATGTTTTGCACTGAGGTAATCCTGAAAATCTTCAAGTGGATTGCTGGCCGGACAAGCCACTGTGCGTTTGTTGTAGGGCTCGGGATGATAGCCCTTTTCGGCGATTTTGTGCAGCTTGGCGTTGCCGTAATATTTATATTCATCCCACTGTTCATCCGTGCGCCAGGAGCGGTCCGGATTATGATATACCTTGGTTAGTCCACAGGTCGTATATCCCTTATCTTTGAACAATTTCGGCAAAGGGGTCGTAAAACGATCCAACTCACCGGTATCAATGTGATTGAGATTATAAAACGGATAGAGCCCGGAATG
>MDTB01065358.1_pt1 | contig 19159 bp, 22 predicted proteins | sample 811161 | NCBI WGS metagenome assembly MDTB01 (sample SAMN05326650, study PRJNA326480) | marine metagenome | isolation source: seawater | place: Mediterranean Sea | collected 2009
TATTAATGCCTGATAATTTTTTCATCATTCTATCTACTGCCCACTTTAAATTAATAGCTGTAGGTCTAGCTTGTATTAATTCTTCACTGGATCTTTTTAAAAAAGATTGATCATTTTTCTCAAGAATAGACAAAACTAATCCGTAAGCGGCAGTTGCTCCTATTAAAGGAGCTCCTCTAACCTCCATAGTTTTAATAGCATTAATTGAGTCTTTAACATTTTTTAAATCTTTAATGATAAATTGATGAGGAAGCTTTGTTTGATCTATTATCTTTACTATGTTATTTTCAAACCAGATAGTTCTGTAAGTTTTGCCTTCAATTTTCATTATTTCTTTCAATTTTTGATAATCTTTTTTTTAAATTGCGTGGTAAAGAATTAAACCAACTTCTTTCTTTACCAGACTTAGGTAAAATTTCTCCATACTCGATCATTTGATTTGGAGGTAAATCTTCTAAATAAATCCATAAATTATCTTTTTTTATTTTTATTTCTTTTATTAAATTTAATCTTAATTTGTAAATTAAATTTTTTTTAACTTTTTTACTTCGACCTCCTCTTATTTGACCATTTAAAAAAATCTCCTTACTATTTACTACCTTTCCTCCCATATAATGTGAATTTTTACTATTTTGATAAAATATAATCTGGGCAAAATAAGTATTAGCACCAGTAACTTCTTTATGCGTATTTGTAATACCTTTAGCTATTTTCAGCTTTTGTTTTTTTGTAAATTTTAAATTTGAATATCTTAAGATATAAGTAGGCATTTTTAGATAATTTATCTTTCAATTTTTCAATATAGCATTTATCATTTTACAAGTATAATTAATTTCTTTGTTTGTGATACCTAATCCAGACGGTAAATAAAAACCATTTTTTGATAAATACTCTGAAATAGGAAACTTTAAATTTTTATTGAAAGTTTTTTTGCTTTTGAAAATTTTTTGTTTATGCATTGGGTAAAAAAAGTTCCTTGTCTGTATGTTTTTTTTTAATAATTTTTTTACTACAGAGTCTCTATTATATTTTTTATTTGGCTTTATCAACAAACCAAAAACCCAATAAATATTCTTTGAGTATTTTAGGGATAATTTCTGTATCGAAATATTTTTGTTATCTTTTAAATTCTTATAATAAAGTTTTCCAATTTCTCTTTTTCTTCTAATTAAATAATTAATATTTTTTAACTGACTTATACCCATTGCGGCCTGAAGGCTTGATAGCCTATAATTCCAACCTATATCATCATGGTTAAATCTATTTTCTTTTTCACCAAAACATAAATTTTTTAAAGATTTAGATTTTTCAAAAAGTTTCTTATTATTAGTTAAAATCATTCCACCTTCTCCAGTTGTAATATGTTTGTTGGCATAAAAACTAAAGGTGCTAATATCCCCAAAGCTACCACATAATTTTTTTTCATATTTTTGGCCTATCATTTCAGCTGTATCTTCAATAATAAAAATTTTTTTCTTTTTAGCAATTTTAAGAACTTTCTTCATATCTACGGGAAAGCCGTAAATATGGGTGATAATGATTGCTTTAGTCTTTTTATTTATCTTTTTAATTATTTCGTTCGTATTCATATTCCAAGTATCCATTTCTGCGTCTACTAAAATGGGTTTAAGATTATTTTTTACTACACATAATGCAGTAGAAATAATTGAAAAAGCAGGGATTATCACTTCATTGCCTTTTTTCAACCCAAGAGATTTTAATGCAACTTCTAAAGCTGCTGTTCCATTACTAACTGAAATAGCAAATTTTCGCTTATGAAATTTTGCAAAGTTTGTTTCAAATTTTTTTACATATGGGCCTTCACCGGATATCCAGTTTTCTCTTAAAGCCTTGACTACATGTTTTATATCGCTCGGAAAAACTTTTGGTCTATTTACAGGGATAAATTTACTTTTTAATTTTGATATATTTTTCATCTACTTTATTAAATCTTTCTTTATCTAACGCTAAACTAAAAGGCCCTTGTTTGATTTCTATAATAGAACAGTTTTTTAAAACTTTAAAACCGTGGGATCCTTCAAGAAGAATTAATATTTTGTTTTTACTTACAATTTTACTAAAAAGATATTTTTTCTTAGAATAAAAATCTACTCTCAAAGATCCATTTCTTATTAATAAAATTTCAGTGGTTTTTTTTATTTTTCTTAAATAATTTTTGTGTGTATGAGGCTTAATATAGGTTTTTGGCTTGTGATTAATAAATCCTAATTGTAAAGATAAATGGTTTGGTGTAACAAAATTAACTCCCTTTTTGAAACTTTTTTTTTCAGGAACTATCATAGCTAAAAGTTTTTTTTTATAATTTATTTTTGTAATCATTGACTACTAGCCTCTAATTTCAGATCATTTTCCATCATGATTGAAATTATTGTATCTAGACTTCTCTTATTTTTAAAATTAAACTTTCTTCGAGCTTTAAAAGTATTTGCTACAAGTGTTGAATTTTTAACGGGTCTAATTAATTTTTTATTTATTTTTAAATATCTTTTGTAATTTAAACCAACATATTCAAATGATTTTTTTAAAAAATATTCTACTGTATGTGCTTTTCCAGAACCTATTATAAAATAGTCAGGTGTTTTAAGTTGCATAATATTATATGCTGCTTCAACATAATCTTCGGCATATCCCCAATCTATTTTTGCCTTAATATCTCCTAATACAATTTTTTTTTGTTTGCCATGAAATATTCTGGCAACACTTTTTGTAATCTTTCGTGTTACATATTCCTCTGGTCTTACTTTGGATTCATGGTTATAAAAAATAGCACTATAAACTTTAAGGTTATGGACTTTTTTATACATCTCACAAGCATAAAAAGCAGAAACTTTTCCTAATGCGTATATACTTAAAGGGCTAAATTTTTCTTGTTCGTTTTGTTTTTTGCTTTTACTTCCGCCAAAAATATTAGACGAAAGAGGTTGAAAAAATTTAGATTTGGAAGAATGATTTTTAATTATTTCTAATATTTTTACTACCGATGCTCCAGTTACATCAAAAGAATAACTAGGTACTTCAAAACTCCATCTAACATGGTCTTGGTCTGCAAAATTATAAATTTCATGTGGTCTAATTTCTCTTATAATTTTTTCGATTGAAATTAAATCTAGTAAATCACCATGTAAAATTTTAAAATTTGGAAAGTTTACTATTTCCTTTAAATTTTTGAGATTTCCTGTAGATGATTTTCGAACAAGACCAAATACTTTAAAATTTTTTTTTACTAAATATTTACAGATTGTTGAGCCATCCTGGCCAGTAGAACCTAAAACTAAAATTTTTTTTTTACTCATTTTTTCCTAATTATTTTCAATTTCGGAAATGGTAATATAAACTTTCCTCCGTTATTTAGCCAATTTTTTTCTCTTGTGATAAACTCCTTAATAAATCCCCAGGGTGTAACAAAAAAGAAATCTGGCTTGAGTTTTTTGGCTTCTTTTTCTGAAATTATCTTTATTCCTGTGCCAATGGTATATTTTCCCCACTTAAATGGAGTCCTTTCTGCAGCGAAAGGGATGATTCTTTTATTTAAATTATAATATTGTAAAACTGTATTACCTTTTGTCGATGCTCCATAAAGAAATATTTTTTTGTTTTTTTTAATTTGTTTATTAATAAAATTCATTGTACTTTTTTTATTTGCGATTACCCTGCTTACAAATCCTTTCATCATCTTTAAAATATTCTCATATGGAAGCTTGATGCTTCCTTTTTTATATTTTCTACAATAAAATCTATGACTTCCACCGTTTATATCATTATTTGATACTTTAAATATTTCAAGACCATTTTTCTCAAATAAATATTTTATAGATTTAAAAGAGTAAAATTCGATATGCTCATGACAAATATTTCCTAAATCATTTTTTTCAATCATAGATTTTAAACTCATTAGTTGGGCTACAAAAATACCCTTTTCATCTAAACTATCAGCAGCATCTTTAATAAATTTATTTGGATCTTCTAAATCATAAAACATTCCTATTGCAGTTATTAGTTTTGGTTTATCTAATTTTTTTTTATTTAAAATTTTAAATAACTCTTGTTTTGACCAAAAATTATTTATCATGTAATTACAATTTTTTTTTAATTCCGTCTTTAAATTATTAGCAGGTTCACAACCTATAGTACTAATATTTTTTGACTTAAAGAATTTCAAAAGAGTCCCATCATTTGCTCCAATATCCAAGACTACATCACCTTTTTTTTAATTTAGCTCTTTTATAGCAGTCTTCATAAAGTTCCTTAAGACCGTCTCTCATTGTTTTTGTAACACCTGATTTGTACCAATAAAATCTTCGATACATTATTTCTTGTGGTGCCAAGTGTGAAAGTTGGATTAAAGTACACTTATTACAATAAAGCAAATTAAGTCTTGATTTTGTGCCTTTATGGATATTTCTTTTTTCTACAAAATTGCTGACATATAGATTTCCTATATCAAATAAGGATTTAAGTTTTTTGTTCTTACATAATAAACACTTGTTTACTTTTTTAATTTTTTTTGACATTTATTTGATTAGATAATGATTATATTAATACTTAATAAATTTATTAATTGCTATATTTAGAAAAAAAAATTATTTATAAGGGTGATTATACAAAAAAAATGAAAAAAGTATACATTGAAACTCCTATAGGGGATATAATTGATAAGTTAACAATACTTGAAATCAAGAAAAAAAAGATTTCCAAAAAGTCTTATCTAGTACAAATTAATAAAGAATACTCTTCACTTAAAAAAACATTAACAAAAAGTGTAAAGATAAACTCAAAAATTAAAAAACTTTGGAAAAGTTTATTTAAAACCAATTTAAAGATTTGGGAAATGGAAAATTTTAAAAGAGAGACCCAAAAGTACCTTGAAGAAATTACCAAAGTAGCAACTAATGTTTACAAAGAGAATGACGATAGAGCAAAAATTAAACTTAAAATTAATAAAATTACTAGATCAAATATAAGAGAAATTAAAAAATATTCAAAATATTAAATTATTTTTCATTCAAATATTTAAAATATTTTTCAAAATGTGCTTGAAAGTAGAAATCAAAACCATTTTCACCGTGAACTTGTCTCGCTGGAAAATAAGGAGATGCCTCTAATAATCTTGGTGTTTTTAAGCCATCAGCCAAATCTATTCCTAATGATGAATTTCCAATAAAAACTTTACTAGACTTTATTATTGAGGCCATCTCTAAAAAATTTTTACAATCATAAAACTTTAAATTATTAATTTCTTTTTTTAAATGATTGTATTCATTTAATGTACCTAGATAAAAAGCACTATCATATTTTTCCAAGAAATTATAACTTATAAGCGGGTTTTGATATCTCAATGATCTTAGTATGGTAATCTTATTTTTTAAAATTGGATGATCCTCTACATCTAAAAACTTTTTACTTAAATCAACCTGTACTCCTGCTATATGAAAACCATATCTTGAATTATCAAATAATAAATTAATAGGTAATTCTCTTATTAAATCGAAATCTATATCAATTTCCTGATTATCAAAAATTTCTACTTCATTTATGTATTTTTGAGAAACAAGAAGTGGGTAAAGCATATCGAATATTTTTTTATTTAAAAAATATTTTCCTCCAGGATGATTAGAATAATCAACGGGTAAAGGCTTATTTATTCCAATTATTAGTTTACATATATGTTTTTTTGATAATTCTTTTATGATTGGTAGAACATTAACAATATCACCGATATGACCAGAGTGTAGTAAATTAATTTCTTTTTTAATATCTATTTTTTTTTGTACTTCGTTAATATAATTTTCATATTTTTCCCTAAAAATTTTTACATCTTTCTTTTCTTTTTCATTTGTCTTAAGAAGATTATATTTTTTTTTATTAAATAACTTATTAAAAAGATTACTCATTTTTTAGAATTCTCCCTGCGATATTTTTTAATTTTTTTATTGTTTTTTTGGTCCTAAGACTTGGATCTGTAATTATAGCAGTATCAAGACAATTATTTGCAGGATCTCTTGTTACAGGATAATCCTTGAACGATTTAATTATTTCTTTAATCATCTTTTCAGCATTTGAAGCATTATTTTGAAGCGTTTTTATGACCATTGCAACATCGACTTCATCATGATCAGGATGCCAACAATCATAGTCTGTTACCATCGCTACTGTACAATATCTTATCTCTGCTTCTCTTGCTAACTTTGCCTCTGGCATATTTGTCATTCCAATTACATCTGCCCCCCATGACCTATATAAATTTGACTCTGCTAAAGTTGAAAATTGTGGGCCTTCCATTACTATATATGTTCCTCCCACTTGATGAGAAATTTTTAATTTTTTCAAAACAGCCTCACAACAATTTGATAGTCCAGGGCTCGTTGGTTTTGCCATAGAAACATGGGCTACAATTTCTTCGTCAAAATAAGTTTTTTCCCTTGAAAAAGTTCTATCAATAAATTGATCTACGATAACGAATTTTCCTGGGTTTAGGTTTTCTTTAAGAGAACCAACTGCAGAAACGGATATAATGTCAGTTACACCTAACTGTTTCATTGCATCTATATTTGCTTTATAGTTAATTTTGGTAGGATTTATTTTATGTCCTCTAGAATGCCTGGGGATAAAACAAATTTCCTCATTTCCTAGTTTGGTAATTAATATTTCATCGGATGGTTTGCCCCAAGGTGTTTTGATATTTTTCCATTTAGTCTTTACAAATCCGTTCATTTTGTAAAGGCCGCTTCCACCAATTATCCCAAGTTTTCTTTTTTTCATCATTTAATTATTAATCCTTTTTTGTTAAAACTTGAAGCTTAATATGGATTTAAAAAAATATATTAGATCAATTCCTGATTATCCAAAAAAAGGTATATTATTTCGTGATATCACCACTTTGATAAAAAACCCTGAAGCGTTTAAATTTTCGATTGATAAGATTATTGATCTGTCCAAAAAAATTGACTTCGATAAAGTAGCAGCGATCGAGTCAAGAGGATTTGTATTTGCTTCTACTATATCATATGCTCTTAAAAAGCCTTTTATCTTATTGAGGAAAAAAAATAAGTTACCAGCAGATACACATTCTGTAGATTTTAAGTTAGAATACGGAGAAGCAACAATAGAAGTTCATAAAGACTCAATTTCAAAAAACGAGAAAATACTTATTATTGATGATTTAATTGCTACCGGCGGTACAGCAGAAGCTGCAGCAAAACTTATTGAAATCTCAGGTGGTTCGGTTGCTAGTTTCATTTTTGTCATTAACTTATTCGACTTAAAAGGAAACGAATTATTAATTAAAAAAGGCTATAAAACTCATAACTTAATTGAGTTTCCTGGACATTAAATAGTCTAATTTATAAATCGGTCTATATAATCTTTAAGGTTAATTTTACCAAAATGTTTGTAAATTTTATTGGAAAGATTTTTATTTGTCAAAGAAGAGGCGTATCTTTCTCCTGGTCTTTTCGGTAAAAATCTAATTTTATATTTAAACATTTTTGCTACATTCAAGATTGAATATGCCTTTTTATTTGAGATACTATAATGCCTGCATAAATTTTTTTTCCATGCTAAATAGCAAATCATAATTGTATCATCTATATGAGTAAAACGTCTTGTTTGCGTACCAGGTTTTACCACCGGTAAAAATTTTTTTCTTTTATAATGGTCCTCAAAAATTCCGATAACTGTAGCCATCTGACCTCTACAGATTTGATAAGGACCATAAACATTATAAAAGTAAATAACTTCATATTTAAAATTAAACCAGTTTTTTAAATTTTCTAATAATTCTAGATTTTTTGCTTTTGAAAAAGCATAAGGGGATAAATTTTTATCTCTACCTTTGTTACCCAATGAGGCTGATGTCGCAGAGTAAATTAGTTTTATCTTATTTTTTAAACAAAAATGAAAAACTGCATTTGATCCAACTGAGTTAGACTCGATACACTCATTCATTTTTAAAAAACTTTGATATATTCTAGCGAACTCACCAAAATGGAAAATGGAATGTATTTTTTTTGGATTTTTAATTAAATAAGATATATTTTTTGTATGACCTTTTAAATATTTAACTCTTTTATTTTTAATATGATTTTTTTTTGAGCTAGAAGAATAATCATCTAGACTTAATATATTAAAACTAGTTTTTTTTAAAAGAAATTCAATCAAATTTGTTCCGACAAAACCAGCTCCACCGGTAACTAAAATCTTTTTTTTTGTATTTAGCATTAACACTAATTATAACTTTGAAACATTTAAATCAATCTAATCTTGGCCGAAACCATGAACTTTTATTTAAAAAAGCATTCAAAAAACCTGAGGCTCTACAATAATAAATTTTTCTTTTAAATCTATTATTTATTGATAAATAAAATAAACTTTTAAAAATTGATTTTAAAAACTTGGGAAAGCCGTTTATAAAAGCACTTGTAAAACCATAGTGTTTTTTTTTAAAATAAAATTTAGACCAATTCCAATGCCAATTTCTAGAAAATTCAAGTTCTTTAATATATCTTTCATCTACTGCTTTTGCTCCTAAATGAGATATAAGAGATTTTTTATAGATATAAATTTTTTTACCTTTATTTCTTGCTCTTAAACAAAGATCATCATTTTCTAAATACATAAATATTTTTTCATCAAAAAAATTATTATCAAATTGTTTTTTGTCTAATATCATTGAATATCCATCAATACTTTGTACATCTATTAAATTTTCAATTTGATTATTAATTAACTTATAATTAGGATAATTTTCATTGTCACTTAATGGACTGAGTATAGCAAAGTCTAAGTTTTTTGAAATTTGAAAAATATTAGTCAAAGTATCTGGTCTTAAAATTGTATCTGGATTTAAAATCATTACGTATCTTGTATCTGATTTTTCAATACCAATATTGTTTCCTGATCCCATTCCTAAGTTTTTTCCAGTAAGGTAACATTCTATATTTCTATGCTTTTTTTTGAGAGATTGAATAAAATTTTTGTTTGACGAATTTTCAATTATTATCTTTTTAATCTCTGGATCGATAGAATTAATGCAGTCATCAATAATATTTTGACTTTGAATTGTTACTATTACTACTGTTAAGTTATCTTTTGTTATTTGCATCAAAAAAATGCCTCATTATGATAGAAAGTATACTTACTACTATAAATAATATAAATAATAGCAAATGAAAAGGTTTATTGTAACTGGTGGGTATGGTTTTATTGGAAGCAATCTAATAAGATTATTATTAAAAAAAAAATTCAAAGTCCTTAATATAGATAATTTATCTTATTCTGCGCAAAGATATAATTTAAAAGGAATAAAAAAAAATTATGCTTTCAAAAAAACTGACATAAACAATAAAAAGGAAATTCTCAATATATTTAATAGATTTAGACCGCATGGTATATTTAATCTTGCCGCTGATACACACGTTGATAGATCAATAGACAATTCTTTTAACTTTATCAAAAATAATATACTTGGCGTTTATAATTTATTAGAAGCAATAAAAGAATATAAGAATAAAATAAGGTTAGTACATATATCTACTGATGAAGTTTATGGTGACATTTCAGGAAAAAAAAGATCTGATGAAGATTTTCCTTATATGCCAAGTTCTCCATATTCAGCTACTAAAGCATCGTCAGATCATTTAATAAGTGCTTATGTCAGAACTCATAGAATTGATGCTGTAATATCAAACTGCTCAAATAATTATGGACCTAGACAATTTCCTGAAAAACTTATACCAAAAATGATTTTTAATATATTAAATAACAATTCTCTACCTATTTATGCAAAAGGTAAAAATTCTCGTGAGTGGATATTTGTTGACGATCATTGTGAGGCTCTGATTAAATTATTTTTTAATGGTAAAACAGGTGAAAAATACAATATTGGTTCAGGCCAAAATTATAACAATATCTTTATTGTTAAAAAAATATTGAAAATATTCAAGAAGAAAAAAATAAAGATTGGAAAAAAAGTTAAGATAAAATACGTTAAAGATAGACCTGGTCACGATTTTAGATACGCTCTCAATAGTAAAAAGATAAGAAAAAAGATAAAGTGGCGACCAAAAATAAACTTTAATAAAGGTATTACAGAAACAATAGATTGGTATATTGATAATCAACAATATTTAAATAAAATTTCTAAAAAACTTTTTGTAAACAGATTAGGAAAAAAATGATCAGAAAAGGTATTATTTTAGCAGGTGGGCTGGGTACAAGAATGAGTCCCTTAACTAAAGCTGTAAATAAACAACTATTACCTTTATATGACAAACCTCTAATATTTTACCCATTATCAATTTTAATGTTGGCAGGTATCAAAGATATTTTAATAATAGTTAATAAGGGTCAATTAAGTCAATTTAAAAAAATATTACCTGAAAAAAACAATCTGGGAATAAAGATTCAATATAAAGAGCAAACTAAACCTCGAGGTCTACCTGATGCGTTTTTGGTAGGTGAGAAATTTGTTGGTAACGATAATGTTGCTTTAATATTAGGAGATAATTTTTTTTACGGCCAAAATTTAACAAAAAAATTAATTGATTGTACGAAATTGAAAAAAGGAGCAAAAGTTTTTCTTCACCCAGTTAAAAATCCACATCTTTACGGTGTAGCTACTATAAATAAAAGAAAAAAAATTAAGAAACTTGAAGAAAAGCCCAAAAAAACAAATTCCAATCTAGCAGTTACTGGTTTGTATTTTTTTGATAACGCGGTAATAAAATTAAGTAAAACCTTGAAGCCTTCCAAAAGAATGGAATTGGAAATCATAGACTTACTAAATAAATATAGGAAAAAAAATAAACTAAATGCCGAATTCTTAGGAAGAGGTGGAACTTGGCAAGATGCAGGAAATATGAGTGATTACTATGATGCATCTAATTTTATTTCTACTATTGAAAATAGACAGGGTCTTAAAATAGCTTGTTTAGAGGAAATTGCATTTAATAAAAAATGGATAAAAAGAAATAATTTAGTTGATGCGATAAATTTTTATGGTAAATCAGAATACTCAAATTATCTTCTTTCAATACTGAAAAAAAAATGAAAAAAATATTAGTTACCGGTGGTGACGGACGTTTTGCTCAAGTTTTAAAAAGCAAAAAAAGTAAATACAAGTTTATTTTTAGAAACAAAAATCAACTTAATATTTTAAGTATAAAATCAATTCAAAATAATATTAAAAAATTTAAACCTAATTATATTTTACATTTAGCTGGACTATCTAGGCCTATGAAAATTCATGATATTAATCTTAAAAAAAGTATTGACTTAAATATAATTGGTACCGCCAACATTGTTAAGGCATGCTTAGAAAAAAATTTAAAGCTCATTCATTTCTCAACTAGTTATCTTTATCCGGGCACCAAAGGAAATTATAAAGAAACTGACTCTTTGCTACCCTGGAATAATTACGGATGGTCTAAATTGGGTGGTGAAAGTGCGGTACAAATGTATAAAAATTCTCTTATTTTAAGGACATGTATGACTGAAAGACCTTTTATACATAAGTCTGCTTTTGTAAATGTAAAAACAAATTTTATATATCATGATAATTTTATTAAAATATTTTTAAAAATTCTTAACAAAAAAGGTGTATATAATATTGGTGGAAAGCCACAAACTGTATATAAATTTGCAAAACTTGAAAATAAGAATGTTAAAAAAAGTTATTCAAAAGGTCAATTACCTCTAAAAATGGATATGAACTTAAAAAAAATTTCTAAATTGTTAAAATGAAAATTTATAAAACAAAATTAAAAGATCTTCTAATTATCAAGCAGAAAAATAATATTGATAGAAGAGGCTCTTTAAGAGAGATTTTTAACAAAAAAGTGTTTGGAAGTAATAAATTTGTATTTGAATACTGCACTACTTCAAAGAAAAATGCATTAAGAGGGTTTCATTTCCAGAAAAAGTTTCAACAAGCCAAATATGTAAGTGTGTTAAAAGGTAAAATTTTAGATGTAGTTGTAGACTTAAGAAAAAATTCAAAAACTTTTGGTAAATGTTTTAAAATTATCTTGTCAGACGAGAACGCTACTAGTTTATTTATTCCTGAAGGATTTGGCCATGCTTATTATAGTTTTGATAAAATTAACATTGTTTATTACAAATTGAGTAATTATTACAAACCAAAATTTGAAGGTGGAATAAATGTAAATGATCGACACCTTAATATTAGATGGCCAAAAAAGAATTTTACATTATCTAAAAAAGATAGAAAGTTAAAATCATTTACAGAATTTTGTAAAAGTCAAAAGTCTTTATAATCAGATATGTCTTTAAATAAAATTGGATATTCTTTGACTCTTTTGTTTTTTTGAAACCAATAAGACAAATAACGTTCTGCTAAAAATCCATAAATTCTCTTTAAACCATATCCTTTCAGATTGCTAAAACCAAAAATGTTTTCACATTTTTTTAACCATGGAAAGACTGACTCATAATACTGGTGTAGAATTTCTTTTTTACAGATAAACATATTATGAGGATTAAATGAAGTTTCCTCATTTACGAACTTTCTAAAATTTTCTTTATTATCTTCATCTAATAAATCAACTGCTGCATCTAAATTTCCTTCACCATGAAAAACATCGAAATGAAACTTAATATTTCTATTTTTTTTTGAAAAAATTACAGAAGGTGTTTTAAGTATTTTAATCAAATTTTTTTTAAAAAATTTTAATCTGTAATTATTCACAAATGACTTTTCGCCTAAAATACAATCATATGAACTCGATAGAGTTGATAAAGATTTAATAACTTTATTATTTAATGTGTCAAATAAAACATCTTTTTCATTAATGGCTTCATGTATAAAAAATTTACGATATTGACAAAAACCAACCCACTCTGAATTAATATTATCTAAATAGTTTTTCCACAACCAATAATGAAATGTATACTCACCATAGTTAGAATTTTTTTCTGCTATACTTTGCCCACTTTTATCATGTAACCATTCACTTGAAAATTTTGCATCTCCTAAACCGACTGGAACGTAGTTCAGTTTTTTTATTAATAAAAGATGATTTGGTTCAAGAGTAAGACAAAACATAGTTAAATTTTTCATAATTTTTATTTTTTTTTAAAAACTAAATCTCTATGTGAAAATTTATTTGACTTAATTGAGTCATGAGAAAAAATATTTGAATTATAACTATTTTGAAAAATCAAAGTGTATCCATTTTTATTAAAAAAAGCTTTTAGATCACTAAAAGAAAAAAAGATATATGGATGTAAGCTGCCAGGAATTCCATGCTCTATTGAGTAAAAATTTTTATTATTATTATGAAAAAATGTTCTGGTAATTATAAAATATTCGGGATTATTTTTTTTTAGATTTATAATAATTTTTTTGTAGTCTTTAAAATATTGTATTGATGAAATAAAACATACTAAATCTATTTTTTTTTTGAGTTGGTTTAAATTAGAAATATAACTTATATTTTTCTTATATTTAGATGGAATTTTTTTCTTTATGGATTTTATAAATTTATCTGTCTCCAATATTACACAGTTAGTACTTATACCAGTTGACTTTTTAATATAGCTAAATATTGGATTATTACCCCCACCAACATCAAGAATATTCATTTTTTTTTTCTTCCATAAAGTAACAATTAATGAAGTAGCATAAAATCGTTCTAGAGCCTCAACTTTTTCTGGTCCAGAAAATTCATTAATAAATCTTTTATCGAAATAGATATCAATATTTTTTAAATGCTTTTCAACTAAATCATAAGACTTAAATCTTTTTGTATAATTGTAACTTTTTTTTTTAAAAATTCTTTTTATTTTTCTTAACATCCAGGTTAACTTTACAATTCGCTCAAATCTATTCAAGCTTTGATTTATTTGGTAGCGAGGGGCGGATTCGAACCGCCGACCCCAGGCTTATGAGTCCTGTGCTCTAACCAACTGAGCTACCTCGCCTTAAATTCAGCATGATAAAGTCTTATTCAAGGATAATCAATGTTTTCGTCTTTGCTCTAGAGAGAATATTAATTTTTTTAATTTTTCAATATCTACTTTTGTATGACTATCTTGATTATTTATTGATTTTGTATCACGGTCAACATAACTTGTGTATTCCATACTACATTTTTTAGCTAAATTGGTAATTACATTTCCGCTAGATTTCGATTTAATTTCTAAAATTTTTGTTTTAGGTTTTGAAAAAACAATATTCGCAAATCCTGCCCCGTGAAGCCCAACAATAAAATTAGCGTTATTAAATAATTTAACTTGTTTTTTAAACTCATATTTTGAAAGTGTGACACTGGTAAATCCACATTTTTCTAAAAAAGACTTAACTTCATTGTTGTTTACAAGTTTTCTTTTCTCGGTATGACTATCTTCATCCCTATTAATAAATATTTTTTTAGGAAAAAGAGTTTTTTTTTTTATTATTATTCACATATTGTTTCTTTAACCACTTAATAATCCAAAAAGGAATATTTTGAATTGATGTTGAGGGATTATTTTTAAAAACATTGGGGTGATCAACTGATAAAATTTTATGACTTTTTATGTGTTTATATTTTTCACCGTCAAGTAACTTTTTAATTGGGATATTTAGTTCATATAATGAGTCTATTTGATATTTTTTTTTTAAAGAAGGCAAAAGATAAAAATCAGGAGATCTTTCTCTGGATTTTTTAAATATGCCAATCTTAGGAAGAACATCAAAAATCCAATGCCAATAATTATTTTTAGCAGCACCGCCAGATAATAAAGAAAAAACAGAACCATCTACTTTTTTGATAAATTTTGGTGTACCATTTTTTATAACAAAATTTTCATTAATTTTTCCATTTACCATCCTTAAATTTTTCTTTAACTTTAATTGAAAAGAAACATCTTTGATTAAAGAATTGTTAATTAAGTAAGCGGTGTTATTTATAGTGTCTGAAAAAATTCTTCCTTTTTTAATCTTATACAGATTATAATTAATTAATTTTCCAAAATTTACTTTTTTAATAAAAATGTCTTTATCTTTTTTTGGTAAAATTATCTTATTTATTTTTCCATAAATAAGTTTAAATAAAAGATATTTAATTGGCTTAATCATTTGTACAAATAAATATCATAATTATGTTTTTAACTAAACTTGTTTTAATAATTTAAATTGATTTTTGATATTTTTAAAAATTTCTTTTTTTTTATCTTCTGAGTAAAATCTACCAACTGATTTAAAACATTCAGAAACTGATAAAACATCAAATTTATCTCTGAACTCATGATTAACAAAAAAAGCATTGGTGCCGGAACTTTCAACAGCAATTAAAGAGAATCCTTTATTTTTTAATAAGTTGTCCAATGCTTTAAGTGAAGCCCCCCAAATACCATTATCAATAAATTTAAAATTCTCATCATATGGTATAGTTAATTTTTTCTCTTTTCCTAACCAGTGATTATATTCACAACAAATTACACTTATATTAGATAAATCCATTGTGTTTAAAATCCAATAATCATTACTGTCTATATCAAGTGAAAAAAAATCAATTTTTTTATTATTACTTTTTTTGATTATTAAATCATTAATATTTGCTTTAGTTACTTTTGTTGTAATTATATCTACATTAGAATTTGGATAAAAATTTTTTAAATTAGACTTCATTGCTGTTGTTTCTTCTAAATCTATATCTATTAATTTTCCAGACCATCCTTTTTTAATTAAATTCAAGCTGTTACATTCATAATATCCAAAACCAATTTCAATAAAGTATTGTTTATTCGGGATTTTTCTGAAAATATAATCAATTATTCCGTCTTCGTTATTTTGTGAAGTAATTTTATATTCATTTTTATTAATCTCTTGTAGATTGTCGGAGAATTTATTTGTTTGTTTTTTGCTATTTATTTTTCTTCTAAAGTTTTTTGATGTTCTAATCATTAAAAAATATGGAAATATTGAGTTAGTGAAAAATTTTTTTAAAACCAGTTGTATAGTTCTAGTAATTATATTTTTTGATTTTTTCATAAACTATTAAGTGATTTAATAGTTATACAGTAATACAAGTTTTTTAGCTTTTGTAAAAATGTGCTTAATTTATTGAAGTTTAGGCTTAAAATTTTTATATTGAAAGAATTATTCCAAAAACAGTTACTGCTGAGACAGCCGCAACTGATAGAGCTATATTGCTGTTTCTCTCTCTCTTTTTTTCTTCGTTTAACCTAGATAACAAATCTGTTAGCTTTACTTTGCTTTTGTCTTCTATACTCGCCTCGGAAAAATTATGTTTTTCAAATTTAATTTGAGAACTCATAAAATGGATTTCATCACAGTTTTTTCTTTTAAAAAACCTTTTTAAAGTGCAAATTGGGTTCAATACTCAAATATATCGTTCAATTTGAGATTTTTATCCAGAATTAATAATTCTTCCTTAGTTTTGTAGAGCTTTTTCAGGAGGAATGTATTCGTAGCCTAAAGCATCAGAAACGCCCTTACAAGTGACTTTACCTTTATATACATTTAAACCAGCCAAATAATTCTTATTTTCCTCCAAGGTTTTTTTATAACCATGGTCCGCTAATTTAATTAATAGAGGTAAGATTGCTTTATTCAAAGCAATCGTAGAAGTTCTAGGAACTCCTCCAGGCATATTTGCTACACAATAGTGAACAACTTCATCAACTAAATAAGTGGGATTAGCGTGGGTAGTTGGCTTGCTGGTTTCCACACATCCACCTTGATCAATAGCAACATCTACAACTACTGAACCTCTTTTCATTAATTTTACCATTTCTTTAGTTACCAATTTTGGGGCTTCTGCACCTGGAATCAATACTCCACCTACAAGTAGATCACACTCCGAAATTAATTTTTTTAAATCTGTCTTATCACTTTGTGAAGGAATAATTTTATCTCCAAATTTAGAATGTAATTCTTTCAATCTTTCTTTAGACTTATCTACAATATAAACTTTGCTTCTCATGCCTGTAGCTATTATTGCTGCATTTTCTCCCACAACTCCTCCTCCTAAAATAACTACATTAGCAGGTTCTACACCTGGGGCTCCGCCTAGTAATAGTCCTCTACCCTTTTGATTTTTTTCAAGAGAATGTGCTCCGGCTTGTATCGACATCCTTCCAGCTACAGCGCTCATTGGCGCTAGTAAAGGCAATCTACCTTTTTCATCAGTAACTGTTTCGTAAGCTATACATATAGATTTAGAATTTATCAGACCTTCGGTTAATGATTTGGCAGCTGCTAAATGAAGATAAGTGAAGATAATTTGATTCTCTTTGATCATTTTTACTTCATCCATTTGAGGCTCTTTAACCTTAACAATTATTTCAGCTTTTTCGTAAATGCTCTTAGCTGTATCTAATATTTTTGCTCCTACATTTTTATAATCTTCATTTGTAAAACCAGCTTCATAACCACCATCATTCTGAATTAAAACTTCGTGCCCTTTATTTGTTAATATCTTTACGCTATCTGGGGTTAATCCTATTCTGTGCTCTTGAAGCTTAATCTCTTTTGGAACTCCAATAATCATTTATGATTTTGAGTAATTACTTATACCAGTTCTAAGTTTTTCTATTATTTCATCGATATGTTTTTTTTCACATATAAATTGAGGCGCTATAATTAAATTATCTCCAGTATTCTTAAAGTTTACTCCAGCATCATAACAGTGTTTAAATGTCTGAAAACCGGCTTTTCCAGGTTTATCTTTCATTTTAATCTCTATGCCACCCATCATACCGTAACCTCTAATGCTTACTATTTCTTTAAGATCTTTTAAAGAATGTAATCCATCTTGAAAATAGGGTGACATTTCTTTTGCCCTTTTAAAAATATCTTCCTTTTCAAAAATGTCTTGAACTGCTAAAGCAGCTGCCACTGCAACAGGAATTCCTGAATAAGTGTACCCATGAAATAGTTCAGGTGTACCTTCTGGAGCAGATGATGCATCTAATACCGAGTCATATATTTCTTCTTTTACAGCTACTACACCCATAGGAACAACACCATTTGTTGTAGCCTTAGCCATTGTCATTATATCAGGAGTAACATTCCACTCTTGCGCTGCAAAGGCTGAACCAGTCCTACCCCATCCAGTTATTACTTCGTCAAAAATCAGAAGTATTCCATGTTTATTACAAATTTCTCTTATTCTTTTTAAATAACCTTTTGGCGGAACTAAAGTTCCTGTTGATCCAGCTATAGGTTCAATTATACAAGCTGCAATATTTTCTCCTCCAAAATTCATTGCAATTCTCTCTAAATCCTCAGCCATTTCAACTCCTGTTTCAGGTTCGCCTTTTACAAACTTATGCTCCGGTAAATGAGTATGTCTCATGTGTTGAACTCCTGGCATCAATACGCTAGCAAAAGTTTTAACATTATTTATCATTCCTCCAACAGTTGTTGCTCCAATGTTCATGCCATGATAACCTCTTTCTCTTCCAACAAATCTAAATCTTTTTGAGTCTCCTTTTGCTCGATGATACGCTATCGCAATTTTAATTGCAGTTTCTACTGCAGTAGACCCACAAATTGTATAAAATATTCTATTAATTCCTTCAGGCGTTTTTTTAGCTATTTTTGTTGCAAGTTCGAAAGATCCTCCATATCCTTGGTTAAATGGTTGGCAGTAATCTAATTTATCTAACTGTTTTGAAACAGCTTCAGTTATCTCTCTTCTGCCATGTCCCAGAGGGTTACAAAACAATCCTGAACTAGCATCAATCATTTTTTTTCCTTCGTGATTAGTAAGGTAAACACCTTTCGCATCAGTAATAAGTCTGGGATTTTTTTTAAAATTTTTATTGTCTGTAAATGGCATCCAATGCTCGTTAAGAGAATTTGGAATATTAGTTCGATTGGATGAGCTCATAATTAAATTAGTAGACATTTGTTAAATTAAATCAAGAATTATTGTATACAACTACAGATTGAACCTAAAAAGGACACGATAAATCTTCTAATTGAGGAGGGGTTGAATAATAGGTCTGCATAAAAAAATCAACCTAACTATTTACTTAACTTAATTTTTAATTTTAAATCTTATTAATTAATAAACCATATGGGAGAACTATGAAAAAAATAATAAGCACAGTTCTTGGGATTTTATTTGCGTTTTCTTTAAACGCTTCAGTGGCTAATGCAGCTGCTAAA
>MDTB01175356.1_pt1 | contig 19158 bp, 26 predicted proteins | sample 811161 | NCBI WGS metagenome assembly MDTB01 (sample SAMN05326650, study PRJNA326480) | marine metagenome | isolation source: seawater | place: Mediterranean Sea | collected 2009
AGTGCTTGTGTGGAAAATATAAAAGAATGAAATATCGTGGAGTTACCTGCGAAAAATGTGGTGTTGAAGTCACACTACAAAAAGTGAGGCGTGAGAGAATGGGGCACATAGAGCTTGCATCCCCTGTAGCGCATATATGGTTTTTGAAATCGCTTCCCTCCCGTATAGGTCTTATGCTCGATATGACGCTCCGAGACCTTGAGAGAATTTTATATTTTGAGCAATATGTTGTTATCGAGCCTGGTCTAACGGATTTAAAGAATGGGCAACTCCTTACTGAAGAGGAGCATTTGGATGCACAAGATAAATACGGATTAGATGCATTTACCGCTGGCATTGGTGCAGAGGCGATAAGAGAAATGCTTATGGCTATCGATGTGGAGGCTGAAGCTCAGAAGTTAAGACAAGAGCTGAGTGAGGCAACTGGTGAGCTAAAGCCGAAAAAGATTATAAAGAGGCTTAAGCTGATAGAAAACTTTAGAGAAAGCTCTAACAGACCTGAGTGGATGATTATGACGGTAATACCTGTTATACCTCCAGAGCTTCGTCCTTTAGTACCCCTGGATGGGGGTAGGTTCGCGACTTCTGACCTAAATGATTTATACAGAAGAGTAATAAATAGGAATAATCGTTTGAAGCGTCTGATGGAATTGAAAGCTCCCGATATTATAATCCGAAATGAAAAGAGAATGTTGCAAGAGTCTGTTGATGCTCTATTTGATAATGGTAGGCGAGGTAGAGTTATTACAGGTGGAAATAAGAGACCCCTGAAATCTTTGTCTGATATGTTGAAGGGTAAACAAGGGCGATTTAGGCAAAATCTTTTAGGAAAAAGGGTTGACTTCTCCGGTCGCTCGGTGATCGTTACTGGGCCTGGTCTAAAACTTCATCAGTGTGGCCTTCCTAAAAAGATGGCGCTAGAGCTTTTTAAGCCATTTATATATTCAAAATTAGAGGCTAGGGGCCTTTCTTCCACTGTAAAGCAAGCAAAGAAAATGGTTGAGAGAGAAAGACCTGAGGTTTGGGATATTTTGGAAGAGGTAATTCGAGAACATCCTGTTCTCCTAAACAGAGCACCTACTCTTCATAGATTGGGGATACAAGCTTTTGAACCTGTGCTTATTGAAGGAAAGGCAATAAACTTGCATCCGCTGGTTTGCTCTGCTTTTAACGCAGATTTCGATGGGGACCAAATGGCTGTACATGTGCCATTAAGCTTGGAAGCTCAGCTAGAGGCTAGGGTACTAATGATGTCGACTAATAATGTTCTGTCTCCGGCTAACGGAAAGCCAATAATTGTACCCTCCCAAGATATGGTTCTAGGGCTATATTATATATCTTTGCAAAGAAAAGGGCAGCTAGGCGAGGGAATGTCTTTTTCTTCTATAGAAGAGGTTGAACAAGCTCTTGAGGCAAAAGTAGTTCATGTCCATTCAAAGATCATAGCTCGAGTAGAGCAAATTGATGAAGAGGGTAATGCCTTTTTTAAAAGATTTGATACTACTCCTGGAAGGTTGAGGCTTGGGGCATTGTTACCTAAGAACCACAGAACACCTTTTGAGATTGTTAACAGGCTTTTAAGAAAAAAAGAAGTTGGGGAAGTTATAGACTTGGTTTACAGACATTGTGGCCAAAAGGAATCGGTTATTTTTTGTGACCAAATAATGCAACTGGGATTTCAAGAGGCTTTCAAGGCTGGGATCTCTTTTGGAAAGGATGATATGGTCATACCTGATACCAAATGGAGTTTGGTCAATGACACTAGAGAGCAAGTAAAAGAATTTGAAAGACAGTATATGGATGGCCTGATAACACAAGGTGAAAAATATAATAAGGTTGTTGACGCCTGGTCAAAATGTTCAGATTTAGTTGCAGACGCCATGATGGCAGATATATCATCTCTTAAAATCGACCAAGAGGGAGGTGAGCTAGAGCCTAATTCTGTTTACATGATGGCTCACTCGGGAGCGAGAGGCTCTTCAGCTCAGATGAAGCAACTTGGAGGAATGCGCGGATTAATGGCAAAACCCTCTGGTGCTATTATTGAAACACCAATTATAGCAAACTTTAAAGAGGGTTTGTCTGTTTTAGAATATTTTAATTCGACTCACGGAGCTAGAAAAGGTTTAGCAGATACTGCTCTTAAGACAGCTAATTCAGGTTACTTAACAAGGAGATTAGTAGATGTAGCGCAAGATTGTATTGTTAGGTCTGAGGATTGCGGCACTAATAATTCAATAAGTTGTTCCGCTGCTGTAAATGATGGAGAGGTAGTTTCTTCTATTTCAGAAAGAATTCTCGGTAGAGTTGCTGCAGAAGATATTAAGCACCCTGTTGATGAAAAAATTATTTGTAACAAAGGAACAATAATTGATGAAAGAATAGCAGATATTATAGAAGAGGCTGAAATCTTATCTATCCAAATAAGATCACCCCTTACGTGCGAAGCAGAGGACGGGATATGTGCTAAGTGTTACGGTAGAGATTTGGCACGGGGTACCCAGGTAAACCAAGGTGAAGCTGTGGGTATTATTGCTGCACAGTCTATAGGAGAGCCTGGCACACAGCTAACAATGAGGACATTCCACATTGGAGGAATAGCCCAAGGCGGGCAACAGTCCTTCGTACAAGCTAACAACAACGGAATAATAAAATTTAAAAACACTAATATTCTTGAGAATAGTCAAGGTGAGCAAATAGTTATGAGCAGGAGTATGGAGCTTGTTCTGGAAAACGAAAAAGGGTTGATTATAACTTCACACAAGCTTTCATATGGAACGAAGTTGCATGTTAAGGAAAAACAAAAAATACAGACTGGGGAAAAATTATTTGAGTGGGACCCATACACGTTGCCAATTATTGCTGAAAAAGGAGGTGTAGTGAAGTTTGTGGATTTAATACCCGGAGTTTCTGTTAGAGAGGATACAGACGATGCCACAGGTATTTCGCAAAAAATTGTTTCCGATTGGAGATCATCATCAAAGGGCAGCTCTCTTCAGCCAGAAATAATTATTGTTGAAAAAGATAGTGGTGAACCGGTGAGACTAAATAACGGAAATCCAGCAGTACACCAAATGTCTGTTGATGCGATAATGTCAGTGGAAGATGGGTCTGAGATCAATCCAGGAGATGTATTGGCACGAATACCAAGAGAAGGAGCCAAAACGAAGGACATTACGGGGGGACTGCCAAGGGTAGCAGAGCTATTCGAGGCTAGAAGACCTAAGGACCACGCTATTATTGCTGAATTGGACGGATACGTAAAGTTTGGTAAAGACTATAAAAACAAAAGAATTATTGCCATAGAACCTCTGGATAAAGAATTGGAGCCAATTGAATATACGGTTCCAAAAGGTAAGCACATCCCCGTACAGGAGGGGGATTATGTAAAGAGGGGTGAGTATATCATGGACGGAAATCCAGCACCTCATGATATCTTATCAGTAATGGGGGTTGAGGCTCTTGCTGAGTATATGATTAATGAAGTACAAGACGTTTATCGGCTTCAAGGTGTCAAGATCAATGATAAGCATATTGAGGTGATAGTTAGACAAATGCTTCAGAAATGGGAGATAAGTGATAGTGGTGGAACAATACTGCTCAAGGGTGAACAGGTGGATAGACAGGAGTTTACGGAAGTTAATGAAAAGGCTCTTAAGAATGGGTTAGAGCCTGCTAAGGGAGGGCCGGTACTACTCGGAATAACCAAGGCAAGTTTGCAAACGAGAAGTTTTATTTCAGCGGCTTCATTTCAAGAAACAACTCGTGTACTCACGGAAGCTTCCACGCAGGGCAAAAAAGATAAATTAATTGGTTTAAAAGAGAATGTGATTGTTGGTAGGTTAATCCCCGCAGGTTCAGGGGGCGCTGCTAGAGATATAAAGAAAGTAGCAGCTGCAAGAGACCTAAAGATAATTGACGAGCGTGCAGCAATAGAAACTGCCGTCGATAATAGTGAGGAGTCTGGTATAGAAGAGGAAAATAGTTAGAATTATGTGTCTTAATTGATAACAAATCAAAATAATGTTTATTTGTTGTTGACAGTAAGCGATTATGTTTATAAGTTCTCGCAAATTCAGTGCGTAGCTGGGTACAAAAATACACAAATCAAGAAGCCACGATTTTAAAAAATCCTCTGGCGAGAGACAAAGGACTTTTCAGGTAGGTGCCTGATTTTGTTAAAAAGGAATAGTAGTTAGAATGCCAACTATACAGCAGCTTATTAGGAAGCCTAGAAAACCAAGGACTTACAGACAAAAGTCAATGCATTTGCAAGCGTGCCCTCAAAAGAGAGGGGTTTGTACGAGAGTTTATACCACAACACCTAAAAAACCAAATTCCGCCATGCGAAAAGTAGCGAAAGTCAGATTAACAAATGGTTACGAAGTAATATCGTATATTCCTGGGGAGGCACATAATCTTCAGGAGCATTCAGTGGTTTTGATTAGGGGGGGTAGAGTAAAGGACCTGCCGGGTGTTCGTTATCATGTTCTTAGAGGTGTGCTAGACACTCAGGGCGTAAAAGATAGAAAGCAGCGTCGTTCAAAGTACGGCGCAAAGAGACCAAAATAAGGAACATATCTAATGTCGAGACGTAGAAGAGCAGAAAAAAGGGAGATCTTGCCGGATCCAAAATTCAAGGATCAGGTTGTTTCTAAGTTTATGAATAATCTTATGTTGGATGGGAAAAAGTCAGTATCAGAAAACATTGTATACGGGGCGTTTGAAGAAATTGAAGCTAAGATAAAAAGGCCTCCATTAGAGGTTTTCCATGAAGCACTAGAAAATATAAAACCTTCGGTAGAGGTTAGGTCGAGAAGGGTGGGTGGCGCAACATATCAGGTTCCCGTTGAGGTTCGACCTCAAAGAAGAGAGGCGCTAGCAATTCGATGGTTAATAAAAGCGTCTAGGGATAGAAATGAGAAAACGATGAAAGATAGGTTGGCATCAGAGCTCATAGATGCTGTTAACACTCGTGGCTCCGCCGTAAAAAAGAAAGAAGATACGCACAAAATGGCTGAGGCAAACAAAGCTTTCAGCCACTATCGTTGGTAAGATAAAGAGAACAAAATGGCAAGAGAATATACTTTAGATTTTTATAGAAATTTTGGAATAATGGCTCATATCGATGCTGGGAAAACCACCTGTACAGAAAGAATTTTGTATTACACTGGAAAATCTCACAAGATTGGGGAAGTTCACGATGGTGCAGCAACAATGGACTGGATGGAGCAAGAGCAAGAAAGAGGTATAACTATTACATCTGCTGCCACTACCACTTTTTGGGAAAGGACAGAGGACGGAGTTGCTGCTTTAACACCAAAGCACAGATTCAATATAATTGATACTCCGGGCCACGTTGACTTTACCATAGAGGTAGAGAGATCGCTAGCTGTTTTAGACGGTGCAGTATGTGTTCTTGATGCGAATGCTGGAGTGGAGCCTCAAACTGAAACAGTATGGAGACAAGCAGATAGGTATAAGGTACCGAGAATAGTTTTTGTTAACAAGATGGACAAGATAGGAGCTGACTTTTTCCAGTGTGTAAAGATGATAAAGGATCGTACAGGGGCAAATCCTTGTCCAATCCAAATACCCATCGGCTCTGAAGCAAATCTTGAGGGAGTTGTAGACCTTGTTACTATGAAGGAATGGACTTGGGCAGGAGAGGATCTTGGAGCAAGTTGGACCTGTCAAGAGATCAGAGAGAGCCTTTTAGATGAGGCCCAGAAGCTAAGGTCGGAAATGGTTGAGATGGCAGTTGAGATGGACGACGAGGTAATGGAAAAATATCTTGAAGGCGAAGAGCCAGACATAGACGAATTGCGGAGATTGCTAAGGAAAGGGGCGCTATCGATGAGTTTTATTCCAGTTCTCTGTGGGTCAGCTTTTAAGAACAAAGGTGTTCAACCTTTATTAAACGCAGTTATTGATTATCTTCCTAGTCCTCTTGATGTTCCATCTTATGAAGGGTTCAAGCCTGGAGATGAAACTGAAACCAGAGATATCGAGAGGTCTGCCGACGATAGTCAGCCCTTCTCGGGGTTAGCTTTCAAAATTATGAATGATCCTTTCGTCGGTTCATTAACCTTTACTCGAATATATTCAGGCGTCGTTAAAAAAGGGGATACATTTCTTAACTCTACAAAAGGAAAAAAAGAGAGGATCGGTAGAATGATGATGATGCATTCTATCAACAGGGAAGAAATCGATGAAGCGTTTGCGGGTGATATTATCGCTCTAGCAGGCCTCAAAGACACAACAACAGGTGATACGATATGTGATGTAAATAAGCCAGTTGTTCTTGAAACAATGACTTTCCCAGATCCAGTGATAGAAATTGCAGTTGAACCAAAAACAAAAAATGATCAGGAAAAAATGTCAGCCGGTTTGCAAAGGTTGGCCGCTGAAGATCCATCATTTAGAGTAGAGACCGATTTAGAATCTGGTCAGACAATTATGAAAGGTATGGGAGAGCTACATTTAGATATTTTAGTTGATAGGTTGAAACGAGAGTTCAAGGTTGAGGCTAACATAGGAGCACCCCAAGTAGCATATAGAGAAACAGTTAGTACGGAAGCAGAGATTGATTATACTCACAAAAAGCAGTCTGGTGGGGCTGGTCAATTTGCTCGTGTCAAGCTAATCATATCCCCAACCCAGCCTGGGGAAGGATATTCGTTTGAGAGTAAAATTGTTGGTGGGGCTGTCCCGAAGGAGTATATCCCAGGCGTAGAAAAAGGCATTCAATCGGTAATGGATAGTGGCCCTTTGGCAGGGTTTCCTGTTATCGATTTCAAGGTTGCTCTGATAGATGGAGCGCAACACGACGTAGACTCAAGTGTCTTGGCATTTGAGATAGCTTCGCGTTCAGCAATGAGAGACGGGTTAAAGAAAGCTGGAGCAAAGCTTTTAGAGCCAATAATGAAAGTTGAGGTAGTTACTCCTGAGGAATACACGGGTAATATTATAGGGGATCTCACTTCAAGGAGAGGGATGGTTACTGGTCAAGAAGCTAGAGGTAACGCTATTGTTGTAAACTCATTAGTGCCTCTTGCTAATATGTTTGGCTATATAAATAATTTAAGATCAATGTCTTCAGGACGAGCTCAATTTACAATGATGTTTGAGAAATACGAAGCTGTTCCATCTAATATTTCTGAAGAAATACAGGCTAAATACGCGTAATGAAATTAAATTCAATCTGCTCTATTCGATAGGAGAAAAAAATGGCAAAAGAAAAATTTGAACGAAATAAACCACACGTTAACGTTGGTACAATAGGTCACGTTGATCATGGTAAAACAACACTCACTGCAGCGATTACTAAACAATTTGGCGATTTCAAAGCTTATGATCAGATAGACAATGCTCCTGAAGAAAAAGCTAGGGGAATAACAATATCAACTGCACATGTTGAGTATGAAACTGATGCTAGGCATTATGCACATGTGGATTGTCCAGGACATGCTGATTACGTTAAAAATATGATCACTGGAGCCGCTCAAATGGATGGGGCTATATTGGTTGTTAATGCTGCAGACGGTCCAATGCCACAGACCAGAGAACATATACTTTTAGCTAGACAGGTAGGAGTTCCAGCGCTTGTTGTATTTCTTAATAAAGTAGATCAGGTGGATGACCCTGAACTTCTAGAACTTGTAGAAATGGAGGTTAGGGAACTCCTGTCATCCTATGAGTTCCCTGGTGACGACATTCCAATAATTTCTGGATCAGCATTAGCAGCATTAGAAGACAGAGATGAAGATATTGGTTCAAAAAAAATCGCTGAGCTTATGAAAGCAGTGGATGACTCAATACCAACACCTGATAGACCAATAGATCAACCGTTCTTGATGCCTATAGAAGACGTTTTCTCCATTTCGGGAAGAGGTACAGTTGTTACAGGGCGTGTTGAAAGAGGTGTAATTAATAATGGTGATGAAATTGAAATTGTTGGTATCAGAGATACGTCCAAAACCGTATGTACAGGTGTAGAAATGTTCAGAAAGCTTCTGGATAGAGGAGAGGCTGGAGATAACATAGGTGCCTTGCTGAGGGGTACAGAGAGAGATGGCGTTGAGAGAGGGCAGTGTCTGGTAAAACCGGGGTCCGTTACTCCTCACACCAAATTTGAAGCAGAAGCTTACATTTTGACCAAAGATGAAGGTGGCCGTCATACTCCTTTTTTTGGAAATTATCGCCCGCAGTTCTATTTTAGAACAACTGATGTTACTGGAACAGTTCAGTTGCCATCAGGAACCGAGATGGTCATGCCTGGTGACAACCTGAAATTCGAGGTTGACTTAATTGCTCCTATCGCTATGGAGGAAAAATTAAGGTTTGCTATACGCGAGGGTGGCAGAACCGTCGGAGCTGGTGTTGTTTCGAAAATCATTGAATAGGGGTTAGTTAGTTAGATGCAAAATCAGAGTATACGTATAAGGCTTAAAGCTTTCGATTATAGAGTATTAGACGCGAGTACTCAGGAAATTGTGTCTACTGCGAAAAGGACAGGTGCACAGGTAAGAGGCCCGATCCCACTTCCTAACAAAATTGAGAAGTATACCGTGCTAAGAAGTCCGCATGTTGACAAAAAGAGTAGGGAGCAATTTGAAACCAGGACTCACAAGAGACTTCTGGACATTATTGACCCAACACCCCAAACAGTTGATGCATTAATGAAGCTCGATTTAGCTGCCGGCGTCGACGTTGAAATTAAACTTTGATAGATAGTAAGGAGCAATAGATCGATATGCGTACCGGTGTGATTGCAAAAAAATTGGGAATGTCTAGAGTCTTCAGAGATGATGGACGTCAAGTGCCAGTGACAGTACTGCAGCTAGATGCTTTAAAAGTTGTTGCAAAAAGGACAATGGAGAAAGATGGATATACAGCTGTTCAGCTTGGGGCGGGGATCTCAAAACCAAAAAATGTAAATAGACCCTTGAGAAGTTATTATTCAAAATCGAATGTAGAGAGTAAAAGGCTTCTTCGAGAATTTAGGGTTTCTAGTGAAAACCTAATAGATGTGGGAGCAGAAATTACTGCAAATCATTACGTAGAAGGGCAGTATGTAGATGTTTCAGGTGTGTCGATCGGTAAGGGATTTGCGGGAGCCATGAAAAGGCATAATTTCAGAGGATTGAGGGCTAGTCACGGTGTATCTATTTCCCACAGGTCGCACGGTTCGACAGGTCAGTGCCAAGATCCCGGGCGAGTGTTCAAGGGAAAAAAAATGGCCGGTCATATGGGTGCAAAAAAAGTCACTACTCAAAATTTGGAGGTGGTAAGTGCAGATGAAGAGACCGGATTAATATTAGTAAAAGGAGCGGTACCTGGTGCGCGTGGAGGTTGGGTAACCATTAACGATGCTACCAAGAAGCCATTTGAAGAAAAAAGTCCATTTCCTGCAGCAATAAAATCTAATGAAAAGGAACACAGTGCTCCTCCTGTAGAAAAAGAAACGGTTGAGGAAGTGAAAAACAACGAAGATCAGCCGACAATTGAATCGAGTGATCAGGGAAGTAGCAATGAAAACTAAAATATTGAATATAGACACAGGAAAGTCTAAAGAGCTCAGTGTTTTAGACAGTATTTTCGCAGTATCGCCTAGAAAAGATGTATTGAATAGGGTTGTCAGATGGCAGATGGCAAAAAAGCAGCAAGGAACCCACTCTGTAAAGACGAGGTCAGAAGGTAGCTATTCAAAGTCTAAAATTTATAAGCAAAAAGGTACTGGAGGTGCAAGGCATGGCGACAGAAATGCACCAATTTTCAGAAAGGGTGGGGTGTATAAGGGTCCAGTTCCAAGAAGTCATGCACACAAATTGACTAAAAAGTTTAGAGAGTTAGGCATAAGGCACGCACTATCTAGTAAGTCAATAGCTGGAAAGTTATTGTTCATCGAAGAACTTGTTGTCAAATCAGGAAAAACTAAGGATTTTGTGTCGAAATTTCAAAAGTTTGGTTGGAAAAGTACATTGATTATTGATGGAGATGATGGGGCAAAGGACCTGTCGAGATATACCGGTAGACTTTGCGACCAAGATGTTCTAAGTGTTCAAGGCGTGAATGTGTATGATATACTGAAGCGTGACCAGCTTGTAATTACTTCGAGCGCACTTAAGACATTAGAAGAAAGATTAAAATGAAAACCGACTACGATATCATTAGGCGTCCGATAATAACCGAGAAGGCCACATTGGCTTCGGAAAATGGTGGTGTGGTTTTTGAAGTATCAATGGGATCAAATAAGACTGAAATTAAAAATGCTGTAGAGAATTTGTTCAAGGTTAAGGTTAAAGCAGTAAACACAAGTATTACAAAAGGTAAACGCAAGCGTTTTAGAGGTAGAATGGGGCAACAAAGAAATATTAAGAGAGCGTATGTAATGTTAGAAGAGGGTAATACAATTGATGTTACCACCGGTCTTTAAGGAAATAGGATGGCTTTAAAGAATTTCAAACCTACTACTCCTGGACAGCGTGGTCTTGTCTTAGTGGATAAGTCTGATCTGTGGAAAGGTAAACCAGAAAAGTCGTTAACCATTGGATTGAAAAAAAAGGGCGGAAGAAATAATCTTGGTAGAATAACCGTCAGGCATCAAGGTGGAGGTGCAAAAAGATTATATAGAAAAATTGACTTTAAAAGGCAAAAAGTTGATTCTGCCGCAACAGTTGAGCGTATAGAGTATGATCCAAACAGATCAGCTTTTATTGCATTGATTGTTTATGAAGATGGAGTTAAGGCGTATATATTGGCTCCTCAGAGATTAAAGGTTGGGGATAAGGTACTATCTGCCATTAAGGCCGATATAAAACCAGGTAATACAATGCCTTTTTCAGGTATGCCTGTAGGTACCATAGTACATAACATTGAAATGAAAGTGGGTAAGGGTGGGCAAATAGCCAGATCGGCTGGTACATATGCTCAGTTTATAGGTAGGGACGGCGGGTATGCTCAGTTAAGGTTGTCATCTGGAGAGGTAAGGCTAGTCCGCCAAGAGTGTTTAGCTACTGTAGGAGCTGTTTCTAATCCGGATAACTCCAATCAAAATCTAGGAAAAGCAGGTAGGTCAAGATACCTTGGTCGTAGGCCGACAGTTAGGGGTGTAGTAATGAACCCTATTGATCACCCCCATGGTGGTGGAGAAGGCAGAACATCGGGCGGACGGCATCCAGTTACTCCTTGGGGAAAGCCTACTAAGGGTGCGAAAACGCGTTCAAATAAGTCAACTGATAAATATATTATTCGTTCAAGACACGTTAGAAAGAAAGGTAGAGGGTAAATGGCGAGATCTGCTTGGAAAGGTCCCTTTGTAGACTCTCATCTTCTCAAGAAGGCTGAGATAGTCAGAGAAAAAGGAAGTAAAGAGGTCATTAAAACTTGGTCACGGAGATCTACTATATTGCCTCAATTTGTAGGTTTAACCTTCGGTGTATATAACGGAAAGAAGCATATTCCGGTTATGATATCTGAAGAGATGATTGGCCAAAAATTGGGTGAGTATAGTCCGACAAGAACATATTATGGGCATGCTGCTGATAAAAAAGCAAAAAGAAAGTAAAGGTTATGGGTAAAGAAAAAAATACCCGTAGGGTAGCGGAAAATGAAGCGATGGCAAAGCTAAGAATGATTAAAAGTAGTCCTCAAAAGCTTAACCTTATAGCTCAGCTAATTAGAAACAAGCCTGTGGCAAAGGCACTATCAGACTTGAAGTTTTCAAAAAAAAGAGTGGCGAATCATGTCAGCAGTTGTTTACAAAGTGCAATTGCGAATGCAGAAAATAACCACAGTTTAGATGTGGATGAGTTAGTAGTTCAAAGCGCGTATGTAGGAAAAAATATGGTTTTAAAAAGAGGACGGCCTAGAGCAAGAGGAAGGTATGGCAGAATATTAAAGCCTTTCAGCCAAATCACTATAGTGGTTAGGCAAAATAGGGAAGAGGATTAATATATGGGACAAAAGATAAACCCTATAGGATTAAGACTTCAAGTAAATAGAACGTGGGAAAGCGTATGGTTTGCGGGTAGAAGAGAATTTGGACAACTTTTACATCAAGACATAGAAATTAGAAAGTATGTAAAGAAAAACTGTTTTCAAGCTGGAATTAGCAGAGTAGTTATCGAGAGGCCTCATAAAAAATGTAGGGTAACGATACATGCGGCCAGACCAGGAGTAATAATAGGAAAAAAGGGAGCAGATATCGAAACGCTGCGTAGTGCTTTGGCAAAGTTAACAGAAAGTGATTTGTTACTTAACGTTCTAGAGGTTAGAAAGCCTGAGACAGACGCAACATTGGTTGCAGAAAGCATAGCTCAACAACTTGAGAGAAGAGTGTCCTTTAGAAGAGCAATGAAAAGAGCGGTGCAAAACGCAATGCGGATGGGAGCGCTAGGGATAAGAGTGGATATTGCAGGTCGGCTGGGTGGAGCTGAAATAGCCAGAACAGAATGGTATTCGGAGGGTAGGGTCCCTCGCCATACCTTAAGAGCAGACATTGACTACTCATTAGCAAAAGGCGCCACGGCTTATGGGATAATTGGGGTGAAGGTTTGGATTTTTAAGGGTGATATTATGGAACATGATCCCTCAGCCAGAGATAAGAAAATGGCTGAACTAAAAGATAGCCCATCTACCAGAATGCAGAAAAATTCTGGATTTACTCCGGAAAGAACAACATAATGCTTCAACCTAAGAAGACAAAATATAGAAAGCAGCATAAGGGCAGAATACATGGTCTCGCAAAAGGGGGTTATGACGTAAATTTTGGAAATTATGCACTAAAAGCTACTGAACCAGAAAGGGTGACTGCTAGGCAGATAGAAGCAGCTAGGAGAGCGCTGACCAGACACATGAAAAGGCAAGGCAGAGTATGGATCAGAATTTTCCCCGATGTGCCTGTAACGGCCAAGCCTATTGAGGTCAGAATGGGTAAAGGAAAAGGATCAGTTGACAGATGGGTGGCAAAAGTTAAACCAGGTCGTATTATGTTTGAGGTTGATGGAGTATCAGAAGAGATAGCAAAAGAAGGTCTGAGGTTGGCGGCTATGAAGCTTCCTGTAAAGTGTCGATTTATAAGTAGGCAAGACTGGTAATTATCAGTTAGGGAAATAAAAAAATGAAACAAAGCGAATTAAAAGATAAGAATGAAGATCAGTTGAGAGAGAACTTAGATTCCTTCAAGAAGGAGGCTTTCAATCTTCGTTTTCAAAAAGCAAGCGGTCAACTTGAAAACACGGCGAGGGTAAGGGTTGTTAGAAGAAGTATAGCCAGAATTTTAACACTCTTAAGCTCAAAAAAAGAGAATGTTTAAAAGGGAATTTTGATGCCTAGGAGAATTTTGCAGGGAATCGTAGTGAGTGACTTGAATACAAAAACAGTAACAGTTTCTGTTGAGAGAAGATTTAAGCATCCGGTTTTGAAAAAAACTATAAGAAAGTCAAAAAAGTATAGGGCTCATGATGTAGCGGACAAACACAAAGTTGGTGATATAGTAAAAATAAGAGAGACATTGCCCCTATCGCGAACCAAGCGTTGGGAAGTAATATAGTAAAAGCTATAGAATTTAATCGAAACCAGAGTCAATATGACTCAAAGGTCGGGAGAAAAAAATGATACAGATGCAGAGCAACTTAGAAGTTGCAGATAATTCGGGAGCAAAAAAAGTTCAATGCATAAAGGTATTGGGTGGAGCGAAAAGGAAGTATGCTTCAGTTGGAGACGTTATCGTTGTATCAGTGAAGGAAGCTATTCCTAGAGGAAGAGTAAAAAAAGGTGAGGTTAGACGGGCAGTAATTGTACGAACTTCTAAGCAAGTGCAAAGATTAGATGGTAGTTCTATAAAATTTGACACAAATGCAGCCGTTTTGTTAAGTAATTCTGGAGAGCCAATCGGAACAAGAATCTTTGGGCCCGTTGTCAGGGAACTCCGACTCAAAAAGTTCATGAAAATTGTTTCTTTGGCCCCGGAGGTATTGTAATGGCTGCGAAAATTAGAAAAGGTGATAATGTAATTATTCTAGTAGGCAAGGATAAAGGTAAAAGTGGCGAAGTAAAGCAAGTGTTTCCAAGGGACAATAAGGTCATTGTTGAGGGAATTAATACGTTGATTTCTCATCAAAAGCAGACAAAAGATAGCGCTGGAGGGAGAATATCAAAAAGCGCACCCATAAATTTATCTAATGTTGCAATCATAGATCCCAAATCAGATAAACCCACAAGAGTTAGATTTGAAACTAGAGACGGTAAAAAAGTTAGGATTGCAACAAAGTCAGGGGAGCGAATAGATGGATAGTTATAAGCCCAGGCTAGAAGTCCTTTACAAAAGCAAGTTTCGTGACGAGCTTAAATCACATTTTAATTATAAGAACGAGATGATGATTCCGAAGCTACAAAAAATTGTATTAAATATGGGTATTGGTGAAGCAGTGACTGATACTAAAAAGGTTAAATCTGCCCATGGAGATTTAATGGCAATAGCTGGTCAATTGCCTGTATTAACTAAGGCAAAAAAATCGATAGCTGGATTTAAGGTTAGAGAAGGGATGCCTTTAGGCGCGAAAGTCACACTACGGCGAGCAAGAATGTATGAGTTCTTAGATAGGTTGATAAATATCGCTATGCCTAGAATTCGAGATTTTAGAGGAATTTCTAAGAGGAGCTTTGATGGTAGAGGTAACTATGCTCTTGGTGTCAAAGAACATATTGTATTTCCAGAAATTGACTTTGATAAAGTTGATGAGATATGGGGATTAGATATAGTAATTTGTACAACAGCTAGAAACAACGAAGAAGCTAAATACATGTTGGGCTTATTTAATTTGCCCTTCAGAGAATAGAATGGAGTAAAAATGGCTAAAGCATCTATGATAAATAGACAAAAGAAACGAGAAAAGCTTGTGGAAAAGTATAGAGAGAGAAGGCAGGCTCTAAAAGATAAATCTAATGACAGTACTTTAAGTAACGAAGAACGGTTTAAGGCCACTTTAGCGCTAGCCAAACTGCCCAGAAATTCATCTCCAACTCGATTGCATAGCAGATGCATGATAACAGGGAGGCCGAAGGGCTATTATAGGAAGCTTAAAATGTCTCGGATAGCCTTGAGGGAGTATGCTTCTTCTGGAGAAATTCCGGGAATGATAAAGTCTAGTTGGTAGGGAGAGTGTAATAATGTCGATGACTGATCCATTAGGAGATATGTTAACAAGAATTCGGAATGCACAGCTTCGGAAGAAGCAGTTTGTGATAACACCAAATTCAAAGTTGAGAGCATGGGTATTAGACGTGCTTAAAAGCGAAGGTTATATAAGAAGCTATGATATAGAAAAAGTTGCAGGAGGCATCTCCTCAATTAAAGTCGAATTAAAATATTTTGACGGAGAACCAGTGATAAAGGAATTAAGAAGAATATCAACCCCAGGACGTAGGGTTTATATGGGAGTCGATGATTTACCTAAAGTAAGGCAGGGTCTCGGTGTTGCAATTGTTTCGACTTCTAAAGGCATAATGTCCGATAATAATGCTCGGCAGTCAAGAGTAGGTGGTGAAGTTTTATGTACTGTTTTTTAAGGAAATAAAATGTCTAGAATTGGTAAAAAATTAATTGAATTGCCTGAGGGTGTTAAAGCGGTGCTTGATAATAACAATATTGAGGTAAGCGGACCGAAAGGATCAAGAAATTTTAAATACTCTGATAAATTAGAAGTAGTTGTTTCAGACAAAAGTATTTCAGTTTCTCCAAGAAATTTAGAAAAGAAAACCCGCCAGTTGTGGGGTATGTCGAGAACACAAATTTCTAACTTAATTACGGGTGTGGAAAAAGGGTTTTCAAAGGAGTTAGAAATCAATGGCGTTGGATATAGAGCAGCTGTTCAAGGAAATATTCTAAAACTATCATTAGGTTATTCTCATGATGTTGACTTTGAAATTCCTCAAGAAGTTAAGATTACTTGTGCCAAACCCACAGAGATCAAAATAGAAGGAATTGACCAACAAGTTGTAGGTGAGGTTTCAGCAAAAATTAGAAAATGGAGATCCCCTGAGCCTTACAAGGGAAAAGGTATAAGGTATAAAGGAGAGTATATTTTCGCCAAGGAAGGTAAGAAAAAGTAGGATTGTAAAAATGACATTGTTAAAAGAAAAACTTTTTAAAAAGAGGCAGCTACGAGTAAGAAATAAGCTGAGAAAGACAGCTTATGGAAAAATGCGTTTATCCGTCCACAGATCATCAAAAAATTTGTATGCTCAGATTATTGATGATAAAGAAGGGAAAACGATTGTGTCTGTGTCAACCTTAGAGAAAAAGTTGGGAGTTGTTGGGAAGAACAACATAGAAGTTGCGGCAAAGCTTGGTAAAGAGATCGCGAATAGGGCAAAAAAAGAAGGAGTAACGGAGGTCGTTTTTGACAGAGGGGGCTTTCTGTTTCATGGAAAGGTAAAAGCACTAGCAAGTGCTGCAAGAGAAAATGGATTAAAACTATAGAAGGTTAAAATGGCTTTTGAAGATAAAAGAAAAATAGATAAAGAAGATAGCGAGTTTTCTGACAGGCTGGTTGCTATAAATCGTGTTTCCAAAACTGTTAAGGGAGGAAAAAGGTTCGGTTTTGCTGCTCTAGTCGTAGTCGGAGATCAAAAGGGAAGAGTAGGTTATGGAAAAGGAAAAGCTAAAGAGGTTCCAGAGGCAATAAGAAAGGCTACTGAGCAGGCTAAACGCAAAACTGTTAAAGTGCCGTTACGAGAAGGTAGGACACTTCACCATGATATTTATGGTAGGCATGGTGCAGGTAAAGTAGTCATGAGGACAGCAAAGCCCGGTACTGGAATTATTGCGGGAGGTCCGATGAGAGCTGTTTTCGAGATGTTGGGTGTTCAAGACATTGTTGCAAAGTCCTTAGGGTCACAAAATCCATATAATATGATTAGAGCGACGATTGGAGGGTTGGCGAAGGAACTGAGTCCCAGAATGGTTGCTCAAAGACGAGGTAAAAAAGTTTCAGAGATTAGTGTTAAATAATCAGTAGAAGTAAAAATGAAAAAGAAAATTAAAATAAAAAAAGTTGGATCATTGATAAGGCAGCCAGCTTACCAAAGTAGAATAATGAAAGGCTTAGGATTGCGAAAGAATAATGCAACGCGTGAGCTTGAGGATACCCCCTCTGTAAGAGGAATGATTAGAAAAGTTGCCCATCTAGTTGAAATAGTAGAGGAAAAATAAGCCATGCGATTAAATGAGATTTCGGATAACCAGGGAGCTAATAAAAAAAGAACTAGAGTGGGTAGAGGCCCAGGATCTGGTAAGGGAAAGACAGCAGGTAGAGGAATAAAAGGCCAAAAATCGAGGTCTGGAGTAGCAATAAAAGCTTTTGAAGGAGGACAGATGCCTCTTTATCAAAGACTCCCTAAAAGAGGATTTAATTCTAGAAATAATAGAAAAACGTTTGATCAGGTAAACGTAGGCTCTATTCAAAAACTAGTTGATTCAGAAAAAATTAAGGTTAGTGAACTTATAAATACAGAATTACTTCGCAAAGTAGGTTTAATTAATAAGAACAGTGTTTCTGTCAAGCTTTTAGCAAAAGGAACACTTTCTGCAAAATTAAAAATTGAGATAAGTAGCGCTTCAGAGAAAGCTAAAAAGTTAGTTGAAGATTGTGGAGGTTCTCTAACTCTAATTTAAAAAGAGGGGTTTTAATTTAATGGTGTCAGCAGCTGAACAAATGGCGGCTAACCTGAGTTGGGGTACTCTAGGAAAGGCTAAAGAGTTACAATCGCGAATATTTTTTGCTCTATTATTATTAGTCGTGTATCGGATAGGTACGTATATACCGGTTCCGGGAGTTGATGCTGAACAATTAAGGGCTTTTTTCGAACAAAATTCCCAAGGTATCGGCGGAATGCTTAATATGTTTACTGGTGGAGCTGTCGGACGTATGGCTGTTTTTGCGCTGGGTATAATGCCTTACATAACCTCATCAATTATTATGCAGTTGTTGGCGTCAATGGTTCCTTACCTAGAGCAATTAAAAAAAGAGGGTGAGCAGGGTAGACAAAAGGTAAATCAATATACAAGATACGGAACAGTAGTTTTAGCGTTTTTTCAGTCGTGGGGAATTGCGGTTGGAATTGAATCTCAAGGGCTGGCCTCTGACCCTGGCTTATTTTTTAGAGTATCATGTGTAATCACCTTAGTAGGGGGCACTATGCTTCTGATGTGGCTGGGAGAACAGATAACCCAAAGAGGAATTGGAAATGGAATATCTTTGATAATATTCGTTGGTATTGTAGCGGAATTACCGGGAGCTCTAGGTCAGTTTTTCGCTTCAGGAAGATCGGGTGCCTTGAGTGCATTTGCGATCATCTCTCTGATTTTGGTTGTAGTAGGGGTAATTGCTTTCGTTGTTTTCGTAGAAAGAGCTCTTAGAAAGATTCCACTTCAATACCCTAGACGGCAGGTTGGTATGAAAATATTTGAGGGAGAAAACTCAAATTTACCAGTAAAATTAAATCCGTCAGGAGTTATTCCAGCTATATTTGCGTCGTCGCTCTTATTGTTGCCAACAACGTTGACAACGTTCTCAACTCAGGACACTTCTGGAGTAGTCGGTTTTATAGCGGCTTATCTGGGACCAGGACAATTACTGTATTACATGTTCTTTGGAGGCATGATTGTATTTTTTGCGTATTTTTACACGTTAAACGTTTCATTCAAGCCAGAGGATGTATCAGAAAATATAAAGAAGCAAGGTGGTTTTGTGCCTGGGATAAGGCCGGGTCCAAAAACCGCAACTTATCTTGAGTACGTTGTTATAAGAATTCTAGTGGTTGGATCGATGTACCTAGCTGCTGTTTGTTTGTTACCCGAGTTTTTAAGGGCGCAGCTTAACGTACCATTTTATTTTGGAGGAACTTCAGTTTTGATCGTAGTATCTGTAACCCTAGACACTGTCGCTCAATTACAGTCACACCTTCTCGCGCATCAATATGAGGGTCTTATAGAGAAGTCTAGACTTGGACGAAAAAATAAGAGGCAAGGTAGGTTTCGGAGATGATTATAATTCTTTTTGGACCTCCTGGTGCTGGTAAGGGAACTCAAGCTGACAACCTTGTTAAAAAGTTTGGCCTTATTCAATTATCAACTGGAGATATGTTGAGAGG
>MDTB01040501.1_pt1 | contig 19156 bp, 19 predicted proteins | sample 811161 | NCBI WGS metagenome assembly MDTB01 (sample SAMN05326650, study PRJNA326480) | marine metagenome | isolation source: seawater | place: Mediterranean Sea | collected 2009
CATCAAATCAATACCGATCAAATCATACAAACCAAAAATACCTGTTTTAGGAATACCCATTGGTCTTCCAAATACTGCATCTGCTTCTTCAATTGTTATATTCATTTTAAATGCTTCAGTCATAGCAACTTGCATTGCATAAACACCAATTCTATTTCCAATAAATCCTGGAGTATCATTACAAATGATTACACCCTTTCCAAGTTTTTCATCGCAAAAAGATTTTAAGAAATTAATTTTTTCATTATCGTTAATTGGCTCAGTAACAATTTCTAATAAAGCCATATAACGAACGGGGTTAAAAAAATGTGTGATACAAAAATTCTTCTTCATATCCTCAGACATATTTGCAGATAAAACTTTCAATGGAATAGTTGAGGTATTAGATGAAATTATAGAAGAAGGTTTTCGTACTTCTTGTATTTTAGAATATATAGAATGTTTAATATCAATTCTTTCAACAACAGCTTCAACAACCCAATCTGCTTCTGAAACAACAGAAAAATCATCTTCTATATTACCAATTTCAATATGTTCTGCCTTAGTTTTTTCTAAAAGTAATGGAGGTCGTGATTTTATAATTCTCTCTTTAGCTTTTTCTGTTATTTGATTTCGTGATCCCTCATTTGAAGATAGATCTAAGAGGGTTACAGAAATTCCTGCATTAGCTACCTGGGCAGCGATTCCACTTCCCATAGTTCCTGAGCCAATAACTACTACTTTTTTAATGTCCATATTGCTTGAATAAATTAGAGCTTATATAAGAAAAAATTGCAGTATGAAAATAATTTAATCATAAGTGTGGAAATTAATATAAATATCTCTTATAGGCGCGCAAAATGAAAAAAAACCCTTCAAGAAATGTCCATTTTTCAAAAGGACCTAGTAATCTTTTAGATAGAATAAACTCATCTATAGATGTTGATAAGCGTCTGTACAAAGAGGATATTATTGGATCAATTGCACATGCCAAAATGCTAGGGAAACAAAATATAATTAGTAAAAAAGAACAAAAATTATTAATATCAGGGCTAAAAGTTATTCAAAAAGATATAGATAAAAATAAAGTTGTTTTTTCTAAAAAACTTGAAGATATTCATATGAATATAGAAAGCTTATTATTTAAGAGAGTTGGAAAAGTTGCTGGTAAATTACACACCGCTAGATCTCGAAATGATCAAGTTGTTACTGATTTAAAATTATGGATAAAAAATGAATCTAAAATATTAGATGGAGAATTAAAAAATTTCCAAAAAACTTTAATTACTATTGCTAAAAAACATATTGGAACAATTATGCCTGGATATACTCATATGCAGATAGCTCAACCAATTACTTTGGCTCATCATGTATTAGCCTATGTTGAAATGATAGGAAGAGATCGATCTAGACTCACCGATTGCTTGTATCGCCTAAATGAAAATCCTTTAGGTTCTGTTGCATTAGCTGGCACTTCTTTTCCAATAGATAGAAAATATACAACAAAAGAATTGGGTTTTAGAGAACCAACTAAAAATGCCATGGATAGTGTTTCTGATAGAGATTTTGTAATTGAGTTTATTTTTGTACTATCATTAATTAGTGTTCATTTATCAAAAATTGCAGACGAGATTGTATTATGGTCAAATGAACAATTCAATTTTATAAATTTACCTGATGATCTTTCAACTGGCAGCTCAATTATGCCTCAGAAAAAAAATCCAGATGGTGCAGAACTTGTAAGAGGTAAAACAAGTATAATTATTGGCAATTTAAATTCAATACTAAATATAGTTAAAGGACTTCCATTATCATATAGCAAAGATTTGCAAGATGACAAAAGTCTTATATTTAATTCATATGATAATTTATTACTTTCCTTAAAAGTTATTAATGAAATATTAAGTAAATCAAATTTTAATAAAATTATAATGAAAAAGTTAGTCGATAATTCAAATTCAACTGCTACAGATTTAGCGAATTGGCTTGTTCAAAATTTAGATTATACCTTTAGAGATTCTTATAAAGTAACTGGAAAAATTGTTGCATATTGCAATAAAAACAAAATTAATATCGATTCGTTGTCACTTAAAGAGCTTCAAAAATTTGATAGAAAAATTACATCTTCTGCAAAAAAAGTTTTGTTAACAATTAATAGTGTAGATAATAAGTCAAGTTTTGGAGGTACTTCTCCGGAAAATAGTAAAAAAATCATACAATATGCTATAAAAAAATACTTAAAATAATGAGAAAAATTTTATTAATTCTTTTTTTATTCACCCTTTATGGATGTGGTAAAGTTGGACCCTTGAGTCTACCAGAGGATCAAGTAGATAAATCAGTAATTACTTACCCATGTGATGAGGCATGTTTTGAAAAACTAGAAGAAGAAAAAAAACGTCAACAATCTCTAGTCATAGATACTGATTAGATGATAAAATATATTGATAACATTCCTTATATAGAGAAAACTTCATTAAAAGATGTTTTGAAGATTTGTCAAACACCTTTTTATTTGTATTCACAAGAAATAATTACTCAAAAAGTTAAAATGACAAAAAAAATATTAGGTAGTAATATTTTTTTTTCAGTAAAATCTAATTCTAATCAAGCAGTTTTAAAACTAATGCAAAATTTGGGTATAGGCGCTGATGTAGTCTCAATTGGAGAATTAAAAAGAGCTTTAGCAGCTGGTTTTGATCCAAAAAAAATAATTTTTGAGGGGGTTGGAAAATCAAAAGGTGATTTACTATATGCTATACAAAAAAATATTCATCTAATAAATACTGAGTCATTGGAAGAAATTAAATTATTAGATAAATTATCAAAAGAGAAAAATAAAAAGCTTAATATAGGTGTAAGACTTAATCCGAATATTGATGGAGATACTATCAAAAAAATTTCAACTGGTAAAAAAACTGATAAATTTGGAATAGAGATTGATAAAATTGACAAGATTATTAATTTAATTAAAAATTGTCCTAATCTGAATTTAGTAGGTATTAGTTGCCATATAGGCAGTCAAATTAATAAATTAAGTGCTTATAGGAATACGTTTATGGAAATGAAAAAGGCAGCTAAAAAATTTGTGGGGTCTGGAATTAAGATCAATCATGTAGATTTAGGCGGAGGATTCCATGTAAAGTATAATGATAAAGATCCTAATTTTAAAATTGAGGATATAAAAAAAGAACTAGATATTTGTTTTGATGGATCAGATTTCGAATTATCATTTGAACCTGGAAGATTTCTAGTTGCTGAAGCGGGTATTCTTGTAACATCTATAATAAATATAAAACAAAATGGTGGCATAAATTATTTAATAGTTGATGCTGGAATGAATACTCTAGTTCGTCCAGCAATGTACAATGCTTATCATGAAATCGAAGCAATTAACAATAAATCAAAAGCTGAAATCACATATGCAGTTGCAGGTCCTATTTGTGAAAGTGCAGATATATTTATAAAAAATAAAAAGTTGCCTGAACAAACTTTAGGCGATGTATTAGTTATTAGAGACACTGGTGCATACGGAAAGGTTATGTCATCAAATTACAATGCAAGAACATTTCCTTCTGAAGTTTTAGTAAATAAAGATATGTTTGCAGTAGTATACTCTCCAGATAAAATTGAAAAAATAATTGATGAAGATATTGTTCCTAGTTGGCTATAACTAATTTATTACATTATGAATAATATTAGCTAAATCAGAAATTATAAGATTAAGATTGAAAAAAAATTCTCTTATATAAAAGTCTACTAAAACAAATGTATTAACTCCATAAGTTCTGGAAACCCAAATTCCAAGGAATATAAACATTAATAAGAATATAACAATTAATGAATTTCTGGTACTTGGTTTTTCCTGCCTGACTACAGTGCTTGGCAAATTTTTTATGTTTTCATGTTCAATACTTTGATTATTTTTAATTTTATCATCTAAATTTTCTTTTTTTGTTGATGGTACTGAAGTGGGATTTTCTTTGATATCTGCATCTTGAAACCATTGATGACCGCAATTTGCACATTCAACCATTCTACCGGAAGGTTTTAAATCTGCAGAATTTACAAGATATTTAAAATCACAATTTGAGCATACAATGAACATAAATTATATATAGATTACACAGGCTAGTATATAAAACAAAATTATATCTTATGTTAATTCTTAAAAGTATAATATTTTATATTTCCTTGGTAATTTGGACGTTATTTATGGGAACAATTTGTTTGCCCTATCTGATACTTCCAAGTAGGTACTTAAAATTTCCAACAAAAATCTGGATTAAAGTTATCTTTATTTTGCTAGAAAGAATTTGTAATGTACATCATAAAATAGAGGGTATAGAAAATATTCCTGAAGAATCAGTATTGATAGCTTCCAAACATCAGTCAACCTTTGAAACATTTGCTTTATATTATTATCTAAAAGATTGTTTTTTTATACACAAAAGAGAGCTTTTTTTAATTCCAATATTTGGTCAATATTTATTTAAATCAAATATGGTAGCGATAGATAGAGATGGTGGAACAAAAACAATTAGAAAAATGCTAAATAAAGTAAATTCTAAATTGATTTTAGGTAATTCAATTATAATTTTTCCTGAAGGAACAAGAAAAGCTCCAGGAAGTAAACCAGATTATAAGACAGGGTTTATAGGAATATATAATCATACTAAAAAGAAGATACTTCCAATTGCTCTTAATTCAGGTTTATGTTGGCCAAAACATACTTGGGTTTTAAAAAATGGAACCATAACAATTAAAATTTTGCCATTGATCAGAGAAAACTATGATAAAAAAACAGTATTAAATAAAGTTCAAGAAAGTATTGAAATAGCTTCTAACGAACTTTTAACTTCTTAGTTTTTTTCAGTTGGATCAAAAGTACCTGCTTGACCTATTTCTTCTATTATTTTTCTTATTTCCTTAGATTTAGAAAATTTTTCTTCTAAAAATTTAATATCATTATTTCTTATGGCTTTTTGGTATGTAAGAAGATCTTCACTAAAACGTCCTAGCATTTCTAAAACTGCATCTTTATTTTTTTCATAAACATCTCTCCACATAATAGGATCACTACCAGCTAATCTTGTAAAATCTCTAAAACCAGCAGCAGAATACTTAATAACTTCATCTTTCATTTGTGTTTCGAGTTCTGTTGCTGTACCTACAACTGAATATGCAATAAGTTGAGGTATATGTGAAGTCATAGCTAATACTCTATCGTGCCGATCTGCTTCCATTATCTCTATAGTCATTCCAAAAGATTTCCAAATATTTGATATCTCTTCAATAAATTTATCATCTTTATTGATTGGTGTTATAATACAATATCTATTTTTAAATAATTTTGCTAAACCATATTCAGGTCCACTTTTTTCTAAACCAGCTATTGGATGAGCTGGTAAAAAAGATATTTTATTATTATCAACAAAAGATTTAAAATCTTTTATTACACTAACTTTTGTTGATCCAACATCAGTAATTAAAGTAGGTTTTTTAATAAAATTATTTAATTCTTTAAATATATTTTTATAAGCGCTAAGCGGTGTACATATAAAGATTATATCAAACTGAATCGAAATTTTATCAAAATTATCATAAATATTATCAATTATGTTAAGATCTTTAGTTTTATGAATTATATCTTCGCTATTATCAACAGCAATGATTTTCTCTGCAATTTTTTTTTCTTTAATTACTCTAGCAATTGATGACCCAATCAAACCCATTCCAATGATTAAAACTGAATTATAAGATCTACTATTCATTTAAATTTTTTAAACTATTTATCGTTTGCACCATCTCTTCTTTAGTACCAATACTAATTCTTAGAAAGTTAGGTAAATTATAACTGTCTAAACGTCTTATAATAATACCATTATTCATTAAATGTGTTGAAATCCTATTTGCTTCTTCAACAGAAGTTTCAATTAACGAAAAGTTTCCCTCAGTTATTCTCGTTTTTATATTCAAATTCTGAAGCTCTTTTTCAAACCACATTTTAACTTCAGAATTTATTTTTATAATTTTATTAATATATTCTGTATCTTCTATTGCTTTAATTGCTATAGCTTGAGATATAGAAGTTGTATTAAAAGGTGGTTTGATTTTTTTTATAATATCTGCAACTTTTTGACTGGTATAACACCAGCCAACTCTTAAAGCTGCCAATCCATAAGCTTTAGAAAAAGTTCTGGTTAAAATTATATTATCAAAATTATCTGTAAGACTAAAACCCTTATCATAATCCTCTTTTTCCACATATTCAACATATGCTCCATCAATTACAACAATAATATTTTTAGAAATATTTTTCATTAATTTAACTATTTGTTCTCTTGCTAAATAAGTACCAGTGGGATTATTAGGTGAGGCAATGTATATTACTTTTGTTGAGTCATTTACATTTTTAATTATATTATTAACATCCAAATTAAAGTTTTGATCTTCATTTATTTTTTTTGGTACTGCACCTACTACTTTACTAACAATAGAATACATTTCAAAACCATGTGTTGCATGTAATATTTCATCTCCGTCCTGACAAAAACCTAAAGCAGCAAATAATAAAACTTCGTCAGATCCTGAACCTAATATGATTCTATCTTTATTTAATGAAAATCTCTCAGAAATAGCATTTCTAAGTGTTGAACCATCAATCTCTGGATATCTATTTAAATTATCATTCAAGTTTTGAGTTTCTAATAATTCAATTATTTTAGGAGAAGGTCCATAAGGATTTTCATTTGACGATAATTTAATAATTTTTTTTTCATTATTTAAAGTGGCTTTACCACCTTTATATATATTTATATTTTCAATTGAACGTTTTGATTGAATATCAGAATTAGTAATTTTCTGAAGTTTTTCAGAAGATTGAAAAATTTCTCTCCATAATCTAACAATTGTATCTTTTGAATAGTAACCATCTGATTTGTTTAATAAGCGATCAAGTACTTTCTGTTCTCTTTCTAAATCAACAACCGTATCTTCATTTTTGTGTTTACCAATATCTAATACTACCTTTGATCGATTTGATAACAGTTTTAATATTTCATCATCGATTAAGTTAATTTTATTTCTTAATGCTTCTAACTCTTCATTTTTCATAATTTGCCAGGTTCCTTTACAAATTATCTAAGAATAAATCAAAATAAAGTAGCATATATTTTAAAATATGACGAGTTATTGACTTAAATAAATATATAAATATAAGCCTTTTTACACCGATTTGATACAGCTTGCGGGTGGAGCAATAGTCAGCTAAAGCGTTATATCTCCATCTAAATCTGTTCAATAGGTCACTATTTATGAGTGATATGAATATAAAAATTAAAACAGATAACAATCTTGAATGTAATATTGCATTTATTAATGATGCCAACTTTGATTTAGAGTCTGGAGAAATAGTTAAAAATCTAAAAATAGCTTTTAAAACATTTGGAAAACTAAATAGTAAAAAAACAAATGCTATTTTGATATGTCATGCACTTACTGGAGATCAATATGTTACAGGAAATAATCCTATTACAGGTCGAGAGGGTTGGTGGGCTAGAATGGTAGGTCCTGATAAACCAATTGATACAAATAAATTTTATGTGATTTGCTCTAACGTTATAGGTGGGTGTGCTGGATCAACTGGGCCCAAAGAAATAAATTATGAAAATAAAAATATTTATGGTGGAGATTTTCCATCTGTAACAATAAAAGATATTGTCAAAGCTCAATCACTACTTGTTGAGGGATTAAATATTAAAAAACTTTATTCAGTAATAGGGGGTTCGATGGGTGCTATGCAGGCACTACAATGGTCGATTGATTTTCCAGATAGAATATCAAATATAATTCATATTGCTGGTGCATTAAAACATTCTGCTCAAAATATAGCATTTCATGAAGTAGGTCGCCAAGCAATAATGAATGACCCAGTTTGGAAAAAAGGCAAATACTTTGATAGTAATGAAAAACCTGAAAGAGGATTGTCCGTTGCCAGAATGATTGCTCACATAACATATTTATCTGAAGATGCTATGCATCGAAAATTTGGTAGAAAATTACAATCAAGAGATATAATTTCATTTGGCTTTGATGCTGATTTTCAAGTTGAAAGCTACTTGCGTTATCAAGGAAAATCTTTTGTGGAGAGATTTGATGCTAATTCATATCTTTATTTAACAAGAGCTATGGACTATTTTGATTACGATGAAACATTTAAGAAAAAAATTGAATTTAGCAATAAACCAAATAATCATATAAAATATTTGATTGTATCGTTTACTTCAGATTGGTTATTTCCTACGCCAGAAAGTAAAATTATAGTAAATAGTTTAAATAATCTTTCAAGACAAGTAAGTTTTTTGGAAATTGAAACAGACAAAGGTCATGATAGTTTTTTATTAGATGAGCCACAATTAGATAAATTAATTAATGGGTTTTTGTCAAACAACTATGAGAAATTAGATGAATAAAATTGCAAGCATAAGAAAAGATTGGAAACTTATAGAAACACTAATGAAAGAAAATAGAAGTATACTTGATATTGGTTGTGGAGATGGAATGCTTATGGAGCAACTTGAAAAAAATCTTAATGCAAAAACTCATGGAATAGAACTCAACAAAGATTTGGTGTTAAAAGCAATAGCAAGAGGTTTTAATGTTGTTAATGGAAATGCTGAAGTTGATCTTTCACAATACTCAAATAATAGTTTTGACTACGTAATTTTGAGCCAAACATTGCAGGCAATGATGAAGCCTAAGGAAATATTATCGGAACTATTAAGAATAGGATCAAAAGCAATTGTATCTTTTCCAAACTTTGGGCATTGGAAAATTAGATTTCAATTACTAATTTCAGGAAGAATGCCAGTAACAGAAAGCCTACCTTATACCTGGTATGATACACCAAATATTCATTTTTTTACCATTAAAGATTTTTTAAAACTTTGTAATGATATGAATATTGTAGTTGAAAAAAGTATTGGCTTAACATCAAGAGGAAAGCAATTTGATATCAATGAAGCCATTACAGGTGTTAATTTTTTTACTCATGAAGCTATATTTTTGCTAAGCTATAAAAATTATCAACCAATTAAAATAAAATCAACAAAAAAAATTTTTAATAAAAACTCAGTAATAGCTAGTTAATGAGTTCAATTAATATAAAAATTATAAATCAATTAAACGATAATTATTCATACATATTTTATAATAAGAATGGGAATGCTTGTATAATTGATCCTGCAGAGAGCATACCAATTATTGAATATGTTAATAATAATAATTTAAAAATAAGTGATATATTTATTACTCATCATCATAGCGATCATACTAGTGGAGTTATAGAAATAAAAAAAAAATTTCCTGAGGTAAATATACATTCTCCTAGCTCTAATATAGAAAATACAAGATTTGTTTTAAAAAATAATGATGAAATAGAATCAAGTATTAATTCTTTCAAAATAATATCTACACCGGGACATACATTAGATCATATAATTTATCATGATAAGTATAATAAAATTTTGTTCAGCGGTGATACACTTTTTAGACTTGGCTGTGGTAGAGTTTTTGAAGGTAGTTTAAATCAAATGTACGCAAGTTTACAAAGAATTAATGAATTGGATGATGATACATATATATTTTGTGGTCATGAATATACTTTGTCAAATTTAAATTTTATAGAAAATATTATTAGTAAAAAAGATTTATATCTTGATATTAGATTAAAAATTGAAAGAGAACTTGAACTTAGTGATAAATCTGTACCATTTAGGTTAGATGATGAAAAAAAATATAATTTATTTTTAAATCAAGAATCATTAATTGCAAAAGCGGTTAAGAAGGATCTAAATATTGATAGTTTTGAGTTGTTTAAGTACTTAAGAGAAAAAAAGGATAAGTTTTAAATTAAAGAGATTTTAAGCAAAATTGCCATATTTTTAGTTTGACTATTAATAAGGTTCACTGTAAACCCCGCAAAAAAGGAAGAAATGCTAGCAATATTCAAAACAGGTGGAAAACAATATTCAGCAAAAGCTGGACAAATACTTAAAGTTGAAAAAGTTAATGGAGCTAAAGGTGATAAAGTTTCATTTACTGATGTACTAGCAATTTCTGATTCTAAAACTAGTAGTATTGGCCAGCCAATACTTAAAGATGCCTCAATAGAAGCTAAAATAGTTGATCAAATTAGAGATAAAAAATTAATTATTTTTAAAAAAAGAAAAAGACAGAACTATAGACTTACTCAGGGTCACAGACAGTATTTGACCGTATTAAGAATTGAATCCATTTCTTTTGATGGTAAAAAATCAAATGCTACTCCTGAAACAAAAATAACTCAAAAAATTGAAACTAAAAAAACTGGCAAAAAAACAGAAGATAAAGAAATAAAAACAAGTAAAAAGAAAGTTGTTGCAAAAAAATCAGAAAAAAAAGCTTCACCTATTAAAAAAAAATCAGTAAAAAAAACAATTAAAAAAACAGTTAAAAGTAAAGAAGACAAGTAATGGCAACTAAAAAAGCAGGTGGTAGTTCAAGAAATGGAAGAGACTCAGCTGGTCGTAGGCTTGGTGTAAAAAAATTTGGTGGTGAAAATGTTCTTGCAGGCAATATTATTGTGAGACAACGTGGAACTAAATTTCATCCAGGTGATAATGTGGGTATTGGAAAAGATCATACAATTTTTGCAACTACAAATGGAAAAGTTACTTTTAAAAAAACAAGAGTACGAACTTTTGTATCTGTTGTTCCCACACAACAATAAATTTTTAGAATTTACTAATTTTTAATGAAATTTTTAGACCAAGCAAAAATATTTATTTCATCAGGAAGTGGTGGTGATGGTTGTGCTAGCTTTAGAAGAGAAAAATATGTTGAATTTGGTGGTCCAAATGGCGGTGATGGAGGCCAAGGTGGAAATATAGTTTTTAAAGTTGATGAAAACTTAAATACATTAATAGATTTTAGATATCAGCAACACTTCAAAGCAAAAAGAGGTGAGAATGGAAAAGGGAAAAATCAATCAGGCGCAAATGGAAAAGATTTAATTATTAAAGTACCGCCTGGTACAGAAATTTATAACGAAGATAGAACTGTATTGCTTCACGATTTGTTAAAAAAAAATGAAGATATTATTTTTGCTAAAGGCGGTAATGGTGGTTTAGGAAATACTCATTTCAAATCATCTACAAACCAAGCACCAAGAAAGTTTACTAAAGGTGGAATTGGTCAAGAGCAATGGTTGTGGTTATCACTAAAACTATTTGCTGATATAGGAATAATTGGTAAGCCAAATGCTGGAAAATCAACGTTTTTATCAAAAATTTCTAATGCAAATCCAAAAATTGGTGATTATCCTTTTACTACTCTTCAACCTGTTCTTGGTACAGTAAAAAGATTTGATAAAGAAATAGTTCTAGCAGATATCCCTGGATTGATCGAAGGTGCTCATGAAGGTAAAGGTTTAGGAGATAAATTTCTTGCACACATAGAAAGGTGTAAAATCTTACTTCATTTAATTGATCCAACAGATAAGAGCTGGCATTTAAATTATAAAACTGTTCGTAATGAAATATCAAAATACAGTAAAAAAATATCATCTAAAAAAGAAATTATTGTAATTTCTAAAGCTGATTTACTTAATTCAAATAAAGAAAATTTAATTGAAGAAATAAAAAAAGAATTTAGTTCTAAGTTATTTATTATCTCTAGTTTAAGTAATGAAGGTGTTGATGAACTAATAAATAATTTATTTAATTTTAAAATTTTTAATAATGATTAGGGAGTTTAAAAAAATTGTAATTAAAATAGGCTCTACCTCAATAGTGGACTCTAAAACTAAAAAAATTAAATCTAAATGGCTAGTTAAATTATGTAAAGATATTGCCTTTCTTCACAAAACAAAAAAAATTGTAATAGTGTGTTCTGGTGCTATTGCTCTTGGTTCAAAAAGTATCTCTAAATCAATTTTAAGAAAACTAGAAGATAAACAAGCTGCTGCATCCATTGGCCAAATTGAATTAGCACATCAGTGGAGAACTAAATTAAAAAAATTTAAAATAAATGTATCCCAAATTTTACTAACAATAGAAGATAGTGAAGTTAGACGACGTTATTTAAATGCAAAAAATACAATTTCTTCGCTTCAAAATAAAGGTGTAATTCCTATTATTAATGAAAATGATACTGTCGCAACCGAGGAGATAAGATATGGAGACAATGACAAACTCGCAGCACGTGTTGCTCAAATGATCGAAGCTGATCTACTAATATTATTAAGTGATGTAGATGGATTATATGAAAAAAATCCAAAAAAAATAAAAGACTCAAAAAAAATAAATGAAATTTATAAAATTGATAAAAAAATTGAAAATTTAGCTAGAGGTCAAGCTTCAAAACTTGGAAGCGGCGGCATGACTACTAAAATATTAGCTGCAAAAATATGTTCTAATAATGGATGCACAACAGTAATTACTAATAGCAATAAAAATAATCCCGTAAGTTCAATTAATATTAAAAACTCAACTTTTTTTTATCCATCAATATCAACTAATTCCTCAAAAAAGAAATGGTTGTTAAATCATCTAAGTCCTTTTGGATCATTTGTGATTGATGATGGTGCAAAAAATGCAATATTAAAAAATAAAAGTCTTCTTCCTGCTGGAATAATTGAGATTAAGGGAAAATTCAAAAGAGGTGATGTAATTTCAATATTAAATAAAAATGGTTCTAAAGTTGCTATTGGTATCTCAGCTTATGATTTTAGTGATGTAAAAAAAATTATAGGAAAAAAAACTAAAGAGATAAGTAAAATTTTAGGTTTCGAAGGAAGAGATGAAGTGATACATAAAGATAATTTAGTAAAATTATCTACATGAGTATTGAGAATAGTATTTTGGAATTGGGGAAAAATGCCAAACGAGCTTCATTAGAAATGAAATTGTTAAGTAATGATGAAAAAAACAAAGCTTTATCGAATTTGATCAAATATATTTCAATAAATAAAGATAAAATTTTGGAAGCCAATGGTATTGATTTAGAAAATGGAAGAAATAAATCATTATCAAAGCCTCTAATTAATAGATTAACTCTTACATACAAATCGATTGAGGGTTTGATGAAAAGTATTGAAGAGATCATTTCAATTCCTGACCCTATTGGTTTAACAATAGAAAAATGGGAAAGACCTAATGGTCTAAAATTTAGAAAAATATCAACACCATTAGGTGTACTAGGAGTAATTTATGAATCTAGACCAAATGTAACAGTTGATGCATCATGCTTATCAATAAAATCAGGCAATAGTATTATTTTACGTGGTGGTAGTGATAGTTTTTATACCTCTAAAGAACTTGTAAATAATATAAAACAATCTTTTAGTGAAGCAGGACTACCTGATAATTGTGTACAAATGATAAACACTCCTGAAAGAGAAGCTGTAGACTATTTACTTCGAATGAAGGAATATATAGATGTAATTATTCCTAGAGGTGGAAAAGGATTAATTGAAAAAATAAATTCGTTAAGTAAAATACCAGTTATTAAACATCTTGATGGAATATGCCATATATATGTAGACAAAGAAGCTGATCTAGAAATAGCACAGAAAGTCGTTTTTAATAGTAAAATGAGAAGACCAGAAATTTGTGGAGCAGCCGAAACTCTTTTAATAGATGACACAATTAAGGATAAAGCTATGAAAATTTTACATCCTTTGAAAGAAGTAGAATGTGAAATAAGGGGTGACAAATATATTCAATCTCTAGATAAAGATTTTAAGCACGCTAATGAAAAAGACTGGTCATTAGAATACTTGGACAAAATTTTATCAGTTAAAATTGTTTCTGGAGTTGATGAAGCAATTGATCATATAAATAAATATTCATCTGGTCATACTGAGTCAATTATTACTAATAATGATGATACTTTTAAAAAATTTTATAATAAAATTGATAGTGCGATAATTCTTAAAAATGCGTCTACTCAATTTGCTGATGGAGGAGAATTTGGCTTTGGAGCAGAAATTGGAATATCTACTGATAAAATACATGTTCGAGGACCAGTTGGAACCAAACATTTAACCACATTTAAATATGTTGTTGACGGTAATGGACAGGAAAGACCTTAATTGAAGAAAATAGGCTTACTTGGTGGATCATTCGACCCTCCACATAAGGGCCATTTATTTATATCTTTAGAGGCAAAAAAAGTTCTTAAACTTGATGAAGTTTGGTGGATAGTAACGCCACAGAATCCTCTAAAAATTTTAAAACCTGCAACATATGAAGAGAGATTAAATAACTGTATATTTATTACTAGAAATTATCCAATTCATGTTAAAGAAATAGAAAAAAAAATTAGTTCTGATTATTCATATAAAACAATAAATTATATTCTTCGCCACTACCAAAATATTAAATTTTTTTGGTTAATGGGCGCAGATAATCTTATAAATTTACATAAATGGCAAAAGTGGCAAAAAATATTTGAAAATATGTCTATTGTTATTTTTAAAAGACATGGATATAATAATAAAGCTTTGAAAAGTGTTGCATCAAAAAAATTTATTAATAGTAAAATAGTAAGTCCAAAAATTCAATCTGAAGATTTCAATAAAATGCCATCTTGGGCATTTATTGAAAATAAAGAGATAAAGATTTCCTCAACTGAGATTAGAAATCAAAGAGAGAAACTAAGAGGTAAAAATTAATAATTCATCATTAGTGAAACATATATTATCTATATTAGATGACTCGAAAGCTCAAAATCTAAAGGTGATTGATTTATCAAATAAATCTTCAATTGCAGATAATTTTATAATTGGAACATGTAGATCTACAAGACACACTGATGCTACTGCAGATGATCTTACGAAAAAATTAAAAAAAATCGGAATAAAATGTCCAAATCCCGAGGGAAGACCTCAATGTGACTGGATAATTGTAGATACTGGCTCAATAATTGTACATTTATTTAGGCAGGAAATAAGAGAGTTGTACAATTTAGAAAAATTATGGGAAGTAAGCTTTGATTCATCAAAAATTAAACTAGCTTAATAACATGAAATTAAAAAATATGGATTTCAATCTTATAAAATTATTCTTAATAATATTTTTTATTTTTCCATCTACTATAAAAGCGTCTTCTGAAGAAGAAAAATACAAATATTTAGATTTATTTGGTCAAGTATTTGACCGTGTTAGATCTTCATATGTTGAAGAGGTTTCTGATAAAGAATTAATTGAAAAGGCTATAGATGGTATGTTGTCAGGATTAGACCCTCACTCAGGATATATGAATGAAGAAATTTGGCAAGAAATGCAAATGGACACAAAAGGCAAATTTGGTGGGCTTGGTATAGAAATCACAATGGAAGAGGGATTTGTTAAAGTTATAGCACCTATTGAAGACACACCTGCTTATGAAGCAGGAATATTAGCAGGAGATTACATTATTCAGATAGATGATACTCCTGTTTTTGGTTTAACATTAAATGAAGCTGTTGATTTAATGAGGGGTGAAAGAGGTGAATCAATCATAGTAACAATATCAAGAGAAAATTCAGAGCCATTTGAGATAGAAATAATAAGAGATTATATAAATATTAGATCAGTAAAAAGTGAGATAGTTGATAATATAGGGTATTTAAGAATTACTTCTTTCAACGAACAAACTGAAAAGGGATTAATTGAAGCTATTAAAAAAAATCAATCTGACCCTAATTTAAATATTATAGGGTATGTTATTGATGTACGATCTAATCCAGGTGGACTTCTATCACAAGCAGTAAAGGTAACAGATATTTTTCTTGAAAGAGGAGAAATAGTATCTACGAGAGGAAGGGACAAAAAAGATATTAGAAGGTACAGAGCTAAAAAAACTGACAGAACGAATGGCAAACCATTAGTTGTTATTATTGATGGTGGGTCAGCATCTGCATCAGAAATAGTAGCAGGTGCTTTACAAGATCACAGAAGAGCAATAATTATTGGAACTCAATCATTTGGTAAAGGTTCTGTGCAAACAATAATGCCTTTTCAGGTCTCAAAGACTAATGATTTAAGTGGTATTAGACTAACAACAGCAAGATATTATACTCCCTCTGGGCAATCAATTCAAGGAAAGGGGATCACTCCTGATATCCTAATAGAACAAGGAGAATTTGAGTCGTACGATTATAAGACATTTTCTGAGTCTGATTTAAAAGACTCTCTAGATAAAAAAGATGAATTCTCTAAAATTGAGGAAGAAATTGAAAAAGAGTTAACTGCTTTTGAAAAAAGACTAGCAGTAGACTATCAGCTACAAAGAGCTATTGATTTAATTCGAGGTGTAAGTCTGTATAAAGAAACTTTACAATAAAAAAAAGAAACTTTACAATAAAAATATGTCAGACAATTATAGAAGATGTGTTGGGATGATGATTTTAAATAATGATAATGAAATATTAGTTGGTAAAAGATTAGATCATCCAAGTGGTCATTGGCAAATGCCACAGGGAGGTATTGATTATAATGAAAATCCTGAAGAAGCTGTCTGGCGCGAAATGCAAGAGGAAATAGGCACAAATAATGCTAAAATGATTAAAAAATCAGAACAATGGATCAACTATAAAATTCCTTCAGAAACTCTAAAAACATTGCCATGGGGTAATAAATATATTGGGCAGACTCAGAAATGGTTTGCTTTTCGCCTTAATGGTGATGATAGTCAAATAAATGTTGGAACAGAAAATCCAGAATTTAGTGAATGGAAATGGTCACACCAAAATCTTTTAGTTGAAAATATTGTACCTTTTAAAAGAAATACATATAAAAAAATATTAGAAGAATTTAAAGATTTATTTATTACTTAATGCAAGTTACAAAATTTATAGTTTCCTATAAATATTTAGATAAGTCATTTGAAAAAAAACAAATATCATGGGCTTTAAGTTATTTAAAAAAAACGGGTAATAAATATAAAATTGACTTTATTTTAAATAAAAAAATTAAAGCTTCCGTTAAAAATTCTATTATTTTAATTAACTGTAAAGAAAAACTAAAGAAAAATTTTGAAATAAAAATTAATTTGTCTAAAAATACTGGTTCTTTTGCAATTCTTCCAAAGAAGAATAAAATTATTATTTATTCAAATGATTACAAAGGTTTTATTTACGGAATAACTGAAATAATAGATATTATAAAATTTTCTAAAAATAATAAATTAATTATAAAAAAAAACATAATTGAAGAATCTTTGACTAAAGTTAGGAGTATTTCAAAATGCTTTGAAAGTATTGATGAAGATAAAGAATGGTTTTATAATAAAAAAGCATGGGATGATTATCTAACATTATTAATATCTGAAAGATTTAGTAGATTTACTCTAACATTAGGAATGCAATATAATTATCCTTATGGTAACGAATTTATTAAAGATGTATATCTCTATTTACCTTATCCATATTTAGTATCTCCAAAAAAATACAATGTTGAGCTAACAAATTTTTCTGAAAAAGAAAGAAATAAAAATTTAAAAATTTTAAAATATATAGCAAGGGCATCAAAAAAAAGGGGTTTAGAATTTCAAATAGCAATCTGGACTCAAAGATATGATTTTGATGATGTTCCAAATGCAAATTTTCAAATTTCAAATTATCCAAAAGGTCTTAATTATGCAAGGTATTGTCGAGACTCACTTGCCTTGATTTTAAAAGAATGTCCTGAAATCACTGGAGTAACTTTAAGAGTTCATGTTGAATGCGGCATACCGGAAAAAAGTTACTCTTTTTGGAAAATATATTTTGATGCAATTAAAAAATGTGGTCGTTTAATTAATCTTGACCTTCATGCTAAAGGCATAGATGAAAAGTTAATTAATCTTGCTCTAAAAAATACTAAGAGTCTATCTATTTCTCCAAAATACATATCTGAGCATATGGGTTTGCCTTATCATCAAGCGTCAATTAGAAAACAAGAATTGCCTCCTAGAAAAAAAGTTAACAATAAGTGGACTTTTAGCGAAGGATCAAGAAAATTTTTAAGATATAGCTACGGAGATTTATTAAAAGAAAATAGGGAATACGATATTTTATTTAGAATATGGCCAGGCACACAAAGAATACTACTTTGGGCAGATCACGAGTTAGCCTCTGGATATGGAAATTTATCTACCTTTTGTGACTCTCTTGGTACTGAACTTTGTGAACCTCTTTCTTTTAAAGGCAGGATGGGCACAGGTAATAAGGGAGGAAGATTTAATTATAAATTTAGCAAACTCAGAACCAAATATGATTGGGAAAAATATATTTATAATTATAGGATTTGGGGTAGATTAAACTTTAATCCAAATTCAAATAAAGATAGTTATCTTCGCTATTTAAATTTTCATTTTGAAAAATGTTATAAGGATATTTCATATGCGCTTGCTAATGCTAGTAGAGTTTTGCCATTTATAACACTTGTTCATGGTGTTTCAGCTTCTAATAATTCTTATTGGCCTGAAATTTATGAAAATATGAGTATAGTTAAAAAGTCCCCTTGGCTACCCTATAGTTACGATTTACACAAACACAGTAGATTTGGAATGTCTACTAGTTGTGATCCACAATTAATTATGTCTCCTAAAGAAATGGTAGATAAAATATTTAAAAATAAAACTATTAATAAATATTCACCTTTAACAATGATACTTTGGCTTGATAGATTTTCTAAAAATGCAAAAAATTATATTAATAGGGCTGCAAATAAAATTAGGAGAAAAGATAATTATGATTTTTTAAGAATATATATTGATGTAATAATACAATCTTCGATTGGAAAATTTTTCACTTATAAATTTAAAGCATCTATATTTTGGGAATATTACTTATTATCAAAAAATAAAAAAGTTGGTGAGGAAGCTCTGAAAAATTATTTAAAAGCAAAAAAAGCTTGGGAGGTTGCAGCGATAATCTCAAAAAAATATTACTTACCAGATCTTAGTTATGGGCCACAAAGTTGGTTGAGAGGCAGGTGGGATGATAGGTTACCAGCAATTAATAAAGATATTGATGATATGAGAGTTATTTTAATTAAAAATAAAAAAAAATATAAGAAAATAAAAAAAGATTTAAAAATAATAAATTATGTTGAAAACTGGAATGATAATCAAAATATTTTAGTGAATCATTTATCTCCTAAAAATTATA
>MDTB01193930.1_pt1 | contig 19156 bp, 21 predicted proteins | sample 811161 | NCBI WGS metagenome assembly MDTB01 (sample SAMN05326650, study PRJNA326480) | marine metagenome | isolation source: seawater | place: Mediterranean Sea | collected 2009
GGTACATTTAGGGTAAAATAGATATGAGTAGATATAGTAACATAGATATAGTAAAAAAACAAGATACAAGAAAGTATATAAATACTATTATATATCCAATAATAACACCTAAAAGTGATGATATATACATTATTACAAAAGAGGGTGATAGATTGGATAATTTATCATGGGAATACTATCAAAATCCTACTTATTGGTGGATAATTGCAAGAGCGAATAATATGGGAAAAGGAACTATGTTTCCTGAAACAGGAACACAACTTAGAATACCATCTAGCATAGAAAATATAATATCTGAGTATAATCAACTAAATGATTCGGAGTAATTAGTTATGGCATTTCAAATAGGTGCAAATAATTTACCAGACCCAACCCAACAAATGGAAGCAGGTCCTGTTTCAGGCGTAGGTGTTCACAAAAGAGCATACGCAAAGTTAGAAATTTCAGACCAAACACAATTTGTTACTTGTGGTTCTACTTATTCTATCGAAAGTGGTGTTAGAGGAACTCACGCATCGATGTTTTCAAATGAAAGTCAAACAGGTAGAATCGCACCAAAACCTTCATTAGAAAGTATAACTGTATCTAATGATGGTGGACAAGATATGTCAGACGCAATGTTGTTTCAAGCAGATATAACATTAAAAGTTTACAGTAAAGATGATTTTGATAAAATAGATTTAGCTTATATGACACCTCGTAGAAAAGTAAAAATTACAATTGGATATGTAGGTAATTCTAAAAAATATGAATTAGAGGCAGAAATAACAGGATTTAATTTTACTATAAACTCAGACTTAAGTTATGATGTTACAATAAAAGCTGCAGGTGCACAAGATGGTCTAATTGAGGCAGACTACACAACACTTAGAGAAGGTGGGCCAAGTCGAGAAAGCTTTACAGACTCCGAGTCAGGAAAAGAAGTAGAATCACCAGATGTAATAACCAACTTTTTAGCGAGAATGGCAAGGTCAACTAACGATACTTGGTCAATTGGAACTGATGGTGAAGCTACATATGATTCTGGCGAAAAAATATTAGTAATAAATCATCAAATGACAGGATTTGATGGGTATATGGGATTGGATTTTAATGATAATATAGTTTCATATGTATCACTTCAAAATATAATCGATGATATTAATTATAACGCAGCTACTGTTACTGGTATACCATCTATATTATTTGATTATAATGAGATAGAATATACTTATGATACTAATATCGCATCATCAAACCCATGTGAACTTATATTTGGATGGCAAGCTAAATATGGTGATACTGATTATTCTTTGTCAGACTTAAATCAAGGTGGGCTTTTACAAAAAATATGGGTTAGTCAAACTGTATTACAAAGAATATATGATGAATTAAAAAGACCACCAGGAAAAGATGATACACCAAAAAGAGTAGCTACTGCAACATTATTAAAAAAACTTTTTGCGGTAATAGAGTCAAATAGTGGTGGCCACATAAAACTATTTTTATACGCAGACCCTGATAAATGTCAAGACGGAAGATTTTTAATCTTAAATCGAGGTATGGCGGCTAAAAAAACAACAAGTAGAACACTAATTGAAGTAGCAGACGGATATAAAAAAGGTATTAGAGATATTTCGTTAACTTCAAATCTTGACTCAGAACTTATAGGTTTAGCAACTGCGGCTGCGATGGATGGTGAGGGTGGTGAACATCTTGGTGTCGTTTTTCCAGGTTGTTATGATAATTCAAAATCAAGTACAAATACAGCTGGTAAAAGTTTAAGTGAATTATTAGAAGACATGAAGACGGCAAGAGAAGCGATAGGTGATAAAATAGCTGACTCAGAAATAACACAACTTACATCAGCTACTAAAGCATATGTTAAATTTAACGATAAAAAAGTAAACCCTGTTATACCTTATGGTTTAGAATGTGAACTAACTTGTGATGGTTATGGTGGTTCAAATGGTCCAAAATATGGTGACGCATTTACGGTAGACAGGTTACCAGATAGATTAAAAAATAGTAACATTTATTTTGCAGTAACTAAAATAGGGCAAAATTTTAGTGGTGGTGATTGGACAACCAATATTAGTGGACTAATGATGATTGGGGCTTCATAGTGGCAAGGCGAAAAAGAATATATTATCCAGAAGGTTCTATCCAAAAAGGTCTATACACTAGTGGTGGTGAATGGATGTTTGAGGATGGAACTGAATATTCAGGTCAATATCATAAATACTTAAACACAAAAGAAGTATTTACGGAATCTTACTTTATTAAAGATGTATCTAAAAAGTTAATACCATTTTATGACTTAAATGTTGATTTTCAAAAAAATACATTTGATTATAATGTCTTAATAGAAAATATAAAAGACTATACACCAGAACTTACAATACCAGACCCATATTTTTTACAACCAAGTCAAGAAGACTATGATAATGGATTTGTTAAAAGGTATTTCTACAAAAGAAAAGGTAGTCTTACCATAAACGAAATAGATGAAAAAGGATTTGGTGACTTAGATAGTCCTTACTATCAAAAAATTGAATTAAAATGGAAAATAGCAGGTCCTTTAAATGATACGCCTGAAGAAACTGGTATTATTGACACAAATAGACGAACTATTATGTTATACCAAAATGAATTCACAGGTTTAGAGAGATATCTTACCAATTTACAACAATCAGCAAAAATTTAACAATTTGTTAACATTAAAAGTTTGGATATCTCGATAAATTGTCGTACTTTAGTAGTGTAAGATTAAGAGATATGATAAAATCAAAACCAAAAAGTAACGGAAAAATTGAAATAGACTTGACAGGTCCTCAAGGTAATGCATATTACATATTAGGAGTTGCAAAAAACCTTTGTAAACAAGTAGATATCCCATTTAAACCACTCAGGGATGAAATGACAAGTGGTGATTATGATAATCTAATCAAAGTGTTTGATGACAAGTTTGGGTCAGTAGTAATAATGTACAAATAAAATGAAAAATATGAAATACGGAATAAAAATTACAAAACCATGGTCAAAAGAAATGTATGACCATAATGATAAGGTATCAAATCTTATGAAAGCTGAGATATTACTCAGTATTAAAAACAATAAAGATAATTGGGACAACCTAAATGAACTAATGGTTCTTTGTGGTGGTATTCAATATGGTGATGGATATGATATTTCTGACTTATACAATGATGTAATAAGTGAAATAGACAATGTTCAAAACTATTGGTTAAACGAAGAGTATCCTTACTATGCTGAAAAAGGATTAGTAAGTGATATTGACTTAGAATTTATAGGATATTAATATGACAAATTTAGAATTAAAAAAAGAAAACTTAAAATTAAGGAATCTAATATCAGACATTTGGAAGGAAGCGATTTTGGCAAAAAACTTTAAATCAAACAACCAAGAAATAATTGATATGATTGAAACCCATATAAATTTGGAAAGTTCATAAATATTTCGTATATTAGTTACGGATGAAAATTGTAGATAGCAACAAACAACTTAGGAAACATATATCCCAACTCCAAGGGGAAAGGATATTGGTGTACCCTATACTCACAAGTTTAGAAAAACACTCCATACATACACGAGTATCCGCATTAATCATATCAGATGGTACATTAGACCTATTTATCAATTATCATAACATAGACGCAACTAAAATAGACGAAAAGGTAGAGTTCCATAACTTCAAGGAAGTTTATATAGTAGGTATGAAAGACTTTTTATATCACTATCATTTTTTACCTAATATGTACGATTTAGAAATGTCTTTATTTTGGCAAGCTAAGAATTTTGATGTAGATGAGAAACCTATATACACTATCTTCAGAAGAAGACAGGCACCGAAGGCAAATGATTTGATTCCGATATGGAAACACTATGAACAATTCCAAGATTGGAAGAAAATTTTTGGTGACTCAAAAATTTCTAAATTCTCACAACTTTATCCAAAAAGTTTAGGTTGGGTAGAAAAGAATGGATTGTATACTAACATGGGTTATGAATACACTCGTTATAATCCATTGACAATGACTTCAAGACCATCAAACACATTCAAGGGAACAAACTATGCGGCACTTAAAAAAGACGATGGTGTTCGTAGTAGATTTATATCAAGATTTGAAAATGGTAAATTATATCAATTAGACTTTGATGGATATCATATTAGATTGATTGCAAAACTGATAAATATTGATATACCATTAGATAAGAAAGCACATGAGTGGTTAGCAAATCAATATGGAAAAGATTTAAGTCAAGCAAAAGCAATTACATTTAGACAACTATATGGTGGGGTAGAAGATGAATACTATCACATACCATTTTTCAAAAAAACATCAGACTACATAAACTCAATGTGGTTAGACTTTTTAAGAAATCGTGAAGTGGTGACGCCGATTTTACAACGAAAAATCAAGTTCGATGACAATCTAAATAAAAATAAATTATTTAATTATGTTTTACAAGCGCTTGAAACAGAAAGAAACATACTTATATTAGACAAATTGTCTAAAATCAACCTGAATCAAAAGTCTGTACCTATACTATACACATACGACTCGATTCTATTCGATGTTGACTCAAATGAAGACAATTATATTAGGGAAGTAAAGAAGATAATGGAAAAAGATGGATTCCCTACACAATTAGAAGTTGGAAAAGATTATGATAATATGGTTAAGACCATTATTTAGATATTTATAGTTATGAAGAAATCCCAAAATATAGTAGATAGATTACTAAAGAAAGTTTGGTCTGATATAGACACTAAACTTAATGAAGGTATTTATACTGAAGAATTTTTAAAATCATTCTACTATCACTTAATAGATGAGGTCGGACAGACAAATGCAGACATCTTAATTCAAGAATTTGATAAAGAAAAAGAATCAGAAGAGGAACGACCTGAAGTTGGTGATGAAAAAGAATTAGAAAAATACGATATGATGACTCAGATTGAAAAAGATGAGTTAAAGAAAAAACAAAATGTCAAAGAAAATATCTTAATTCAATTAGGACAAATCCTTAGTGAAGCTTCAATATATGACAACAAATATGCAATAGGTGACAAATTTATACCACTTAAAAATACCGCAGATTTATTCAAATTAGGATTACCAGCAGGTGAAAAAGTACCCAAAGGACCTTTTACTAAAATAGGACCAACGGAAGATGGTATTGAAGTAAAAATAAACAATGGTCAAACTGTATATGTATCTTCTGAAGATACTGGTAAAAATTATATAATTACTGCGAGTAATGGAAACATTCAATCTTTATTTGGTAAAATGAGAAAAGGTTCTAAACCAACTGATGTAAACTTCGATACAGAAACTATGGAAACCGCACAATGTATGGGAACATATGTAAATGGTTTCAGTATACTTAAACAATTAAATGCAGCTACCGAAGAAACTTTACCAAAAGTCACTAATGATGTAAAACAGAAATTTGTAAAAGCATTAGGAATGAGTGGTGAGTACGCAAAACCTAATGAAATTTTATCTAAATTAAATACAATGCCACTTGGTGATTATTTCTTGATAGCACAATTAATGGCAGGTATGACGAAGTTTACAGACGATATGAAATTTAAAGGTGCATATATAACTCACAAAAGTATAAAAGGATACTATCAAGCTACTGAGCGTTCTGAATTAGTAGATGGTGTAAAAGACAATACTGCTGATTGTGTTATATCTAATGTTCCATCATCTGAACTTATAGCTAAGTTAGGTGAAGGTTTGCCTGTTGAATATGATAAACAAGGTGTTTGTACAATAACTGGAACAAGTATTAAGTTTATACAAGTATCACTTAAAAAACAAGAAGGTGGGGCTCAATTAGGTAAAATATATGGGTTCTTAAAAGATAAATATGGTTTATTGGGTACTGAAGATGTTAAGAAGTTGGCATTAGAGTCAGTTCAATTGAATGAAGGATTACGAGACTTTTTAAATAAAGGTATTAGTTTTATTAAAGGTATTGGTTCTAAAGTATTAGAAAAGATTTCTCAATTAGGAAGTTATTTATTTGGATTCTTAAAAAAGATAGAAAAAGGATTAAAAAAATCACCAAAATCTGAAGTTAAAAAATTAGAAAAACAATTACTAAGAGCAGGGTTACATGAAGGTATTTTAAATGAAGCTAAAAAACCATCTATATATGAATCTTTTGGTGAAATTGCAACAAATCAAAAAGTATTAGATAAATTAGTAAGTAATGTTGATAGTAAACTACAAGCATTGTCAAAAGCAGCTATAGCAAATCCGGCGTTTTACTACAACGGATATCAAAAACTTGCTTTGGTTGCACCTGTAACAAAAGATACTGTAGCTAAATTACTAACAAACTTTCAATCAGCAATAGTTCTTAAAAATATTTTAGGTGATTTATCTGGCGATGCAAAAAAATTATACTCACAATTAGTAGATATAGAAAAAGAAATGATATATGGTAAAACCACACTACCCTTATATAAGGTATTTGGTGTAGATAAAGATGGTAAAGGAACTACATATAAACAATTTCCAGGTTCGGAAAAGTTTATACAAGATAAAATATCTAAAGATTTATCAGATACAACTGTATTCTTTTTAAGAACAAATGCAAAAGATGGTAAATATTTCACTATGACTGGTTATGGGTTAACAGGTATAAATGAAACAACGGGTGATATGAAGTATTCACAATTTAGAATGGGAACAAATTCATCTGGTAGATATAGTTACAATTTTGAAGGTACACAAGAACTTCCATTAGGAAAAGTTAAGTCAGCTTTAAAGATAAAATAAGGGAAAATGGGTGAGAACACAATTATTATGTACTTTTACTAATGAAGCAGACTTTGAATCAGTTTTACAAAACATTCAAGACTCATTTATACTTTATAGTAGAAAAATATTTATTTTAAAATTAAAACCATCACAAGAATTAGTGATTAGTTATAACATCATACCAAACAACGAAAGAAAATTCTTAGGAAGTACTATATTAGCACATCGTAAGAAAGAATCAAACACAATCTATACAATCAATGCACTAAATAGATTGATTGTTGACTTAAATGGTGGTGTTGCAGATAAAACATATAAGATTGATTGGGATAGTTATAAAAACTCCATGATTCTAACTGATGGTGATGGATATAAAATACTAAACACAAGTTTATTCAGAATAGTTAATGTAAATTAAGTTTTATGCAAAAAAGTTATGAAGGTCTTAAAGATATGTTAACATATATCAGAAGACAACATAGGCACAAAGATACTTTTAAATTAGGTGCTGGTAAAAACATTCCAAAAAAATATATTGTACCTAAAGCTATGATTATCGTAGGATATGATGATATTGGACTTGTACAAACTTTCTTAGATTCTCAAGAATTTCAACACATATATATCATAGAAGATTTTACAGACGAACAAGCTATGGAACTCAAATACGCATTTGAGGATAAAGTAAGATTACTGGCTTCAAGTGAAATGTTAGATGTTTTTAGAAGAGCATGGGAAGTTCTTGATTTTGTTTACATTAATAAACCCGCATCTCAACAAATTTGGGAACTCCAAGAAATTTACCCATATCCTAAATTTTGGATAGGTGGTTCAAACTTTGATGAAAAAATTCATCATAATATATTTAAACATTCTAAATCATTAAAATTAAAATTTAAAGACAACCATTGGACATTCTTTTGTGAACAATGGGCATGGTATTGGGAAGGTAATTTAAGAAAACCATACATCAACAAATATGATAAATCAATTCCTCAAAATAAACAACTTAATGGAACGGCAACTTTACAAAAAGGAAAATTGTATAAAATGTATCATCAAGATTTAAGAGTACATACCAACTTTGATGGTAATACTCCATTTATAGATTATTATGATGGTATGCCTCTTTACGATAAGTTACCATTTCCACCATCTAAAATGTTAGAAGATTATTATATGAATTTTGTATCATCAACACCAACCTTAAAAGCGTCATCATTTGGTGATACTTTTGGTGAGGTATTATTACAAGATGATGTTAGAGACTTGGAAGTTGATAATAAATGGAATACGATTAAAAAAGAAAATGATTGGTGGAGTGACATAGAAGAAGTAAATAAAGAACTGAGTGAAAAGTCGTGGATTGACTCTGAAGCAAGTAGGTTTTATTTAGACTTAGAAAAACGCACAGAACGCAGTTAATTAAATATATTTACATATATATAATAGTACTGAAAAGAACAAATAAAAAATAAATAGAAATACATTTGGATTTGTCAACTAAATGTTGTATATTAGTGACTAACTTAATTAATAATAAATAAAAAAGGTAAATTATGGCAATTGATTTAAACGCAATACGCAATCGTCTGAACTCTCTTCAGACCAAAGTAACAAAGACCGACAACTTGTGGAAACCACAACCCGGCAAACAACAAGTAAGGATTCTTCCTTATGTTCACAATCCCTCTAACCCGTTCATTGAACTTTATTTCCATTTTGGATTTGGTGGTAAGAATATTATCAGCCCAAGTTCTTTTGGTGAAGCAGACCCTATCTTAGAGTTTGCAGAAAAGTTGAAAGCAACAGGTGATAGAAACGATTACCAACTTTCAAGAAAACTAACTCCAAAGATGAGAACTTATGTTCCTGTCATTGTTAGGGGTGAGGAATCTGAAGGTGTTAAGTTTTGGGGATTCGGTAAGAATGTATACCAAGAACTTCTTGGATTCTTTGCTGACCCTGATTATGGTGATTTAACTGACCCATTAAATGGTAGAGATGTAACAGTAGAATTTAAAACTGCTGCAGAGTTAGGTAAAACTTATCCTGAAACATACATCAGAGTAAAACCAAACACATCTGCTATTTCAGAGGATAAGAATATATTAGAAACCGCTAAAGACCAAATCGTTCTTGGTGATATGTTCAAAAAAGTTTCTTATGAAGAAATGGAAGGAATGTTAAAAGAATGGTTAGATACAGGTGAAGTTTCTGATAAGAAAGAAGAACCTAAAGTTGAAGTAAAAGAAACTACAACTGCAACTTCTCCAGCCAGTAATGTAAAAGAGGCGTTTGACGACTTATTTAACGAATAACATATGGCAAAGAAGAAGAAAGAATCGGTTCGTGATGAACTATCTTCCATCTTAGCTACCAATCTAAACAAGAAGTTTAAGTCCGCCCACAAGGTGGCTTACTTCTTGGATGGTGGGGAAGAAACTCCGACTGACCTTGATGGTTGGGTATCAACGGGTTCCCCAATGTTAGATTTAGCAATTTCAAACAGACCAAATGGTGGATTACCAATAGGTCGTATTACTGAGATTACAGGTTTAGAAGGAAGTGGTAAATCACTATTAGCTGCACACGCAATCGCAGATACTCAAAAGCAAGGTGGGCTTGGTGTCTATATAGATACTGAAAATGCTTGTAATACTGAGTTTTTAGAGGCAATTGGAATTGACATTCAAAAAATGTTATATGTTCCTCTTGAATCGGTAGAAGATATATTCGAAGCAATCGACTCTATTATAGAATCCGTAAGAGGTTCTGATAAGAAAAAGTTAGTAACAATAGTAGTAGACTCTGTTGCTGGGGCATCAACTAAGGTTGAACTATCAGCAGACTATGACCAAGCAGGTTATGCAACTCAGAAAGCTATTATTATCTCTAAAGCTATGAGAAAGGTTACTAATCTTATTGGTAGAGAACGAATTTCATTAATTTTTACAAATCAGTTAAGAACAAGAATGGGAGTTTCATTTGGCGACCCTTGGACTACAAGTGGTGGTAAAGCAATCGCATTCCACTCTTCTTGTAGGTTAAGACTAAAATCAATGGGACAAATTAAATTAAAAGTTGATGGAGTAGACCAAGTAGTTGGTATTAAAACTCGTGCTCAAGTTATTAAGAATAGAATGGGGCCACCCCTTCGTTCAGTTGATTTTGAAATATATTTTGATAGAGGTATTGACAATTATGGTTCATGGTTACAAATGATGAAAACATATAAGTTAGTATCTATTGCAGGTGCATGGTACACTTATGTCGACAAAGAGACAGGTGAGGAACTAAAATTCCAAGCAAAGAACTTTGAAGGCTTACTCGAAGATAGACCTGAACTAAAAGAGTCTCTTTACAAAGAAATATGTACTTCATATATTATGTCTTACAAGAAAACAAGTGAAGAGGCAAATATTGATAACATTGAAGTAACAGATTTTGATGAATAGTAAATACGCAGAACTTCTTAAAGAAGTAAACGAAGAATATAATACAACTAAAAATGAATCACTTAATGATAGAGTTCTTATCATTGATGGTCTTAATCAATTCATCAGAGTATTTGGAGCAGTACCTGCTTTAAATGATGATGGTGAACATTGTGGTGGTGTGACAGGTTTTCTCCTGTCCACTGCTGCAACGATTAGAAGATTGAAACCAACTCGTGTTATTATAGTCTTTGATGGGAAGGGTGGTTCAAATAGAAGAAAGTCCGTATATAAAGGATATAAGGAAGGTAGAACAGGTTTAACTAAGTTAAATAGACTTGCAGGATATGAAGACTTAGAAGACCAACAAGTATCTATGAGAAATCAATTTAAGAGACTTATAGAATACTTACAGATACTACCAATAACAATGACTTATATTGATTATGTTGAGGCAGATGATATTATAGCTTATCTTGCAAATCACTACTTTGAAAAACAAGTTACAATTTTATCATCTGACAAGGACTTTTTACAATTAGTAAATCATAGAATTCAAGTTTTTACACCTACAAAAAAGAAAATGTATACTGAAAAAGAAGTTAGAGAAGACTTTGGAGTAAGTGCACAAAATCTTATATTTTATAGAGTTATAATGGGTGACAAGTCCGACAATATAAAAGGTGTAAATGGTGTTGGTATTAAAACAATAGAATCTAAAATGAAGTTTTTAACTGAAAATGACCTTTCTTTAGACACATTCATTGAGAAATGTTCCTCAGAGTGTGATGACAAATTGTCAGAAAAGTTAAAGAATAATTTAGACACTATTAATATGAACTATGGGTTAATGCAATTGGCAGACCCTGATATATCATCATCAATAAAGTCAAATGTTAGGGACTTAATGGATGTACATCAACCTAAACTAAACTTAGTAGAGTTTAAAAAAATGTTTATGTATGACAAATTATATACCGCATTTGCAAATGTAGATTCTTGGTTAAGAAATTCATTTACATCATTAGATAATTATCTCGCAAATCACTTTGATAAATCAAAATAATTTCGTATATTAGAACAATATGGAAAAATTAGGAAGTAAATTCAGCACCTCATTTCAGAATAAGATTATATCTTGTATATTATCAGATAGGTCTTTTACAAGACAGATATATGATATTATTAAACCAGAGTATTTTGATTCTGAGGCTTCAGAGTGGTTAGTAAAAACAATCCTAAATTATTTTAACGAGTTTGAGAAAATGCCAACCTTAGATGTTCTCAAAGTTAAAATAAATCCAATAGAAAGAGATGTATTAAAAACTTCGGTAGTTGATACATTAAAGTTTGCTTGGAATCATTTAGAAAGTAAAGATTTGGAGTTTGTAAAAGAAGAATTCCTTGATTTCTGTAAAAATCAGTCTATTAAAAACGCAATCTTAGATTCAGTACCATTATTAGAAAGTGGTAAATATGATATGATAAAAAAGAATATTGACACTGCGATGAAGGCAGGACAAGATTCTGATATTGGTCATGAATATAAATCTATGATTGTGGAAAGATATGAAGATACAGTAAGAAATGTGGTTTCTACTGGTTGGCAAGTTATTGATGAAATTACACAAGGTGGTTTTGGTAAAGGAGAGTTAATTCTTTTTGCAGCACCTCCTGGTATTGGTAAATCTTGGTCCTTAATAAACATTGGTGTAAACGCAATGAAAAAGGGGAAAATAGTAGCACACTATACCCTTGAATTGAATGAAGGTTATGTGGGACAAAGATATGACGCAGTACTAAGTGGAGTCGCAGTAGGAAACTTAAAATTTAATATGGAAGATGTTAAAAAATCAGTAGAATCTGTAAAAGGTGATTTGGTTGTAAAACATTATCCAACCAAAACTGCAGGTGTAACTTCATTAAAGGCTCATATGGATAAAATGATTTTACAAGGGAAAAGACCCGATGTAGTCATAGTTGATTATGCAGATTTATTGAGAGGGCCTACAAAAGAGAAGAGACACGAAGAGTTAGAAGAAATTATTGAAGACCTTCGTGGTATGGCAGGTGAGTATGAAGTTCCTGTATATACTGCGTCACAAATAAACAGAAGTGGTGCAGAAGATGATATAATTACAGGTACAAAAATAGCTGGTTCATTTTCTAAGATGATGACTGCTGATTTCGTGGTATCGTTATCTCGTAAAATTGAAGATAAACTCGCAGGTACGGGTAGATGGCATGTAATCAAAAATAGGTTTGGACCTGATGGAATGACATTTCCATCTAAGGCAAACTTTTCAACAGGTCAAATTCACATTTACAATGATGATTCCATTGATGGTAAAAGAGCTACTAACCAGATGAAACAAGGGGAGAGTTTAGTAAGAAAAGAATTAGCGCAAAAATATAAAGAAATGTCGGGTGATATAGATTTTTAATCATATATATTATCACCGACTATAACAAAAGTATAATCTAAAAATTTATAAAAATACTATGGCATTATTTGAAAATCGTATTCCGTTTAAACCATTTGAATATCCCGAATATTATACAGAAGGTTGGTTAAAACAAGCACAAGCTTTTTGGTTACATACGGAAATACCAATGCAAGGTGATATCAAAGATTGGAACGAACATCTTACACCTGAAGAAAAAAACTTAGTCGGTAATATCTTACTTGGATTCGCACAAACAGAATGTGCAGTATCAGATTATTGGACAGGTTGGGTTACAGAGTGGTTTCCAAAACACGAAATAAAACAAATGGCTATGATGTTTGGTTCACAAGAAACCATTCACGCAACGGCATATTCATATTTAAACGAGTCTCTTGGATTAGAAGACTTTGAAGCATTCTTACACGAACCTGCGACTGCAGAGAGATTTGAGAATCTAGCAAGTATAACAAACAGATACACTTGGGAAGACCTTAAAGATAACGCAGACGCAAGAAAAGAAGTAGGAAAATCATTAGCAATATTCTCAGCATTTACAGAGGGTGTGGCGTTATATTCTTCATTCGCAGTACTTTATTCATTTCAAATGAGAAATAAGTTAAAAGGTATTGGCCAGCAAATGAAATGGAGTGTAAGGGATGAATCTCTACATTCTAAGATGGGTTGTCAATTATTTAGACATATGTGTGAAGAATACCCTGAATTATTAGAACAATGTAAAGAATCAATTGAAGAAGCGGCTAAATTAATAGTTGAACTTGAATTAAAATACATTGATAAAATGTTTGAATTAGGTGATTTAGAAAACCTTAAAGCAGATGACCTAAAAGAATTTATTAAAGAAAGAACAAATACAAAATTAAAAGAGTTAGGATATGATGGTATCTTTGACTTTGATAAAGAAAAAGCAGGTAATTTAGATTGGTTCTACCACTTAACAGGTGGACAAACACATACGGACTTCTTCGCTATCAGACCTACTGATTATAGTAAGGCAAATGAAGGTGAAGATTGGGACGACATATTTTAAGAAAAATTAGTTATGAAAAATCACGCAGAACATTTAGAGTGGGAAATTGGTACGGATTTTCCTGTTTGGGCAAATACAGAAATATATGTAAAAACCATATCAAATGGTTACTTACTACCTGGTGAAAAACCAAAAGACGCATATTGGAGAGTATCAACGGCAGTTGCAAGAAGACTTAACAAACCTCAACTTGCGTCAAAATTCTTTGATTACATATGGAAAGGTTGGTTAAATCTAGCGTCACCCGTATTATCTAATACTGGCACCGATAGAGGATTACCTATCTCTTGTTTTGGTATTGATGTAGGTGATAGTATCTACGAGATTGGTACTAAAAACTTAGAAATGATGTTACTTGCAAAGCATGGTGGTGGAGTAGGTGTTGGTGTAAATCAGATTAGACCAGCTGGTACTAATATTACACAAAACGGAACATCTGATGGTGTTGTACCATTCTGTAAAATTTATGATTCTACAATCCTTGCAACAAACCAAGGAGCAGTTAGAAGAGGTGCGGCATCTGTAAATCTAAACATAGAACATGATGATTTTGATGAGTGGATTGAAATCAGAGAACCTAAAGGTGATGTAAACAGACAATGTATGAATCTACATCAATGTATTGTTGTTGGTGATAAATTCATGAGACAATTAGAAGATGGTGTGCCTGAAGCAAGAAGAAGGTGGGGTAAAGTACTCCAAAAGAGAAAAGCAACAGGTGAACCATATATAATGTTTAAGGGTAATGTAAACAAAGCAAATCCTACGATGTACAAAGACAACGGACTAAAAGTGTTTATGACAAACATATGTTCCGAAATTGTACTACATACAGACGAATCACATAGTTTTGTTTGTTGTTTATCTTCACTTAACTTGGCAAAGTACGATGAGTGGAAAGATACAGATTTAATTTATACGGCAATCTATTTCTTAGATGGTGTCCTTTCAGAGTTTTTACAAAAAGCAAAAAACATGAGAGGTTTTGAAAACGCAGTTCGTTCAGCAGAAAAAGGTAGAGCATTAGGTTTGGGTGTTTTAGGATGGCACACTTACTTACAAAGAAAAGGTATATCATTTGAAGGATTACCTGCTCAATTTGAAACTCGTAAGATTTTTTCTCAGTTAAAGATAGAATCAGAAAGAGCAAGTAGAGATTTAGCTACCGAATATGGTGAACCATTATGGTGTAAAGATAGTGGATTTAGAAACACACACCTAAGAGCAATTGCTCCTACTGTTTCTAATTCTAAATTAAGTGGTAATGTATCCGCAGGAATTGAACCTTGGCCTTCCAATGTATTTACGGAACAAACGGCAAAGGGGACATTCATCCGTAAAAACCTTGAATTAGAAAAGGTATTTAGAAAAGTGGGTATAAATAAAAAAGCTACTTGGGATAAAATTTTAGAAGATGGTGGTTCAGTTCAAGATATAAAAGAATTGGATGATTGGGGATATGTGGATGGAAAGCTCTTAAAAAGAGAAGACATTCCTCAAGAGGCATTTGATAAAGACCAAGTATTTTGGGTCAAAGATGTATTTAAAACTTTCAAAGAGATTAATCAGTTAGAATTAATCAGACAAGCAGGTGTTAGACAACAATATATTGACCAATCAGTTTCGTTGAATCTGGCGTTTCCATCTGAAGCAAGTCCAAAGTGGATAAATCAAGTCACTATGGAATCTTGGAAACAAGGAATCAAAACTTTGTATTATATGAGAACTGAGTCTGTCCTTCGTGGTGATATCGCAGCACGAGCATTAGACCCAGATTGTGTATCCTGTGATGGTTAAAATAGGTAAATAAAATGAAAGAATATTTGTATTTTTCAGCACCATGGTGTAGTCCATGTAAGATGTTGAGTCCCGTAATGGAACAAGTGAGTAACACTATTCCTGTAAATAAAATAAATGTAGATGAACAACCAGACTTCGCACAAAGGTACGGAATTAGAAGTGTACCAACGGTAGTACTGTTAGAAGGTGGACAAGAAGTTAAAAGACATATTGGTGTAAAACCTATAAATGAGTATTTATCTGCTTAAAAATTAATAATTAGTTATGAAGAACACGACTGCAAAGTTTTGTTTTAACACAATGGTAAATAATGAATCTCATGTAATTGAGAGGATGTTAGAAAGTGTATACCCGTATATTGACTATTGGGTTATTCAAGATAATGGTTCAACTGATGGAACTCAAGATATTATCAAAAACTTTTTTAGTAAAAAAGGAATACCTGGTTTTCTTTATCAATTAGATTGGTGGAAAGGTCATGGAATAAACAGAGACCATTGTTTAAGAACTGCGTTAGAGGCAGACCATGGGTGTGATTGGATACTAAGAGTTGACGCAGATGAACAATTACAAGTTGACAATGACTTTGATTGGTCTGTATTTAATGACACTTCAATAGAAAGTTGGAATGTCCCATGTCAAGGTCCTGGTGTTATGTATTTCAGAACTTGGATATGGAACACAAACTTACCTTGGAGATTTTATCCTGAAAAAGCACACGAAACAATTTACCTAAACAAAGATAATGTAGGTGAAGATTTTCAAAGAGTACAATTAGATAAAAAATTTAGACATATATTAACCAATGATGGGCAGACTTGGTTACAACCTATGAAGTTTTTAAAAGACGCACTAAATTTAGAACTTGATACAATTCCAAATAATAAAGTCTTAGAAGATAATTATCATCTTTTTTACATAGCTAAATCATACCATGATACATTAAATGATACTTTTCCATTTGGTGAAGAACATAGAGAAGAATTTGCAAGAAGATGTGTATTTTACTTCAAACAACATCTTTATAAAGTAAATCCAAAGTATAAAGAAGAAAAAGTAATCACAACAACAAATGATGAATTTTGTTATTGGGATTGTTTAGGTATTGGTAATGTTTATATGATAATTGGACAACAACAACGAGCATTAAAGTGGTATGAAAGAGCTCATGATTTTTGCCCTTCAAGGAATGAGGGATTTGTAAAAATAGCAGAAATTCACGAAAGTAATAAAAACTATTATAGTATGTTACAATCTACAAAAATGTTGATAGATACAAATAGAAAAAACCCATTCCCAAGATTTCAGTTTTTAATCGAAGATGACGCATATAGTGATACAAGTAATTATCCACATGAACTTCATCAAAAAGCATTAGAAGGTATTGATGGCTAAATATGATTATGTAATAGTAGGTGCAGGTTTCTTTGGTGCAGTATGTGCATATGAACTTAAAGAAAAAGGTAAAAAAGTTTGTGTTATTGAAAAAAGAGACCACATAGGTGGTAATTGTTATACTGAAGAAATAGAAGGTATTCATGTACACAAATATGGACCACACATATTTCATACAAATAATGAGAGGATTTGGCATTGGGTAAATCAATTTGTAGACTTTCATCAATTTCAACTCAATATAGTTGCAAACTACAATGGTGAAATATATCCATTACCTTTCAATATGTATACATTTAATAAAATGTGGGGTGTTAAAACTCCTGAAGGTGCAAAAGAAAAGATTGAATCACAAAGATTTGAGGGTACTCCATATAACTTAGAGGAACAAGCACAATCTCTTGTTGGTAAAGACATTTACGAAAAGTTAATAAAAGGTTATACCGAAAAACAATGGATGAAACCAGCTAAGTTGTTACCAAAGTCAATTATCAAAAGACTACCTGTTAGATTTACATATAATAACAACTATTTCAATGACAAATATCAGGGAATACCAATCGGTGGATATACTCAGATTTTTGATAGATTATTAGAAGATATAGAAGTATTTACAGAAACAGATTATTTTGACAAAAAAGACTTTTGGGATGGGTTGGGTGATAAAGTAATTTATACAGGTCCGATTGATTTATATTTTGATTACAAGTATGGTGACTTAGAGTACAAATCTTTACATTGGATGAGTAAGATGTATAAATCAAAAGATAACTATCAAGGGTGTGCATTAATGAACTATACAGATTCAGAAACACCATATACAAGAGTGATAGAACATAAACATTTTGATAATCAAAATCAACAAGGAACTTATGTTAGTTGGGAATATCCACAACCTTATGAAAGAGGAGTAGAACCATATTATCCTGTAAATGATAAAACTAACAATGAGATATATCAAAAGTATAAAAAATTAGCCGATAGTCAAGACAAAGTTATATTTGGTGGTAGATTAGCAGAATACAAATATTATGATATGCACCAAGTAATCGCATCGGCACTTAAGAAAGTAGAAGACTTATGATTGTAATAGATAATTTTATAAAAGACCAACAACTATTAGATGACCTAAAAAATGACACAACATTTTTTAACACAAAAGGTTATATGTGGTGGGATGGTTGGTGGAACTCGCCTGCAAATACAATTAAAAAAAGATTGATACAATATATTTGGGGTGAAAACTCACCATACCCATCAGTCGATGTTATTGGATTTGAATATTGGATTGGTGTTTACTCTGAAAATGAAGAAAGAGATGAATTACCATTTCATTTTGATAAAGATGAGTATTGGTATAACCAAACAAAAGAAATAATTACACCTGTAATTGGTACTGTTTTCTATCCATGGGAAAATGATATAGATGGTGGTTATCTTGAAATATACCCACATGGACAAGATGGTGAACCTGAAAGGTTAGAACCAAAATATAATAGATTAGTTATATTCCCCGCAGGTCAACATCCACATAGAGTTACAAAGGTTACTCGTGGAACAAGAAGAGCAATCGCAATAAATCTGTGGGATATAATACCATCAGGTGTAAGAAATGGTGATTTATTTTTGGAAAATTAATAAAAATTTCGTATATTAATGAAAAGGTTTAGAATGGCATTAAGAGGTGAATTACATCCACAACATAAATTAACTGAAAGACAAGTAAGGTCTATCCGTAAATTATGGCAAGTGGGTCATCGTAATATCAGAGTATTAGCAAGAAATAATGGAGTATCAACTACTAACATAAGAAAAATTGTTAGAGGTGAAACTTGGAAACACTTACTATTTGGTGAGTTTAACGAGTATCAATGAAAATAAAAGGGAAAGAGTATACAGATATATCAAAATTATCTATACGACCTATCTCAAAATCAGTAGCAAAAGACATTATCATAAAAAACCATTATAGTGGTATATGGACAAAAGTCAGTTATTGTTTAGGTTTATATGTCGAAGATGATACACACTCTTTCTTTTCGGCAACAGATAAACTAATAGGGGTTGCAACATATGGTGACCCGATAGGAAGACACTCTGGTCAATCAATATCAGAGTTATTAGATAGAAAAGAAGTCTTAGAACTAACAAGATTATTTGTATTTGATGGATATGGATGTAATATTGAAAGTTGGTTTGTAGGACAAACATTTAAGTGGTTAAAAAATAATGCAAAACACATTAGA
>MDTB01007566.1_pt1 | contig 19155 bp, 15 predicted proteins | sample 811161 | NCBI WGS metagenome assembly MDTB01 (sample SAMN05326650, study PRJNA326480) | marine metagenome | isolation source: seawater | place: Mediterranean Sea | collected 2009
ATCTAATTTGGAAATTTTAAAATTATCAGGAATCGGATTATACGATAATAAAAACTTTAAATATTTATATTCTTTGTAGAAATATTCAAATTTTTCTTGAAAATGATTTTTATCTAGTCCCAAAGCAAGGATACTAATTTGTTTATCCATCCCCGTTATCGTTAATAAATTTATTGTAACTATTATATGTCTCTAAACCCTCAGCATTGATTTTAAAAATTAGATCACAATTTTGTAAAGTTGTTATCCTGTGAGCAATTATTAATAGGGTTGTGTTATTGGAAAACCTTATTATATTATCCATTACTTTTTTTTCTGTTTTATGGTCTAATGCGCTTGTGGCCTCATCTAAAATCAAAATTTCAGGATTATTATAAAGTGCTCTGGCAATACCTATCCTTTGCATTTGCCCTCCAGAAATTTTTATCCCTCTTTCTCCAATTTTTGTAAAATATCCATTTTCAAGGCTATGTATGAAATCGTTTAGATATGCTATTTTAGAAACTTCTTCCAGTTTTTTGATATCTACTAATGATTTATCATTGCAAAAAGCAATATTTTCTGCAATTGTTGAGTCAAACAAAAAAATATTCTGTGAAACAGTGTTTATTTTTTCCTTCCAATTATTTAAGTTTGAGGCTACTAGTTTTTTATTATCGATCAAAATTTCACCCTTTGTTGGTTCCAAAATCCCCGATATAATATCAATTAATGTACTTTTTCCGCTTCCTGTCTCTCCAACAAATCCAATTTTTTGACCTTTTTTAATTGTCAAATTAATTTTTGAAAGAGAAAATTCATTTTCACTGTATCTGAAATTTATATCTTTCAATGTAATTTTTTCACTAAAAGCCAATTCTTTATGTATTTTTTCATCTATAAATAATGGAGATTTTTTATTGATATTTAAATAATTAATCACTCTTTTTACAGAATCATTGCTTGACTTTACTCTAGTAATGTTAACAAACAAATTATTTACTATTGGAAGTAATTTTTGAATGGTAAAAAGAAATGTAACAATTAATGGTATTAGAACTGATAAATTATTTTCATCTTCACTAAAAATATAAACTGTAAATACAACAGTAATTAAAATAAGATATTCAAATATTAATTTTGGTATCTGACCAATAAATTCTACCATTGAAATTGAATTCAAATACTCTTTAGTTATTTTATTGTAGGATTTGTAAAAAATTACCTGTGCACGATTTAATATCATTATTTTAATTGCCCCAATTGATTCCTGAATTATTTTAATAAGTTGTGAATAATTTTGATTTTGAATATTACTATATTCTTTAAGCCTTTTATTAGTTAAGAATATTACAACTAAATAAAATAAAAATAAACTTATCAATAGAATAATAGAAGCCTTTGGATCAACTAAAATAGACCCAATCATAATAAATAATATCATTAATACCGAGTTAATTATTACCATGATAGGTAAAAGTAAATTTGAAGCTACACCAAAAGATTTTGTTATACCTGTAATTATATCACCCGAATTATGATTTATATGAAACTTATAAGGTTCATTTATTATTCTCCAATAGATTAAAGATGATATTTCATGTATAATAGTTCTTGATAATGTAGCTCTTAGATAAATAAGAAATAATCTAAAAGAATATGATAAAGTTGTCAATATAAAAAAAGCTATTGTTATTGGTAAAAACAATTCAACCGCCTCGTTTATTTTATAATACGCAAAGTAAGGTTTAAAAAACTTGTTTTCTAAAAGCATTGATGGCTCAACAAATACAGTTACAAAAGGAAAGACAGCACCAATACTGAAGACCTCAAGTAAAGAACTAATTAAAGTCAGAAAAAGTAGTACTAATAAGTTTAACTTTCTTTTCCTTGGGATGTTCGGCCAAAGCAATTTTATAGCCTCGATCATTTAAAATAATTCTTTTAAAACCAATTTTTTACCATATGCAGTTTTCCTGAAATCATCAGTCTGAATTTTAACAAAAACTGTTTTAAATACCCTCTTTTAATTTTATTTGGATGAAATTCACAAAATATCATATTGATATTTTTAAAAGCTTTTTTGTACAAAAGATGATTAATGATTTCATATTCTGATCCCTCAACATCCATTTTAATTAAAACTTTACCATTTATCGATTTGATAAAATCAGCGATATCTATCGTTTCACAAATAATTGTATTTCTCGAATCAATATTTGATTTTGACTTATTTAATGTTGACGAAGTATGAGATTTAGAATTTTCCCAATCATTATGCCTAAAAAGAATTGATTTTCCATTATCTAACCAAGCAGCTTTATTGTAGATATTCAAAAATTCTGATTTTATTAATGAAAGTTTATTGAAAGCTTCTGGCTCGGGCTCAAAAGCATGAATAGGTTTATTGTATTTTATCAACTGCTTTGTTATGATTCCAACATTAGCTCCCAATTCGACAATAACATCGCAGTTATTAATCTGATTTAGAAATTGTTGCAGTATTTTATTATTCTTATCTGACATTTCACAAATTATTTTCTATATAATCTAGATTTAAAATTCTTTTTGGGTCTAAACTTATCATGGGACTTGATTTTAAAAAGGTATGTTTATTGTGAAAGATCCAATTTAATGGCGGGTTTCTAAATGAAGTTCTTGAAGAAAAATTAGCATAAAGAACTTTTCTAGCCTTAATTGGATTCCTTGAGCCCCTGTGTAAGCAATTTACTGTATCAACAAAATAAATTGACCCTTTAGGTCCAACCAATACTTTTCTATTTGGCTTTTTACCAAGCACATCTTTAAGTCTATCATCGTGAGAAGAATAATTTTTTGATTCTTGTCCCCAACTATAGTTTACTTTTTTCATTATTAATTTCGAATCATTCTTCTCTATTAGTTCTAAGGGCCCCATGTCAGAATCCACATTATCAACAAAAACAAAAATCTTCACAAGCTTATTGTCATCAAAATCAGAATGAAAAAGTTGAGACCCTTTAAAATTATCACTGTTTGAAGGTGGGGAGTAAAGTAATTTAAGTTCTGTTAATAAGGGTATATCGTTTAAATAATTTGAAATAATATTAATAAATAAAGGATTGGTAAAAAATTTATGAAAAGACGTTATCTCTTTTGGAAAATTAGAAATATCAATATTCCTTAAATATTTTTTATCTGATCGGTTTTCATTGAATTCACTTTCAAAAATACGCCTTGCAGAATTTATCGCATTTTTCTTTAAATTAAGAATATCTTTATTTAGTTTATTTTCATTGAATTTTACCCATCCAAGCCTATCAAGGTTATTATAAACTGAAGTAAGTTCTATTTTCTTGTTTTTTGAACCAACTTTGTTACTTTTAATTCTTCTAATTAATTCAAAAAAATACTTGAAAAAAAATCTTGAAAAATTTGTTCTATACCATTTAGAAAAAACTTTATTTAATCCGTAAAAAATAATTTTTTCAAAAAATGAGGATTTTGAGTCTTTCATAACTAATTATTGAATTCCCAATTATATACAATTTGATTATTAATGTTACTTGCAAATCTTCCCCTATAATAATCTCTATTTAAAAGCTCTTCTTTTGACAACTCTCTTGTCATTTCACCCAATGTTTTCGACCAATTTGGGTGTTCAACCTCAATTTTTTTAATCATTTCATATCGACTCAATTTTGAGAAATTTACAAGCTCATTCAATTGTTTTGGATTTATTGATACAGGTCCATCTTTGCTTTCATTACTTTTCAAAACAGTGAAATGCCTTTCAATACAGGAGCTGCCAAGAGCTAAAGCAATTTTACTCGCTGTTATACCTGTATTTTCAACATTTGTATGATCAGAGTAACCAACCTTATTTGTAAATTTTCTTAAAAAATCCATTCTTCTTAGATCAAGTTTTTCAAGAGGTGTTGGATAAATAGTTGTACAATGCAAAAAATAAAATGGTTTATCTTGAAGTAATGATGCTGTTTTCTCGATTTCGTCATCGAAAGTAGCTCCTGTTGATATAAAAATATTACTCCAATATTTTTTTGCTTCTTTTATAAGAGGTAATGATGCACAATCATAACTTGCTATCTTAATTGCCTCAAAACCAAAATCTTTTACTTCGTGGAGTGAGTTTATAGAAAATGCGGTAATCATAGGTGCAATTCCAACTTTTTTGCACTCATTAGCAAACCAATATTCTTGTTCTAAATTTAAATCTATTTTTTTTAATCTTTCATATTCTTCCCTGAAAGGTCTTTTAATGCATGTTGTTTCTCCACTTTTATTTATTTTTCCACTATTAAAACGTGATCTGTTTGTTAATTCACTGGATCTTATTGCTTGAATTTTTACATAATCTGCACCACTTTTAGCAGCTTCATAAATTTGTTGTTTAAGTATTTCTGTGTCGCCATTATGATTTTGACAACATTCAGCTATAATTATGGCTTTCATAAATATTCTTTTAAAAATAAATTAGTTACAAATTCTCTAGTTCTTTTAACTGATTCCTTTCCATATCCACCGATATGCGGAGTTATAATCAAGTTATTATTTGTTTTTGAATATTCTATTAAATCATTTTTAATCTTTGTTGATTTATTCCAGGTTGAATCATTATTAAGTACATCTAGAGCCGCACCTTTGATTTTACCGTACTTTAATGAATTAATAAGGGCTTTCTCATCAATAAACTCTCCTCTTGAAGTATTAATTAAATAAGCTCCTTTTTTAAATTTTGCCAACTTATCAGAATTAATAAATCTATGATTTTCTTGCTTACATGATATTAATAATATTATATAATCAGATGATTTCAATAATCCTGTTAATTCACAAATGTTAATATATGAAGGGGCATTTTTAAATGCTTCGTTATCGATATCATTGGCTAATATTTTCATACCAAATGCATTGGCATATTGAGATACAATTCTTCCTAATCTTCCAAAACCAATAATTCCAAGTGTTTTCTTATCTAATTCATCCGATAAAAAGAGATTTCTATCCCAAGTATTTATTTTTTTAACTGAGTTTATTGATGGATACAAATTTTTTGATATTGACAATAAAAGTGCCCATGTGTGTTCGGCTGTTGACTTTACATGCTTAAGAAAGTCAACCTCACCTTGTAAGCCTATAATTTTTATATCATATTTTTGAGCATATTCAACGTCTATATGATTATAACCAGTCGTTGGTGTAACAATACACTTTAAATTTTTTTGGTTGACAATTTGAGATTTACCTAAGAATAAGCCAAGTCTTGTGAAAATAACATCAAATTGATTTGTTTCAAGAAACGAATCAAAATCTTCTTGGAGGTTAAAATCCTTGAAAATTAACTCGTGTGATTTTCCAAGATTATTTAATGCATCTTCAGAATACCTATTTTTTTCAAGATGTAAAATCTTTTTTACCAAGTACTATTTTTTAATTACTGCCCATCTTTCAAAGTCTCCAGGAATATGTTCACATTTAAATGGCTTTTCTTTAATTTTATTAAAAAATTCATCACTTGCAATCCTTGCACCTGGAAACTTAAGTGAATAATATTCATCTAAGTAGACAAAGCCATCTTTATTTAGCCTTTCGAAAACAAATGGTAACGAGACTTTATATCCTTCATATAAATCACAATCAATTAAGCTGGCAAAGAAGGAGATGTTTTTAAATTTTTCATTTGATTTACTCATTGTATTTTTAAAATCTCCTTTAATTAGTTTAATATTATCAAGGCCTAAGTAATGTATTTTTCTTTTTAATTCATGTATTGAATTATTTGAAAAATCTCCAGAAGAGGAAATATTTTTTGCATTCAATTCAGTATTACTTAAAAATTCTTTATGCTGAATATTTAATTTAAATTCATTAAAATGTTCTTCAGTGATTAAACCATTTTTATATAGCATCTCAAACTTTTCAAGCTCATCATTCTTATGGTATTCTGGAAAGCCCTCAAATGTATCAAATCCCCAAACTGTTTTTGAACTCTTAAGCTCTTTTAACAACATTCCTGTGGCTAAAATCGAAAAACCTCTGTATACTCCCACTTCACAAATATCCCCGTCAATTCTCTTATGATTCTCTTTAATAAAATCGTAATATGTTTTTAATTTTCCTGGTTTCTTATAATTATCTATTCCAAGAACATTGTATTCCCAATCTTTAATTAAATCTTTCAACTTTTATTTTTTATTAATTGCCACTTCGCAAAATCCAAATCTTGGTTAGAATCAATATTTATAGATCTATGGTAAGGCATTTCATATGCAAAGCTTGAACGGCCTTTAAATGAACCTGACAATAAAGTTTCCCTTTTAGTTAAATAAATTGCACCATTTCTAATAAACATTGGTCTTAATTCTTGTCTATTCTGGTTTTCTTTAGCCTCACAAAAATCAGGATCAATCAGTAACCCCCCTTTTATAAATTTCATTCTAGCTGGATGATAACTTCCAACATTTACAACACTGATTACACTATCTATGTTATTTTGTTCATTAATAATATCTAAACAATTATTAATATCAGTTGAACTTCTAAATGGTGTTGTTGGCTGAAGATAAATAATTGATTCAAAAAAAGAATTTGTGATTTTCTCCATCTGGATAAGTCCGTGTATAGCTACATCTATTGAATTTGAGTTATCCCTAGCTAATTCTTTAGGTCTTAAAAATGGTACTAATACACCTAGCTTTTTTGATATTGAAGCAATTTCTTGATCATCTGTACTAACAATTAGCTTTTCTATATTTGAATTAATTGCAGCATGAATTGTATGTTCTAGGAGAGACTTCTCTCCTAAGATTTTTAAATTTTTCCTTTTAATCCCCTTTGATCCTCCTCTAGCCGGAATAATTCCTAAAATTGACATTTAACTTTATGATTTAGTGATTGATTCTTTAATATCACTTAGTCCTATATAGACCGATGGTCGAGATGATATAATATCATGATAATGAAATAGATTCCACCCATCAAATATTATTGGATTCTCTTTCATAGACCTAACCATTTCAAATTCATTTATTTTTTCGAAATTTTTATGATTATTTAAAAATAAAATAACATCAAATTTTTCAAACCCTAATTTGATATCATGAAAAATAATTCCTTCAGCGTTAATTTCTTCTTTAGTCGCTACTTCATCATAACCATATATGTTACAATTTTCCTTTTTAAAAATTTTAGCTATTTCAAGAGAAATTGAATCTCTTATATCACCTGTCTCTGGGTTTCCTTTAAAAGCTAGTCCACAAAATAAAATATTTATATCCTTGATTTTTTTCTTAACAATATTCGACGCTTTTTTAATTCTTGAGAACACAAAAGAATGCATTGATTCATTTACATGTCTACTGTTTGAGAAAAAATTGTCTTCCATTAAGGCTTCTTTAGCAACATACGAAAATATATATGGATCTTTTGTTAAACATGGTCCTCCAACACCTGGACTTGGATTGGGAACCTTATCTCTTACATATCCCTTGTTTGAGTTCATAATTAATCTATGAGCATTAATATTAAATTTAGCGGATAATTTTGCTACTTGATTTGAAAAAGCAAAAATGTAGTCTCTAAAACTATTATTAATTAGTTTCACCATTTCGGCTTCTTCAAGACTCTCAACTGTAACAATAGTCGAAGTAATATCTCTGAAAATAGCTGATGTTGCATTTACTGAATCATTGTTATAACCTCCAATGATTTGTGGTAAACTCCTAAGTTCTTTTAATGCTGAGCCCTCAGCGGTTCTTTCTGGAGCAAAAGATAAATGAAAATCTATTCCACAAACCAATCCAGATTTTTTTTCTAAAATTACTTTAGCAATTTTCCTTGTAGCACCTACAGGTACAGTTGATCTCAAAATTACAAGATTACCATGCTTTAACTTTAAACCAACTTGTTCACAAGAATTCTTAAGATATGATAGATTTGGTTCAAAAGTATTTGAGGAGTTTTTAGATACGGGAGTACCTACTGATATAATAAATACGTCACTGTAATTAGTTTCAGAAGTAAAGTTAAGGTTTCTATTTACGCTTTCTTTAAGAATTTCGGTTAAACCATTCTCATGTATATATGATTCGCCTTTTTTGAGTAGGTTTAATTTTTTTATATTAGATTCAACCCCAACTATATTGAAACCTGATTCTGCCATTACAATTGCAAGAGTCAATCCAACATAGCCCATCCCTACAATAGTAATATTCCTATGCATTGCTACTTTTTGTTCCCATAATTGATGATAGCTGATAATTTTTTCTGGAACCCCTTTTTTGTCTACTAAGACAATTTTATCTAAAAATTTCGAAGACTTTCTTCCTCTTAGTTTTAATTCTTTCGGTAGTTCTTGTAATATCTCTGTTACACTTTTGGTAGAATTAAAAACTACTGGCGATAAGATCATATACGGTTCAGCCTTTGAATTAAGATTTGCCCCTTTAAGAAATGCCCTTCTAATATCACCTTCAGAAATAACCCCAATGAGATTCATTTTTTTATCTACAAATAAGCCTATTCCACTAGGTAAATTGAATTTTGAAGCTTTATCAAACTTTTCTAAAACCTGTTTAATTGTAGTTTTATTTGAGCAAAAAAGTTTTGAAATATTTTTTTTCATTTTAATACCTCATTTATTATTTTTTCGGAGGCTAATATATGTCCATCCATTTTTTGAGATTTAATTTCTTCAATACAATCATTTAATTTATCCCTTGAATTTATATAATTATTTATTCTGATATAATCCTTGTCTTCGATATCTTTATTATCTAGCATAATACTTATTCCAATCCCTTTAGAAACAACTTTTTTTGAATTAAAAATGATTTCAGAATTTTTATTATTGGAAACAGCAATAACTGGAATTATATATGACATACAATCAGTTAGGATTCCAATTCCAGGTCTGCATATAGCTACATCAATTTTTTTAAAACTTTCTTCAGAGAAATCAAATTCAAAAATATTGGTTAAAAAAGATTTACTTTTGGTTTTTAACTTTCTAATTAATTTAGAATCTAAAAAAAAATTTTTGCTGTTATTTTCATATGCCAATCTTTTAACCAATTTTATGAAAAAAAGATCTAATTCTTCCGTACCACCTGAAGTAATAAGTATATTATTAAAAAGGATGAATTTTTCGTAAACTCTCCTAGACTCAAACCAAGGTACTGGAAAAATTCTAGTATTTTTCCTAACAGTTTCATTGTACATATTATCTACTGCTATCATTTCAGGGGAATATCTTTTTAATATACTTTTCTCATATTCTGAAATTTTGTTCGGTTTTTTATTATAGTTATTAATTACATCTAGCCATAAAAATGATCCCATCAAAATAGTCTTTTTATCGTTGATTAATGGAGCTACATGATTATCAGATACAATCAAATCACTATTCAACAAAGTTTTATCAAATTTGAATTTTGAAGCCCATTCTATATATTGAGAGAAATTAAGCTTATCAAATTTTAGCCAATTTGGCTCATTTTCCATCAAACTTGTGTTTATTTTTATTCTTTTTAATTTTGATTTAATATTAGATTTTAAAAAATCTATTCTTGAAGAATTACATATAACATTAAATGAAAATTTCAAATTTCTGTTTATTAACTCATTTAATACTTTTGCTGATCTCTTTGTATGACCAAAACCATTAGAACAGATAATAAAACTGATACTCTTCAAATTATTTTAAGTAATAGCTTGTTTAAACAACACAATATGTTCTCTATCGGCTAAAAATTTAGAAGCTAGATAGAAACTAACTTTACGGCCAATTAAAATCTCAATTTTATCCTCTAATTGAGCTATATATTCCATATTAAGATCTTTCCCTATTAAAAAAACTTCAATTAGACCACTATCATTGCCCTTGGCATAATCTCCAACTAAAATGATTTTATCAACATCTCCCATTCGGTCAAGAACAGTCTCTACAATATCTTCAAGGCCTAGGTGTTTTAGTACAACTTTCTGAAGAACATCAAATAAGGGATGTTTGGTATTAGCTTTATATTCTACTTTATTATCTACCTTTAGCTTATCCAAATAGCCTGCTTTTTGTAAATGGTTCAACTCTTTTCTAATAGCATTAGTAGATTCCCCCATTTCACTTGCCAAACCATTAAGATATCCCCTATTGGCTTGTGAAACAAAAAATTTAATCATTAATCGTAAACGAGTTTTTGAAGTTATTAACTCTCCTAACATCAGATTTAAAGATTGTTTTTTATCACGGCTCCGCCCTGTCTGTCACATTTAACAAACCTCACAAATATTTTATAATTGACGCCTAAGCCAAGGTCAAGGTGACCAATATTCCTAAGCCTGTTAATTCTAACTTTAGTTTATGTTTTGCATGAGATACAACCGAGCCTTCTAAGCCCTTAAATGGTCCCTCTTTGATGTTATAGTTAGCTCCTTTTTGTAATTGTTTTAATTTAAAACTTTTAATGACCCCTTTTAAACTGTTTCGCAGATCTTCTATTTCTTGTGAGCGAACTTCAGCGGGTTTTCCCAACCAGAAAACATATCGAACAACACCAAAAACTTTAAAAACCTTATTACGATTCTCTTCCGAAATATAAATTAGAACATAGGACGGTAAAAGAGGCTTTTCAACTTTTTTTTTACGATCTGAGTATTGAACAATTTTTTTATATGTGGGACAATAAGCTTGAATTCCCATTGAATTCAATGTGTTTGAGACACGAATTTCGTGTTGGGGTTTTGTATAAAGGACAAACCATTTCATCTAAAAAACAAACTCGATTAACTTTTTAGAGTAAACTAAAAAAAGATAATCGAGCATTTAAAATATTTTTAATTAGCAAAACTATTATCAAGTACCAAAAGTACTTAATATATGTTAATTAACAAAATAAAATGAGTTTTTTTAATTTGTATAGAAATTAATTACAATATTGATTGAAAGCTGCTTCAGATTGAACATATCCAGAGTCTCTGGATATTGCCAATAATGGGCACGCTCCGATAGGATCACCCATTCTGATAAATATAATTGCTTTAATATACTCACATTTGCCATTTAATGGATTCATATCCTTTATTACAGCATTAATTTGCTCTAAGGCTTTTTCTATATTCCCAATTAGATAATTAGAAGTAGCTGCATTCTCATAATTAGTATAATCAAGAGGGTTTGATTCAATAGCTTTCTCAAACTCAATTGCTGCATTTTTATAATCCATTTCATTATAATATTTTAATCCATTACTTGAATACTGAGCAGCGGCATTCACACCAATTTGCCCCACTACGATTTCTCTGTATAGAGCCTTTAATTCTTGATTCTCTGGAAATATTTTTAAAGCTTTTTCTGCTCTAGCTTTTAAATTTTGATCACCCTTAGGGTAAAGATTATTTGCAACAATCAAATAATTCTTCCAATTATTAATTTTATTATTAAAAGTTAACATTTCAAAAGCCTCCTCTAATGCATTTCTATCCCTTGTTATACTAATTAAGTTTAGATATTTAGATGCATGCAAATCATTATTTGGGAGCCCAAAAAAGGCTTTTTTTGCGTATACTTTTGCACTATCAAGTTGTCCTTTTTGTTGATAAATTTGACTTTTCAATACCTCGCTGTAAAACAAATATGGATTTGCAGTTGTTCCCTTATCCAACAAAGCTAGGGCTTTATCATACTGTTTATAATTAACAAAATATCTTGCTTTTACAGAATTAATTGGAATAGTGGTCACTGTTATATTTGGTATATCTGGAACTATATAATCAAGCTGATTTAAGGGCACATTATATTGATTTGAATTAAAGTCTTGAAGAAGAAACATTTGCCCTTTTAAAGATTCATAAACTTTATTACTAATATATATACTTGGTAAAACCATTAAAATTGCAAAAAATAAAAAAACATTATTTATTAATTTGTTTGGTTTAATTTTAGTTAATTGATTTTTATACTTTTGAAAATAAATTGTAATAAGGCCCATTATAAGAGTCCATACTACCAAAACCTGTGGCCTTGCAATTGGAAAATTTAAATTCGCATCTATGCTGTAAACTCCTAAGGCAGTAAATATTAGAAATAAGAAAACTTTTTCATTTATTTCTAAATCAGAAAATCGAATTAAAATATATATATAATATGAAGCCCATAAAAAAACGCCTAAATACAGTAAAAATCCTAATATCCCTAATTCAGCTCCTAGTTGGATGAAGTCACTATGCGCGTGATATGGAACAACATAACCAACTATATCTTTCGAATCATAATCAATAGATTTTAATTTCCAATTCCCTAGCCCAACTCCAAAAAGAGGATTTGAAAGTAAGTGAGTTAGTACATCTTCATAATATCTCAATCGTTGATTTACAGACCCATCATTAGTACTTAGAGAAATAGTTGCAGCACGAGAAATTGCATCAGCTCCCTTATTAGATAGGGCTGTTTGATTAACCATAACAGCCAAAAAAAACGGTATTATAAAAAAACCTAATTGAAAAAGTTTTGAAATCCTTTTGTTTTCTTTAATATATAAAACAATTTGAAGAACTACATAAGCTATAAAAATTAATCCAATAGCAATAAAAGAAGCTCTTGACTGAATCATTGATAGCCCTAACAGAGAAAAACTTAATAGGAGGGCTAATGCGCATTTTAACCATATTTTTTTTAAAATGTGAATCAAAAATAATAAGAAAGGGATTTTGATTGACAAGGAAAATGCAGTAATATTTCTATTAGCAGTAACCCCCTTTAAACTTCCCGAATTTATTACCCCATACGAATTTATCATTCCTAGAGCTTCATTTAAAACTGAATAAATTTCTATAGTTAAAATGGCAGTAATTACCCAAGGGATAAAGCGCAATTTATTTTTTAAAAAAAATAATAAAACAGCCATAGAAAAAAACATCAGAAATACATTCAATTGACGGCTAATATTTACTAAAACCTCAGTTGGATTTATTGCATATATAAAAGAGCCTGCCGCCCACAATATAAATCCAAGATAGGTTAGACTTAGTGAAGCCTTTAAATTGGTTGTAATTGCTTGATTAAATGACTTTCTGTTATAAATAAAGTAGGTTATGCTTAGTAGATTTAAAATACTCATGCAGAGCCATTGCGGAGCAATTTTATCAACTGCATCCCAATTAGGGACAAAGCCAATAGATAAATATAGGCATAAGAGTAATGGTCCTAAAATGTTAATAGAGTTAAAAGTTGGTAGGCTTCTTTTAGGCATTACATATTTCTTTCCACTAAAATACTCTTTTTAAAAAACAATAGGTAAGTAAACGTTATATTTGGTATATGAATGATTATTTCTTGGTTGTTACTTTTTTTGTAAGTCTAATATTACATTATGTAGTTCAAAAAGTTTTTATTCAATTTAAAAAATTTGATGCTTTTAATCACAGAAGTTCTCACAATACCCTTGCAACAAAAACAGGTGGAATTTCAATGTTTACTTCCCTTTTTTTTATTTTAATCTACTTTTATTTTAATTCTGATGAAATTTTCGATTTTTCCTTACTCATTCCCTTGGGAATAATGTTTATAGTTGGTGTTTATGATGATTTTTACAATGCAGATTTTAAATTAAAATTTTTACTTCAAATAATTGTGGCTAAAATTTTAGTCGATCTTGGATTTGTCATTTCAAACTATCATGGCTTTTTAGGGCTATATGAGGTGCCGTGGATAATAGCTCAGTTGACCACAATATTTGTTTTTCTTGTTGTTGTAAATAGTATAAATTTTATTGACGGGATTGACGGATTGGCGATAACAGAAATAATCAAAATAATTTTAATCGTTGAGTTAATGAGTTTAACAAACACACCACTATATAACCTATCACTAATTTTAATTTGTAGTATAATTCCACTCTACTACTTTAATTTTAGAAAAAACAAAAAAATATTTCTAGGTGATGGTGGATCACTTTTTTTAGGAAGTTTAATTGCGTGTTATGTTTTTTATGTTTTAAGCCCAGAATATCAATTCAAAAATGAATTTGGAATAAATAAATTTGCTTTTTCTATTCTAATTATTCTATATCCTCTGACAGATCTTTTAAGAGTATTTATTATAAGAATATATAATGGAGGCTCACCATTTATTGCCGATAATAACCATATTCATCATAAAATGCTTCGTAAAGTTAAGAAGCACTATTTATCATTGTTATTAATTATATGTTCTGAACTATTAATTATATTTTTATTTATTAGATTAATTTAGACACAATGTGTCAAAATACCTTATAGAAGGTTGATTATTATAATTTTTGGAAATATTAAAAAACTCACACGCTTTGATGGTATCCTTAAAGTTTAAATAAGACCTCCCTACTAAAAATTCAAATTTTCCATTTTTTGGGTTTATAGAATCTGGTAAAAGTTCATAAGTTTCTAAAATTTCAGAATGCTTATTCAATTGAAATAAAGCTGCCATTCTATTATAGTGATTGTCTGGGTTTATTGAAAAAAGATCAATTGCCTTTTGATAATTTTCAGCAGCATTTTGAAAATCACTTTTTGAAAACATTTCAAATGCCTTCTCAGAAAGTCTAATCGATTCTTTGTACTCTTCTCTGCCAAATATTATATAAAATAGCACCGTATTCAACCTCTCATCTTCCCCTCCAAATAAATGGAGAATCTCCAATGCCTGCGTTTTTATTAATTCTCTATAATTATCGTCTACAATGTTGAATGCAGCTGAAAAATAAAAATAAAGCCAATCAGGTGAAGAGACTCTATTTTTATATTGATTATAGATTTCAATAATTTCCTCATTATCACGAAAGTTATTTAATGACTTTAAATACCAGATCAAATGTCCTTGATTCAAAGGAAGACTTTTCCATGCTTCCCTGGCTGAATTAAACATTTTTTGCAAGGTCTGCTTTTGAATAATAAATTTCTGCTTTTTGAACCTCAGACATTTTTAAAGGATCATACTCAATGGTATTTAATAAATCTAATGCTTCATCGAGTTTATCATCACGTATTAAATAGCGTGCTTTTACTGATCTCATACTCATTGAAGTTACTGATATATTTGGAAAATCTACCTCCATCTCATCTATAAATTCTAGATAATCATATGTACCTTTATTTATTTCATAAAGTATTGTTTGCTGCTGAACATATGATTTATAGACTCTAAAGTTTAAAAAAACAAACAATGAAACTATCAATAAAAACCCTATTAATAAAAACTTATTTTTCAAATTGTTTAGTTCTGTTTAATTCTGTTAGAGATATAATAACTGCGAGCAAAATCATCATAATAGGCCTATGATGTGGGAAATTTAGATTTGAATCTATAAAAAGCACTGAAAGAGAAATTATCAGAGAAGTAGATAAAAAATAATTAGAATCGATTCTTTTTATGTTTTCAATCAATAATGTAAGAAAAAGTAATAAATATAAAAACATCCCTATAATTCCTGTTTCAGTCCCGTATTGTAAAAAATCATTATGTAGGTGATATGGAACAACATAATTTTTTATATTTTCTGAGTCATACTCTATAGATTTTTGCTTCCAATTACCAATTCCAATTCCAAATATTGGGTTTTCCATAAGATGGCTTATCCCATGTTTGTAGAATCTAACTCTTTGATTAGTAGATTCATCCTGAGTATTTAAACTCGTTAACCTACTTTGTAATGAAGCGGTATTGTCACTTCCTAAATAAAGATTAGAAATAAAAAAACCAAATATAACTGAAAGACATACCTTGTTAAGAAAATAAATGTTTTCTTTTTTCTTTAAAAAAGTTATAATATAAATAAGAGCTAAACTTAAAATTAATCCAATTATAGAAGCTCTAGCACTGATGAATATAATAATCACTGTCCCTAAAAATATTAAAAAAGGAAATAAATTCTCAAGTTTCTTTAGATAAAATTTTAGTACAAATAAGAAGCCCATGTGTGCTGTTATAATAGCTGCAGTAATATTCTTATTTGGCGTAAATGTTTCCAAATAATTTGCTAGTTTAAAAGTAAATTTTTCCACTGAAATGATTCTTATCAGCTCAATTGTGGGAATTAATATTTCAAATACTATAATTGGAAAAATTATTATTAAAAAGAAATACTTTAAACTATTCAAATTTGATAAATGCAATCCAATCAATATTGTTGCTAATATTAAACTAAACAATCTAATTGAAGATATAATTGACTCGACTACATTTATTGAATATAAAGTTGACAACCCTGCCCAAATTCCAAAGACAATAAATATTAACAATGGCTTATTTGAGATAACTGATTTAATTATATCGTTATCAGGATTTTTAAAAAGAAAAAAAAATATACTGAAGAAACTAATTATGTTAAGATATAACCAATGAGTAGCAATTCTGTCTATAGAGCCAAAATTTGGAATAAATCCAATTACGAGATAAAGGGTTAAAAAAAGATAATTTATGTTTAATCTCATATGGCTAAAATAAAAAAAGTCCCTCTAAAAGAGGGACTTAATTTCATTTAATGAATAATTAATAATTACTCTATAAAATCCAGATTAGTTAGATAACCAACCAGTTCTATCAGTAGTTCCACCTGCTGTAGTGACTGGTGATTCTACATTAGCGAAAGTAGATACATAATCTAGTGCACTACTACTAACTCCTAGAGCAGCCATATTTTGGTTGTCAGTATCACCAGAGGATACTAGTGCTTGTGCTAGTAAGTCATGGAAACTAGGACCATCTGGACCAGCTCCACCATCTTTACCCTTAAAGGCAGAAGAGTTAGTATTTGCAACAGTTACACTCATAGTAAGGGCTGCAGCCGTAGAATTGTTTCTAGCTGTTACTCTAACACCTGAGTAGAGTGCAGAAGTCGCTGAGAAGTTATATAATGAACTAGCAACTGCAGTTGTATTAGATAACGCGGATACTTCACCTGCATGAGTAGCTCCTGCTAGAGCAACAGTAGTACTATTGGTTGTTGTAGTTTCAAATACTGTTAAAGTATTGAATGAGTGTCCAACAGTCTGTGGTCCTCTGTCTTCTGAAAGAGTCCCAGATACTAATGCTACAATCGCAATTTTACCATCAAGAGTAGCTGTAGCTACATAAGCATTGGTTGCAGCATTAAATGCAGTAGCAATATCCACTGCTATAGCACCAGATGCAGAACCTGTTGCAACGTTTGCTTGAGCAGCAATTGCAGATCCAGTTTGTGGATCAGTCCCATATGTGAAGAAAAGATTACCTGTACCTGCGTCACCAGATGATGTAGTTGCAACACTACCATCTGAGTAAGTATAAGATATACTTATAACTTGTTCGTGGAAGGCATCCCTATCAGCTGATATAGTAACTCCAGGAACAGTAGTATCTCCATTCATAGCAGCAACTAGCTGATCAACAGTAGTTATAGTACTTGCAGTGTATTGGAAAGTTTTTGTCCCTCCTGTTCCATTTATAACAGTGATATTATCACCAGGAGTAGTGTTAAGAAGTACATCAACATTGTTAGCATCCCTATTTACAGGTAATGCTAATGTTACATTCTGATATGTCGTTCTACCAGTAGATACAGATGCTGTAACGTATGCTACTGAATAAATATTGGCAGCAGTGTAAGCTACAGTAGGAACAGGTGTATCAGCAGCAGTACCAGCTTGAGTAGACTGAACAGTGTATGAATCAATCTCATCAAAGAATACTTTAACTCCATCAGTTGATGGTGCAGCAACTGCTTTATCAAGATAAGTTTGGAATCCTACAATACTTGTCTGAGTGTATGCTCCAGCATCAACTGTTCCAGCAGTTGAAGCATTATATGCATCTGCAGCGATTGAAACTTTTAGATCATTGTTATCTACTGCAACAGTAGCTGTAGTTCCACCGATAGTTGCTAAACCGTCAGCAGTTATCGTAGCTAAATCACCATTACTTTGAATAGATAAGTTATCGATTTTATCAGTCTTAATTGTTAATGCTGTTAAATTAGCATTACCGTCAACAGAGACAGTTAATCCAGGATCAGCAGTCGTAACATATGCAGTAGCATCTAAAGTTAAGCTTTCCATGTTGTCATTGTTATCAGCTGTTACGTTTCCAACAGTTGCGCCAGTAAGAGTTAATGTAATGAGATCATTATTGTTTTGTGCAACAATTGAAGTCGCATGACCTGTTAATGTTAATGCTGTCAAATTATTTTGTCCATCTGCAGTTAAAACATCAACTTTTCCTGAAACAGAAGCTGTTTCTAAATCTTGAGATGCAAATGTTACATCAATATATGCAGTAGCTAAAGCAGCAGATGCAGCAGCAGTTGCAGACAATAAAGGATCATAATCAGTTGCAATATCAAGAACAGCCGTTTCAAGATCAGTTGCAGCAGAAATATCTAATGCAACAGCTTTAACAGTTGTTAAACTTTCAACTCCTTTACCGATAGTTATAGCTCCATAAAAATCAGAGATACTTGCAGTCTTTACATCAATTAAATTAATGGTACCGTCTGCGATAGTTGTTAAAGCAACGGAGGAAGGTCCTGTGATATCTAGATCAACAACATCTGTTTTATCTAGAGAGTTAAGACCAGTTAATGCTCCTAAAGCAAGAACTCCACCCTTATCGATAGTTATATCTAACTTACTTCCAGCTAAAACTTTAACTGATGATAAATGGAATTCAGTTGCATTTTTAAAATCAAGAGTATTTGCAACACCACCATCATCTTGAAGACTCATATAAGTTACAAGAGACCCTAAATGAACAATGGTAATTTTAGAGGTATTATCATTATCTAAAATGATATTTCCAGCTGAAATTAAATTGTCAAAACGATAATCTCCAGCACCTTCAATTGTCATAGAAGCAGCTCCTGAAAGATTTAAAAATGTAGGCATAGCCTCAGTAGCAGCGCCAGTATATGTTAAATCTCCTGTAATAGTCAAAATGTTATCTACAGTTTCTTGAACTTTTGTAGCATCCATTCCTGCAGAAACATTAAAAATAACATCTCCATTAACTATATTAAGACCAGTTCCCATTGCATGGAAAGCATTTAACGTAGCTACAGAATTAATAGTAACAGGACCATTGAAAACAGAAGAGTTAGCAAGTAAATTGTCTAAATCCGTGTTAGCATCTGCAACAGCAGAAGATAAAGAAGCAACTTCTTCAGCAGAAGCTAC